>MPLX02332102.1_pt1 | contig 148375 bp, 146 predicted proteins | sample 1617341 | NCBI WGS metagenome assembly MPLX02 (sample SAMN05944804, study PRJNA350692) | marine metagenome | biome: marine; feature: ODZ; material: water; isolation source: 120 m water sample filtered on 0.2 um supor filter | place: Pacific Ocean | collected 2012-04-08 | depth 120m m | reverse complement strand
ATATTAATTAAGGCATCAAATGGAGCATCAGATTTTGGAAACTGTTTTGGACAACCTTTAATTTGCGGATCACTTTTTACTTTTGAACACTCAGGAGATGATCAATATTTGGGGTATGATAAAGTTATTATGTTAGCTGGGGGAGTTGGTTTTGGAGAAGCGAGACAATCACATAAAAAAATTCCTCAAGATGGTAATCTAATATTAATGTTAGGAGGTGATAATTATAGAATTGGTATGGGAGGTGCTTCAGTTTCTTCAACAAATACTGGTAATTATGACAACTCTATTGAATTGAATGCTGTTCAAAGATCAAATCCTGAAATGCAAAAAAGAGTTACTAATACTATACGGGCTCTTTTTGAAAGTAAAGAAAATCCAATATTATCAATTCATGACCATGGAGCTGGTGGACATTTAAATTGTTTTTCTGAATTGGTTGAATCAACTGGAGGAGAGATATATATTGATGCGCTACCATTAGGAGATCCTTCATTATCATATAAAGAAATTATTGGAAATGAATCTCAAGAAAGAATAGGTATTATAATAAAAGAAAGTGATTATAAAATAGTTGAGAAAATTGCTAAAAGGGAAAGAACACCAATATATATAGTGGGGAAAGTAACTAATGATAAAAAATTTAGAGTTTTAGATCGTGGAAAAAAAATAGAATCAATAGACTTAGATCTGAAATCACTATTTGGCGATACACCAAAAAAGATAATTTCTGATAATACCATTTCAAATAATTTTCAAAAAATAAAATATGATAATAATAATCTAGAAAGTTATATTAAATCTGTGCTTAAAATTGAGTCCGTAGCCTGCAAAGATTGGTTGACCAATAAAGTAGACAGATGTGTTACCGGAAGAATTGCACAACAACAAACTGTTGGTAAAATTCAATTACCTCTTAGTAATTGTGGAGTTGTAGCATTAGACTATTATAATTTTCATGGTGTAGCTACTTCCATAGGCCATTCTCCAATTTCTGGTCTTATTGATCCTAAAAAAGGGAGTATAAATTCTATTGCAGAAGCATTAACAAATATTATCTGGGCTCCTCTAGAGGATGGGCTTAAATCAGTTTCACTATCTGCAAACTGGATGTGGCCATCAGGAAAAAATGGTGAAGATTCAAGGCTTTATAATGCTGTAGAATCTTGTTCAGATTTTGCAATTGAATTAGGTATAAATATACCAACAGGAAAAGACTCCCTATCAATGGTTCAGAAGTATGATGATACTAATGAAGTTAAATCACCAGGAACAGTTATCATATCTGCTTCTGCTCATTGTTCAGATATTAGAAAAGTGGTAACTCCTAATCTAAAAGCCAGTGAAGGTTTTATATATTATATTAACCTTTCAAATGACAATTATAAACTTGGAGGTTCTTCATTTGGTCAAATAAATAATAAAATTGGAAATGATGCTCCAACAATTAAGGATACAAACAATTTTAAGAAAACATTTAATTTAATTCAAAATTTAATAAAGGAAGACAAAATCCTTTCAGGGCATGATATATCCTCAGGTGGATTAATCACTAGCTTGTTCGAGATGTGTTTTACTGATAATAGTGTAGGGATGGATATTGATCTAACTACATTAAAGGAAGAAGATATAGTAAAAATTCTTTTCTCTGAAAACTCTGGAATCATTTTTCAATCCAAATCAAAGTTGAATCAATTCTTTGATAAAGAAGAAATCTCTTTTCATGAAATTGGTAAAGTAGTTAACAGTGATTACTTAAATATTAAAAACTATGATAACACATACTCATTTAATATTTCAAAATATAGAGATATCTGGTTCTCTACATCTTATCATTTTGATAAAATTCAAACTAAAAATAAATTAGCTCGTAAAAGATTTGAAAATTATAAAAATCAACCACTAGAATTTGTCTTTCCAAAAAGATTCACTGGAAAGATTTTAAAGAATAACAATAAAATTAATGCTGCAATTATAAGAGAAAAAGGCAGTAATTCAGAAAGAGAAATGGCTTATATGATGAGTCTCTCTGGCTTTAATGTAAAAGATGTTCATATGACAGATATTATTTCCGGAAGAGAGAATCTTGAAGATATTAAACTACTAGTTGCTGTAGGAGGCTTTTCTAACTCTGATGTATTAGGTTCAGCAAAAGGTTGGGCTGGATCATTTATATATAATAAAAAAGCTAAGCAAACCTTAAATAATTTTTTTAATAGAGATGACTCTATGTCTCTTGGAGTTTGCAATGGATGTCAACTATTTATTGAACTAGGGCTAATAAATAATAATCATGATAAAAAACCAAAAATGGCTCATAATGACTCAGGCAAGTTTGAGTGTATTTTCACATCAGTTAAAATTCAAGAATCTTCATCAATTATGATGAAGGGAATGGAAGGGAGTAATATTGGTGTTTGGGCTGCTCATGGTGAAGGAAAATTTATCTTTCCTTATGATGAATCAAAATATCTTATTCCAGCAAAGTACTCTTATAACGAATATCCTGCAAATCCAAATGGTTCTAATTATAATGCTGCTATGCTAACTTCTGATGATGGCAAACATTTAGTAATGATGCCTCATCTTGAGAGATCAATTTATCCACATAATTGGGCTCATTACCCAAAAAATAGAAAAGATGAAGTATCTCCATGGATAATTGCATTTGACAATGCATATAATTGGTTAAAAAATAAATAGTATTTACTATATTAGTAAATTATATATAGACAAATATTAATATGATAATAATCATATAACAAAAGTTAATAATACTGTAATTTTAAAAATAAAAATCAATGTCAACTCAAAAGAAGATAAAATTAGATGGTGGGGAATTTATTCTAAAAGATATTCCTTCAAATGAAGTTTTCACAGCAGAAGATTTTTCAGAAGAACAAAAAATGATAAGGGATACAGTTATCGAATTTATGGATAGAGAAATTTGGCCTCACAAAATGAGGTTTGAAGAAAATGATTATGATTTTACAGTTGAGTCGATGAAAAAAATTGGCGAGCTTGATTTGTTGGGTATTAATGTTGATCAAGATTATGGTGGTTTGGGAATGGACTTTGTATCAACAATGCTTGTCTGTGATTATATATCAGGTTCAAGTGGATCACTAGCTACTGCATATGGTGCTCATACTGGAATTGCTATTCTTCCGATATTCTTGTATGGGAATGAAGAACAAAAGAAAAAATACCTTCCAAAGCTTACATCTGGAGAATGGTTTGGATCCTATTGTTTAACAGAACCAACTGCAGGATCAGATGCAAATTCAGGAAAAACAAAAGCTGAATTATCTGATGATGGAACTCATTATTTAATTTCTGGACATAAGATTTGGATTTCAAATGCTGGTTTTGCAAATCTATTTATTGTTTTTGCAAGAATCGAAGATGATAAAAATATTACTGGTTTTATAGTTCCAAATGATCCAAATAATGGTATAAAGCTTAGCGAAGAAGAAAAAAAGCTTGGTATCCGTTCTTCTTCAACTAGACAAGTATTTTTCGAAAAAACAAAAGTCCCCGTTGAAAATCTCCTTGGAGAGAGAAATAGAGGATTTAAAATAGCGATGAATGCACTAAATGTAGGTAGGATTAAATTAGGTGCCGGAAATCTAGATGGTCAAAGAAGAGTCATTAGTGGAGCTATTGATTATGCTAATAACAGATTTCAGTTTAAACAACCAATATCAAATTTTGATTCAATAAAAGAAAAGATAGCTATGATGGCTGCATCATGTTACGCTGGAGAATCAAGTTGTTATAGAGCTGCGAGTGATGTTCAATCAAAAATTGATGAATACCTTTCAAATGGATTTTCAAAACAAGAATCTGAATTAAAAGGAGTTGAAAATTTTGCAATTGAATGTTCAATATTAAAAGTCGGAGTATCTGAAGATATGCAAAATTGTGCAGATGAAGGAATTCAAATTTTTGGTGGAATGGGATTCTCTGCAGAAATACCAATGGAATCTGCATGGAGAGATGCTAGAATAAGTAGAATATATGAAGGGACAAATGAAATTAATCGAATATTAATGGTTGGAATGCTTCTAAAAAAGGCTAAGAAAGGTGAATTAGATCTTATGTCAGCTCTTCAAAATACAACGAATGATAATAATGAAAATAATGTAGAGACTATTGATGAATTAAAACATGAGATGAATATTGTTAATAATTTGAAAAAAGTCTTTTTAATTATTTTAGGAAAAGCATTTGAAAAATATGGTGCAGAAATTGGGGAAAACCAACAAGTTCTTCTAGCTCTTTCAGATATAATGATAGAGACCTATTTTTCTGAATCTACTTTAAAAAGAACTATAAAAAACATTAATAGGTCAAATGTTAATGACCAGTACTATCAAATTGAAATGGCTAAATTATATATCTATGAGGCAAGTCAAATAACATTAAAGAAGTCTAAAGATATTATTATTAGTATTTATGATACTCAACTACAAGAAGAATTATTAGCTAAGATTAAAGAACTAGTTTCTTATGAAGAAAACCCCAATATCTTTAATATTAAGAAGTCAATAGCAGATAAAATTATTTCAGAAAATAAATATTGTTTTTAAATTGAAATTACCTTTTTACTTAACATTCCTATTTCTATTAATTTTCGCAGATTTAAAGGCTCAGAATATAGACTTATATCAAATTATTGAAAAAGTCTCTTCAGAAAGAATAGAAAGTGATATTAATAAACTGGTTTCCTTTGGAACCAGACACTCTTTAAGTGATACTTTATCTGAAACAAGGGGAATTGGAGCCTCTAGGAGATGGATAAAGTCTGAATTTGAGAACATTTCAAAATCTTGTAATAAATGTTTAGAAGTTTATTATGAAAAGAGTTTTGCAACTAGGGAGAATAGCGAAAGAGTAATTAAACCTACATGGATTTATAATGTGGTAGCTATTCAGAAAGGAATAAAATACCCTAATAGATATGTAATAATGAGTGGAGATATTGACTCTCGAATATCTGATCCTACCAATTATATAGATGATTCTCCTGGAGCAAATGATAATGCAAGTGGAATGGCTGGAACTATAGAAGCTGCAAGGGTTCTATCTAAGTATAAATTTGACAATAGTATAATATATGTAGGATTGAGTGGAGAAGAACAAGGATTACTTGGTGGGATTAGTCTGGCACAATATGCTAAAAAAAATAACTGGGATATAATAGGTGTTTTAAACAATGATATGATTGGGAATATAGAGGGAGTTGATGGAGTAATTGATAATAGAAGTTTTAGGATTTTTTCTGAGCCTGTATCAGTTAAAGAAACTGTATCAGAAAGGAAAGCACGGAGATCACAAGGTGGTGAAATTGATGGTATATCTAGGCAACTTGCCAGATATATTAATAAAACTGTCAAAAAGTTTATGCCAGAGCTAAACCCAATTTTGATATACAGACTTGATAGATTTGGTAGAGGAGGTCATCATAAGCCTTTTAATGATGAAGGGTTTGCTGCAATAAGAATTATGGAAGCTCATGAGAATTACAATAGGCAACATAACGATATAAGAATTGAAAACGGTATTAAGTATGGAGATGTTTTAAGTGGAGTAAATTTTGATTATGCAAAAAAACTAACAGCTGTTAATGCAATTTCTCTTGCAAGCCTTGCTTCTTCCCCACCTGAAATTACTAGTTTGTCTATTGGAGGAATTGTTGAACCTAATGTAAAATTTAGATGGAATAGAATTGAAGACCCTTCTATTTTAGGATATAAAATCTACTGGCGAGAAACAACTTCTCCAACATGGGATAATAGTAAGTTCGTTGGTGATATTGGACAATATGAATTACAAGGAATTGTGATTGATAATTTTTTGTTTGGTATCTCTACAGTTGGAAAAAATGGTTTTGAAAGTAAAGTTGTTTTTCCAAGCAACACTTTTAGAGATTAGTTCTATAAAAAATTATTCTCTTTCATCCATTCATCATTATAAACTTTTCCGATATATCTACTTCCAGAATCGTGAAGTAATACTACCACAATATCACCCTTAGATAATTGATTCTTTAGTTGAATTATACCAGATATAGCAGCACCACAGGAATATCCACCAAAAATACCTTCTTCTCTTGCTAATCTTCGTGTAAAAATTGCAGCATCTTTATCTGTTACTTTTTCAAAATAATCAATTATTTTAAAATCGACATTTTTTGGTAAAATATCTTCTCCTATACCTTCAGTTTTATATGGATAAATTTCATTTTCATCAAATATACCTGTTTCATGATATTTTTTAAATACTGACCCATAAGTATCAATACCCCATATTTTAACTGATTTGTTTTTCTCTTTTAAAAACCTTCCAACTCCTGAGATGGTTCCACCAGTTCCAACTCCAACAACAAAATGTGTTATTTTACCATCAGTTTGATTCCATATCTCCGGACCTGTATTTTCGTAATGAGCTTTAGAGTTAGATAGATTATCATATTGATTAACATACCAAGAGTTTGGAGTGTCTTCAGCTATCTTTCTAGATACACTATAATATGATTTAGGGTCATCGGCAGGAACATCAGTTGGACATATAATTACCTGAGCCCCCATAGCTTTTAAAACATCACGTTTTTCATTTGATTGTTTATCATTTGATACACATATAAGCTTATATCCTTTAACAATTGAAGCTAGAGCTAAGCCCATTCCAGTATTTCCAGATGTTCCTTCAACAATTGTTCCTCCTGGCTTAATTAACCCTGATTTTTCAGCATCTTCGATCATTTTAACAGCCATTCTATCTTTAACAGAATTTCCAGGATTAAAACTTTCAACTTTTGCGAACACCTCACATGGTAAATCTTTAGTGATTTTATTAAGCTTAATTAAAGGTGTGTTACCTATAGTTTCAAGAATATTATTATAATATTTCATGATATTATTTTGAATTGATAATTTTTGAGGGAGAAATTTTTGAAATGATTGAAAATGTTGACCATAATACAAATATACTTATACAAATAAATAAAGTATTAAGGCCTATTATATATTTAAAATCTAAATGAAATGGGAGAATATCTACGTAATAATCCTCCGAATTGAGTTTAATAATATTAAAGCTTTTCTGAATAAAAACTATAATAAAGAAAATAATATTACCATATAATAATCCCTTTATTATTATATCAGCACCTTTATATAAAAAGATTTTTCTAATTAAATTATTATTCGCTCCCATTGACTTAAGTATTCCAATCATCTTATTTCGTTCAAAAATTAAAACCATAAGAGCAATAATAATGTTAACTAGAGCGACAAGTATCATAACTGAGACAATTATGATAATATTAAAATCAAAAATTGAAATCCAATTAAATATATTTTCATTTTTTGAAAAAACTGAAGATGCTCTTAGATCATTTTCAATAAGATAATTTGATGAATTTAGTATTTTTTCATAAGCAATTATGTCATCTTTATTTTTTATTATAATATTCAAATTCCCAATATCATTATTCTCCCAACTATATATGTCTTTAATATCTTCAATATTTCCAAGGATTACATTATTGTCAAATTCCAAAAATTCAGTCTCAAAAAATCCAATTACTTTAAAACTTCTAACATTAGGTATTTTTTGTGAAAAGTCTTTGTTAAAAAAAATTCTAATTTTTTGGTTTAAATCAATATCATTTCTTTGAGCTAATGAAGATGAGATCAAAATTTCATTCTTTTTAATTTGATTTAGATCCCTTCCATCCTTAATAAATAATTCATTGAATTTCTTTATATCATAATTATTATCAAGTCCTCTGAATATAAGACTTTCAAAGTCTTCGTTTGATAATAAAAGTGAAGGCTTATCGACTGAATAAAATATATTAGAATAAACTAAACCTTCATTAATAAGTGAATTTAATAAATTTGATTTATTTATTGGATTTAATGATATTCCTGTTTCTATATTTTCATAAGATGAAATAATAATATCAGACTGAATTGAGAACATTTTATTTTTAATCTCAATTTGCAATCCCTTTCCAATAGAAAATGATATTAATGTAACAAGTATTCCAATCGAAACTGAGATTGTAGAAATTTTTATAATACGCGATGAAATAGTAAATTTATTTTTATTTCTAGATAATTTCTTATATATATAGTAAGGTAGATTCAAAACGATGAAAAATATTTTTAAAATTACACTTTTATTTTCTTTAATCACTAATGTGAATTTTAATCTTTCTGCTCAAGAAATAATTCCAGGAGCATTTAGAATTAATGATTTTAAAAATGAAATTGAAGGAAAAAAAATAGGCGTTGTTGCAAATCATTCTAGTATAATAATTAACGATGGAAAGTCTACTCATTTAGTTGATAGTTTAATATATCTAGATATTGATGTAAGAAAAATATTTAGCCCTGAACATGGGTTTAAAGGGGATATTGATGATGGTGCTTTAATTAAAGATGGAAAATATAGAAATACTATTGATATAATCTCCTTATATGGTTCAAATAAAGAAATGAAAGTTAAGGATATTAGTGATTTAGATGTTTTAATTTTTGATATTCAAGATGTTGGAGTTAGGTACTATACTTATTTATCAACTCTTCATTATGTTATGGAGGCCGTTGCAAAAGCTAATAAAAAATTAATAGTTTTAGACAGGCCAAACCCTAATTCACATTATGTCGATGGCCCAGTTTTAGATTTAAAATATAGTAGTTTTATAGGACTGCATCCAGTTCCCATTGTATATGGAATGACAATTGGAGAATATGCCTTAATGATTAATGGAGAGAAGTGGTTAGAAAATGGAATGAAAACTAAATTAGATATAATCAAGATAAAGAATTATAACCACCAATCCAATTACTCACCTCCAGTTGACCCATCTCCTAATCTTCCAAATATTCAATCAATATTGCTTTATCCTAGTTTAGCTTTTCTTGAAAAAACTCCTGTTAGCATTGGTAGAGGAACAAATATTCAATTTCAAATTTTTGGACATCCAGATTTTAAATCAAAAAGTTTTTCGTTTATTCCTAAGCCAAGTTATGGAAGTAATAATCCAAAACAAAAAGATCAAATTTGTTATGGAGATGACCTAAGAGATTACCAAATTACAAATCAAATAGAGTTAAAATGGTTAATAGAGTCATATAATTTAATTAATGATAAGCAAAGTTTTTTCTTTGATGATTTTAAAAAGCTTGTTGGTAATGAAATATTAGAAAAACAAATTAAATCTGGACTCAAAATTGAAGAAATAAGAGAATCTTGGCAAAATGATATTAATAAGTTCAAAAAAATTAGAGCAAAATATTTATTATATTGAAATAAATTTTAATAATGGCAAAACTTTCACCATTTCATCTTGCTATACCAGTACTAGATCTTAATGAGTCCAAAAAATTTTATGAAAAAATATTGGGTTGCTCTCCAGGAAGGTTTTCTGAAGAATCGGCTGATTATAATTTTTTTGGACATCAACTTGTGATTCATTTAAACCCAAACCATAAAAACAATCTTCATCATAATGAAGTTGATGGAAAATCTGTTCCAATTCCCCACTTTGGAGTAGTTGTTCCATGGGATGAATTTGATAAGTTCTCTAAAAAGTTAGAAGGAAATGGTGTTAAATTTGTAATAGAACCATATACTAGATTTAAAAATCTACCAGGTGAACAAAAAACTTTATTTTTCTGTGATAATTCTGGGAATGTCCTTGAGTTTAAATCATTTAAAAATATGGAAATGTTATTTTCTACTGAATTATAAAAATATTTTGTTTATCAGATCGAGATTGACTAGTCATTCTTACGACAAGCTAATAATGTATTTCTTAACAACATTGCAATTGTCATAGGTCCAACCCCACCAGGAACTGGAGTAATAAAAGAAGTTTTTTTAGATACATTTTTAAAATCTACATCACCAACAATTTTGTAACCCTTGTTTGAATTGTCATCTTTAACTCTTGAAATCCCAACATCTATAATTATACTACCTTCTTTAACCATATTCTCAGTTAAAAATTCTGGTCTTCCAATTGCAGATATAATTACATCTGCATCCAATGTTAGTTCATTTAGGTTTAGAGTCCTACTATGAGCTAAAGTAACAGTTGCATTGCAAAACTCTTTACTTTGACTTAATAGAATACTAATTGGTCTTCCAACTATTTGACTTCTTCCTATAACTAAACATTTTTTACCATTAAGGTCGATTTTATATCTCTTTATTAATTCTAATATCCCATGAGGAGTTGCAGGAACAAATGAATCAATTCCAAGTGTCATTTTTCCATAGTTAATAGGATGAAAGCCATCTACATCTTTATTTGGATTAACACAATTCAAAATATTTTCTTGATTTATTGAATTAGGAAGTGGAAGTTGAACAATAAAACCATCTATATCATCATCATTGTTTATCTTCCCAATTTCTTCTAATAATTTTTTCTCAGTAATATTATTATCATATTTAAACAAAGATGATTTAAATCCTACTTCTTTACATGCATTAATCTTACTATTAACATAAGTTTGACTTGGTCCATCATCACCAACTAAAATAGCTGCTAAATGTGGTGTTTTATAACCTTTATTAGTTCTTTGCTCTACCTCTAAACTTATTTCATTTAAGATATCTTCAGAAATTTTTTTACCATCTATAATAGTCATTGACTTTTTTTCAAATATACATTAATGATTTTTTAAATCTACTTCATTTTATTATAGATTTTCTCCATTATAAAAACATGAGGAAAGGATTTTAGCAGCTTTTTTTAGACGAATTTCCTGATATATTTTTAATTGTTAATAGGTCATTTACATCATGAATGATGCCTACTGAGAGAATCAAAAGCAAATCTATAAAATCTTGCTCAAATCTAGCAAATACAGTGTATACAAAGATTTATATTAAAGAAATTAGGGCTGAAAAGTAGTTTATTTTTAACATTTTTTGGATAAAAGAGTACCGAAAAAGTAGTAAAATATTTCATGTTTAACTTGCGAGACTCTATTATTTTAATAAATTTACTCTTAATAAACAATTAATTATTTAATTATTGGAAAATTTATTAAGTTTTATATCAATCTTTGTTGATAGTTTAAATCCTAAAGATGCTTTTGCATTTACATTTCTATAATATTGGTGATGCAATCAACAAGATTGGATTCGGTCTTAGTATATAACCTAGCCGTTTCAAAATAATTCAAATTTTAATAAAAATCGCCCAAAAAGGGCGATTTTTTTTTACATCTTATCAGGAAGTTCAATACCAAGCAGATTTGTAATATTAGCTATTACTTTACTGGTAAGAAGGGATATTTGAAGTCTAATACTAGTAGACTGAGGTGTTTCAGCATTAAGAATATTATGGTTTTGATAAAGAGAATTAAAGGTCTTAACTAAATCATATAAATAATTACATATAATTGCTGGAGATAATTCATCCTCAGCCACTTTAATAATATCTTTATATTTATTTATACATTTTATAGTCTCTTTCTCTTTTTTATTTAATTTATACTCACTGATATTATTAGTTTCAACTTGTTCTACTTTATTTAAAATAGACTGAATTCGAGCATAAGTGTATTGAATAAAAGGTCCAGTGTTTCCATTTAAATCAATTGATTCTTTAGGATTAAATAGAATTCTCTTCTTTGGATCAACTTTAAGTATAAAATATTTCAAAGCACCCAATGCAATCTTTCTATAAGTATCTTCAGTTATTCTATTATTCTCATTTTGAAACTTTCCTAAATTTTGTGATGTTTCCTTAACTGAATCTATTAACTCAAGAATTAGATCATCTGCATCAATAACCTTTCCTTCCCTACTCTTCATTTTTCCAGTTGGTAAATCAACCATCCCATAGCTGAGATGAAATAAATTATTTGCCCAATCATATCCTATTTTTTTTAATATGTTGAATAATACTTGAAAGTGATAATCTTGCTCATTACCAACAGTATAGACCATACCTCCAATTTCAGGAAAATCTTCTATTCTTTGCTTTGCAGTTCCTAAATCTTGTGTCATGTATACGGATGTTCCGTCAGATCTTAAAAGTAACTTTTCATCTAATCCATCATCTGTTAGGTCAACCCATACAGAGCAATCTTCTTTCTTATAAAATACTTTTTTTTCAAGACCGTATTTAACTATTTCTTTTCCTAAAAGATATGTGTCACTCTCATAATAATTCTTGTCAAATGAAACTCCTAATTTATTATAAGTTTGTTTAAACCCTTTATATACCCAGCTATTCATCATTTTCCATATTTCTCTTACTTCTTCATCTCCTTTTTCCCACTTTTTAAGTGTTTCTTTAGCAAGTTTCATAACATTAGATTGATTTATAGCTTCTTCCTTGTCAACCCCTTTTTTTATTAGTTCATCTACTTCCTCTTTATGTTTTGTTTCAAATAAAACATAATAATTACCTACTAATTTATCTCCCTTTAAACCTGAAGATTCAGGAGTCGAATCTTTGCCGTATAATTTCCAAGCAACAATAGATTTGCAAATATGTATCCCTCTATCATTTATTATTTGTGTTTTTATAACTTTTTTTCCATTTGCTTCTAATATTCTTGAAATAGAATAACCTAAAAGGTTATTTCTTATATGGCCTAAATGAAGGGGTTTATTTGTATTAGGTGAAGAATATTCTACCATAAATGTATTTGACCCTTTAGTATGCTCTATATTAAAAAAACTATCATTTTTTATTGCAGACTGAAGAAAATCAATATAAAAAGTATCTGAAATACTCAAGTTTAAAAAACCTTGGACTAAATTAAATTCATCAATTATGTCTGACTTTTTTACTATCTCATTTCCAATATTTTGACCTAAGTTTGATCTGTCTTTATTACTAATTAATTTAATTATATTGAATAATACAATTGTAATGTCACCTTTAAAAATTTTTTTAGTTGGAATAAATTCAATTGATGGCTCAGATATCTTATATTTTTTTAGTAAAAAGTCTTTGACTATTTTATATAGCTCCTTTTTATAATCCATAGAGATATATTATTTATTTGATAGACCTTTCATTAGGGCCATTATATAATTGTCTTGGTCTACCAATTGGGCTATTTGATTCTCTCATTTCTTTCCATTGAGCAATCCAACCAGGAATCCTACCTAATGCAAATATTACAGTAAACATATCAGTAGGTATACCAAGTGCTCTGTATATAATTCCAGAGTAAAAATCAACATTAGGATATAATTTTTTTTCTATAAAATAAGGATCATTTAGAGCTTTAGATTCAATTTCTTTTGCTATATCAAGAACAGGATCATCAATTCCTAAATCATTTAAAACTTGATCTGTTGCTTTCTTAATTATTTTTGCTCTAGGATCAAAATTTTTATATACTCTATGTCCAAATCCCATTAGCCTGAATGGATCATTTTTATCTTTAGCTTTATCTATATACTTATTAATATTTGAATTATCATTTTTTATTAATTCTAACATCTCAATAACTGCTTGATTAGCTCCTCCATGAAGTCTTCCCCATAAAGCTGAAATACCAGCTGAAATTGAAGCAAATAATCCTGCATAAGAGGAACCAACTATTCTAACTGTTGATGTAGAGCAATTCTGCTCATGATCAGCATGTAGAATAAGTAAACTATTAAGTGCATTAACAACAATATCATTTTGAACATATTCTTGATTAGGTTTTGCAAACATTAAATAAGCAATATTCTCTACATAATTAAACCTATCACTACTGTAATTTAAAGGAAGCCCTTTAATTTTTCTCAATGTCCAGGATGATAATATTGGAAATTTTGCAAGTAATTTAACAGTTGAGTTATATAATATTTTATCATTTTCAGATTTAGCAGATTCTTTTAATGATAATTTATTTTCATTTTTAGGGGTAAAAGCAATCATAGCTGAAGTTAATGAGGATAAAACACCCATTGGGTGAGCAGATTTAGGAAAACTATGAAAAATTTCCTTTACATGCTCATCAACTAATGATTCTTTATTAATATCAAATTGAAATTTATCAAGTTGTTGTTTAGTTGGTAACTCTCCAAAAATTAATAAGTAGCAGACTTCAAGAAAAGTTGTTTTTTTACAAAGCTCGTCAATTGAATAACCCCTATATCTTAAAATTCCATTTTCACCATCAAGATATGTGATATTACTTATACAATGTCCCGTATTTTTATAACCTGGATCATAAGTTATAAAACCTGTTTTTGATCTAAGTTGTTTAATATCAATAGCTTTCTCATTTTCAGATCCTTCAATAATTGGAAAAGAATAGGATTGATTATTATAAATAATTTTTACATTATTAGCCATAAAACCATATTTAATACAAATTTAGTGGTCTAATATCTAAGAAAAAAATTTATTAAAATTTAAATGTTTAAAAATTTAACTTAAATGCTCTCTTACCCAAATACTGAGCATTTACTCCAAGCTCTTCTTCTATTCTTAAAAGCTGATTATATTTGGCCATTCTATCGCTTCTAGACATCGAACCAGCCTTTATTTGACCTGTATTGAAAGCAACTGATAGGTCTGCAATTGTAGAATCTTCAGTTTCACCAGATCTGTGAGAAATAACTGATGTAAAATTATTTTCAGATGCTAGTTTTATTGACTCAATTGTTTCACTTAAAGTACCAATCTGATTTAATTTGATTAAAATTGAATTTCCAATTTTTTCTGTAATACCCTTTTGAAGTCTTTTTATATTAGTAACAAATAAATCATCTCCAACAAGCTGAACTTTCTTGCCAATTTTTTCTGTAAGTCTTTTCCAGCCATCCCAGTCATCCTCATCCATTCCATCTTCAATTGATATAATAGGGAACTTTTCACAAAGTGAAATAAGATATTCAACCTGTTGATCTGAATTTAGTTTTTTTGCATTTTTACCCTCAAAAATTGAGTAATCATATACTCCATTTGAATAAAATTCAGATGAAGCACAATCAAGAGCTATCATTACATCCTCTTTAATTTTATATCCAGCATCTTTAATTGAATCAATTATTATATTTAATACATCTTCAATTCCATTTAATTTAGGAGCAAAACCTCCTTCATCTCCAACAGAAATACTTAGATTTCTATCTTTTAAATTTATTTTAAGATTGTGAAAAACTTCATTACCAATTTGAAGAGCATGTGAAAAACTTTTTGCACCAACTGGAACTATCATAAACTCCTGGAATGCTATAGGAGAATCTGAATGACTTCCAGCATTAATTATATTGATTAATGGAACAGGAAGTACACAAGGGTTAGAGTTGCTTCCTAAATATTTATATAGAGATATTCCTTTTTCAGATGCAGCAGCTTTCGAAACAGCTAGAGAAACAGCTAGGATTGCATTTGCTCCTATTTTAGATTTGTTTTCGGTACCATCTAAATCAATCATTAATTGATCTATAATGTTTTGATCAAAGACACTATAACCAATTATTTTTTTTGAAATTAATTTATTTATATTACTAACTGCGTTGAAAACTGACTTTCCTAAATATTTCTCTTTATTATTATCTCTTAATTCTACAGCCTCATACTTTCCTGTTGATGCTCCAGAGGGAACAGCTGCAGTACCTTTGATGCCATTGGAGGTAATGACATCTGCTTCAACTGTAGGGTTTCCTCTTGAATCAAAAATTTGTCTTGCCTTTATTTCTTTTATTTTACTCATTTATTTTTATTAAATATATGATAGAAATTGATCAAAAAGATAATTGCCATCATTAGGTCCAGGACCAGCCTCAGGATGATATTGAACTGAAAAACATTTTTTATTTTTCAATTCAATTCCAGCTATTGTATTATCATTTAGATGTTCATGGGTAACTAAAACCTTTTTATTTTTTTTTGCTTCTTTTAAATCAACTGCAAAACCATGATTCTGAGAAGTTATTTCTCCTTTTCTGGTTTTTAAATTTAAAACAGGGTGATTAATCCCTCGATGGCCGTTAAACATTTTATAAGTATTAATTCCATTTGCCAAAGCGATTACTTGATGCCCAAGACAAATTCCAAAAAGAGGAAAATTATTATTAATTATCTTTTTTGTTGTTTCTATAACTTTTGATAAAGGCTTAGGATCGCCAGGTCCATTTGAAAGAAAAAATCCATTTGGCTTGAATTTAAGCAACTCATCAAAATCAGTATCATAAGGAAAAACTTTTATATAAAAGTCTCTTTTTATAAAATTTGATAATATATTTTTTTTAACACCAAGATCTAAAACAGCTAACCTATATTTTGCTTTCGAATTTCCAAGATAGTAAGCTTTTTTAGTTGATACTCTTGAAGCTAATTCTAAACCTTCCATTTCTGGAGAATTCATTAACTGCTTCTTTACTTTATCTAAATTATCGACATCTGTAGTAATAGCAGCATTCATAGCTCCATTTTCTCTAATATATCTGACTAAAGCTCTAGTATCTACATCTGAAATAGCAATTAATTTTTGTTTTTCAAACCATGAATCAACAGACTTTGAAGATACTCTTGAATTTACATAACTGAAATTTTTACAAATTAGTCCTGAAATATAAATTCTTTCTGATTGCGACTCATTTTCTTTTATACCATAATTCCCTATATGAGAAGCAGTGGTAGCTATAATTTGTCCAAAATATGAAGGATCTGTAAAAATTTCTTGATAACCAGTAACACCTGTATTGAAACAGATTTCACCAATAACTGTGCCCTTAACACCAACAGACTTTCCATAAAAAATTGTTCCATCAGCTAGAAGCACAATTCCTTTTTTCCTTTTTATATAAGTCATTACTGGAACATAAAATTAAACAAAAAAAGGATATATGTAAAAACATATATCCTTAAATCATCAATTAATTTTTAAAAAGTAATTAAGACTCTTTTTTCTTGTCTTTACTCTTCTTGTTTTGTGAATATATTTCATTATAATCTACAAACTCAATCATTGCCATAGATGCATTATCTCCCATTCTATTGCCCAACTTAATTATTCTTGTATATCCCCCTGGTCTGTTATCAATTTTTTTTGCAACTTCATCAAATAATGTTTTTACAGCAACTTTATCTCTTAGCTTACTAAAACATATCCTTCTGTTATGAGTATCATCAGTTTTAGATTTTGTTATTAAAGGCTCGATAAATACTTTTAAAGCTTTAGCTTTTGTTAAAGTTGTATTTATTCTTTTATGTTCAATTAGAGAAGAAGCCATATTAGCTAACATAGCTTTCCTATGAGCTGTTTTCCTTCCAAGTTTAATTACTTTTTTACGATGCCTCATTACTTTTTAATTTTACTCTTTGTCTAATTTATATTTTGAAAGATCCATACCAAAAGATAGCCCCTTTAATATCACTAATTCTTCAAGTTCTGTAAGAGACTTTCTTCCAAAGTTTCTGAATTTCATCAAATCATTTTTATTAAAAGATACAAGATCTCCTAATGTATCTACTTCTGCAGCTTTTAAACAATTTAAAGCTCTAACGGATAAATCCATATCAATCAATTTCGTTTTTAGTAGTTGTCTCATATGGAGAGATTCTTCATCATATGCTTCTGACTGTGCAATTTCATCAGATTCAAGAGTTATAAGTTCATCAGAGAACAACATAAAATGATGTATTAATGTTTTAGCTGCTTCTGTTAATGCATCCTTTGGATGAATTGAACCATCAGTTATAATTTCAAAAACTAATTTTTCATAATCAGTTTTTTGTTCAACTCTATAGTTCTCTATTTCATATTTCACATTTTTTATTGGTGTATATATAGAATCAATAGCAACAGTACCAATAGAGTCATTAGACTTTTTATTTTCCTCAGCTGGCACATATCCTCTACCTTTTTCAATAGTAAGTTCAATGTTTAGCTTATAATCCTTTTCTAGATTACAAATATGAAGATCGGGATTTAAAATCTGAAAACCAGAAATAAATTTTTGAAAATCAGAAGCCTTTAATTCATTTTGATTACCTACTACAACATTAATTCTTTCTCCATCAAAATCCTCGATTTGTCTTTTTAATCTAATTTGTTTAATGTTTAAAATTATTTCTGTAACATCTTCTACTACACCTTCTACTGTAGAAAACTCGTGGTCAACTCCTTCAATTTTAATTGATGTAAATGCGTATCCTTCTAGGGATGAGAGTAAGACTCTTCTAAGAGCATTTCCTATTGTTAATCCATAACCTGGTTCTAAAGGTCTGAATTCAAACTTTCCATGAGATTCTGTTGAATCTATCATGATTACTTTATCTGGTTTCTGAAAATTTAGTATTGCCATATATGATTTATTTTGAATATAATTCTACGATTAGTTGTTCTTTAATATTTTGTGGAATTTGATCTCTTTCAGGTAAATTAATAAACTCCCCTTCAAGTCTTTCACTATTCCATTTAATCCATGCATACTCGGATTCACTTAATTTAAGAGAATTTTGAATTGATTCTAATGATTTTGATTTTTCTCTTACTGCAATTTTATCACCTGGTCTTAAAGTATAAGATGGTATATTAACTATTCTTCCATTAACAGTTATATGTTTATGAGAAACTAATTGTCTTGCTCCATCTCTTGTATTAGACATGCCCATCCTATATACTACGTTATCAAGTCTTGATTCACATAATTGAAGAAGTACTTCTCCAGTAATCCCTTTAGCTCTATTAGCCCTATCATATAAAATTCGAAATTGTCTTTCAAGTATTCCATAGGTATATTTAGCTTTTTGTTTTTCCATCAACTGAATAGCATACTCAGATTTTTTTGATCTTCTTTTACTATTTCCATGTTGACCTGGCGGGTAATTTTTTTTCTCTAAAGTCCTATCCTCACCAAAGAGTGGTTCACCGAACTTTCTTGAAATTTTTGTTTTTGGACCTCTATATCTAGCCATTTTTTTTTATTTAATTATACTCTTCTTCTTTTTGGCGGTCTACATCCATTATGTGGCGTTGGAGTTACATCAACAATTTCCGAAACCTCTAAGCCATTATTATGTAGAGTTCGAATTGCAGATTCACGACCATTACCTGGACCTTTGACTAAAACTTTTATTCTTCTAACCCCTGCTTCATGAGCTACTTTAGCAGCATCTTCAGCAGCAGTTTGAGCTGCAAATGGAGTATTCTTTTTTGAACCTCTAAATCCCATTTTTCCAGCAGATGACCATGAAATAACTTCTCCCTTTTTATTAGTAATTGAAATTATAATATTATTAAATGAGGCAGTTATATGAGCCTGACCAGTTGACTCAACAATTACTTTTCTTTTTTTACTAGTAGTTTTTGCCATGACTTTTATTTAGTTACTTTTTTCTTATTAGCTATAGTTTTTCTCTTACCTTTCCTAGTTCTAGAATTATTTTTTGTTCTTTGACCTCTTAAAGGCAATCCTAACCTATGTCTTATTCCTCTATTACTTCCAATATCCATAAGTCTCTTTATATTTAATTGAGTTTCAGACCTAAGTTCTCCCTCAATCTTTAAATTTCCTACAACATCTCTAATACTTGCAATTTCAGTATCATTCCATTCGGAAACCTTTTTATTTTCGTCTACTTTAGCATCAATCAAAATAGATTTTGCTCTACTCCTACCGATTCCATATATATATGTTAGAGCAATAGCCCCTCTCTTTTCTTTTGGTATGTCAATTCCTGATATTCTAGCCATAATTAACCTTGTCTTTGTTTAAATCTTGGATTTTTTTTGTTTATAACATATAAACGTCCTTTTCGTCTGACTATTTTACAATCAGCACTTCTTTTTTTTACAGATGCTCTTACTTTCATTATAATATAATTTACATTCTAAATGTTATTCTTGCCTTTGATAAATCATAAGGACTCATCTCAAGCTTTACTTTATCCCCAGGTAATAACTTAATATAGTGAAGTCTCATTTTACCGGAAATATGAGCAGTAACAATATGTCCATTCTCAAGTTCTACCCTAAACATAGCATTTGATAGTGCCTCAATAATTTTCCCTTCTTGTTCTATAGATTGTTGTTTAGCCATATATCAATTAAATTTGTGGTTTATTTCTCATAGAACCAGATTTCATAAGACCATCATAATGATGATTCAATAAATAAGCGTTAACCTGTTGTATAGTATCAATCGCAACACCTACCATTATCAATAATGATGTACCACCATAAAACAATGCCCATCCCTGTTGCATTCCAATTAATTGAACTACAATTGCTGGAAAAACAGCAATAGCAGCGAGATATAAAGATCCTGGAAATGTTATGTAAGACATTACTGAATCTAAATACTCTGCTGTTTCATTTCCTGGTCTAATCCCTGGAACAAAACCTCCACTTCTTTTCAAATCATCTGACATTTTGTTTGTTGGCACAGTAATCGCTGTATAAAAAAATGTAAATATTATACATAAAAGCCCAAAAAGAACATTATACCAAAGTCCAAAAATATCAGAAAAATTAGCCTGTAACCATTGGCCAAAATTAGTGCTACCAAAAAAACCACCAATGGTCACTGGAGCAAACATTAATGCTTGTGCAAAAATTATTGGCATAACACCAGATGAATTAAGTTTAAGAGGAATATATTGTCTTGAAGACATTCCTGTATTAGATTGAGCATTTGATGAAATGCTATTTCTTCTAGCATATTGAACTGGAATTTGCCTAACAGCCATAACTAACAATATGCTTAAAATAATTATAATTAGCCATACTGCCAATTCAATTACAACCATGATTAACCCCCCATTACTCTGACTTATCCTTGAAATTAAATTTTGAGTAAAAGATAATGGTAATGATGCTACAATTCCAACTGTTATCAAAAGAGAAATACCATTTCCAATTCCTTTATCGGTTATCTTCTCTCCTAACCACATTGCAAAAACAGTTCCTGTAACTAATATAATTACTGCTGAAATCAAAAATATTGGGCTCCTTCCAAAGATAAATGCACTTTCTGGAACACCTAAAGCTGTTAAGCTATATAAATAAGCAGGTGCTTGAATTATACAAATAAATATTGTTAACCATCTAGTAATTTGAGTTATTTTTTTTCTACCACTTTCTCCTTCCTTTTGTAATTTCTGAAGATATGGTAATGCAACTCCCATTAATTGAACTACAATTGATGCAGATATATAAGGCATAATTCCTAATGCAAAGACTGAAGCATTACCAAAAGCTCCTCCAGTAAATGCATTCAAAATTCCAAGTAGGCCCCCACCATCAAATCTTGAATTAAATGCAGTCAATTCTAGGGAATCTATCCCAGGGAGAACTATCTGAGCACCAAGTCTATAGACCAATAGTAATCCTAGAGTAAAAAGAATTCTGTTCTTTAACTCTTTAATCTTTAATATCTTTTTTACTATGTCTATAAACTTATTCATATTTATAACTTAATCACTTTACCGCCTGCTTTTTCAATTGAATTTTCTGCTGATTTAGAAAATTTATGAGCATACACCTCAACCGGTGATTCTAGCTTTCCTCTCCCCAAAATCTTAATAAGATCTCCTTTATGAGCTAAATTTAATTCTAAAATATTTTTAATTTTCAATTGTTTTTTTATTCTTTTTTGTTCTATTAAAAGCTGTATTGTATCAATATTAATAGGCACATACTCCTTTCTATTTATATTTTTAAAACCAAATTTTGGCACTCTTCTTTGCAAAGGCATCTGTCCACCCTCAAAACCAATTTTTCTTGAATATCCTGATCTTGATTGAGCACCCTTATGACCTTTGGTTGAAGTTCCGCCTTTACCAGAACCTTGACCTCTTCCAAGTCTTTTCCCGCTATTTTTATTAGATCCTAATGCTGGTTTTAAATTATTTAAACTCATAATTATTATTTTATTTCATTAATAGAAACTAAATGTTTTACTTTTTGAATCATCCCATTAATTGAAGGAGTAAGTTCATGTTCAACCTCCATTCCAATTCTTCTTAAACCTAAAGCAATTAAGGTTCTTTTTTGAGATTCAAGTCTCTTTATTGTACTTTTTATTTGTTTAATTTTTACTTTCTTACTCATGACTTGAAAATTTTATCTAAAGAGACACCTCTCTGTTTAGCAATCATGATAGGACTTCTTAGATTTAATAAAGCATCAAAAGTTGCTTTTACAACATTGTGAGGATTTGACGAACCTTGAGATTTTGAGAGTACGTTTTGTATTCCTACAGATTCTAAAACAGTTCGTACAGCACCTCCTGCAATAACTCCTGTACCATCAGATGCAGGCTTAATGAAAACTTTTGCTCCACCATATTTACCTTTCTGCTCATGTGGAAGAGTTCCATTTTCAATAGGTATCTTTACTAAATTTTTCTTTGCATCCTCTACAGCTTTTGAAATAGCAATAGTTACTTCTTTTGCCTTTCCAAGCCCCTGCCCTACTACACCATTCTCATCACCAACTACTACTATTGCAGAAAAACCAAAAGCTCTTCCCCCTTTGGTAACTTTAGTAACTCTTTGAATACTCACAAGTCTATCCTTAAGTTCTAGTCCTGCAGGTTTTATAATTTCAACATTTTTATAATTTTTATACATATCTATATTTTAAGTCCTCCCTCTCTAGCACCTTCAGCTAATGATTTAACTCTACCATGATAAAGGTAACCCCCTCTATCAAATTTTACTTTACTCACACCTGCTTTAATAGCTTTCTCAGCAACTAACTTTCCTACATTAAATGACTTTTCAATATTGCTTTTAAGCTTAAGATCTAAAATTTCTTTATCTATAGAGGAAAGAGAAACAAGTGTTTTACCTTCAGTATCATCAATTATCTGACAATATATATCCTTATTGCTCCTAAAAACTGACAATCTAGGATAATCTGAAGAACCAGTAACTATCTTCCTAATTCTTTTTCTTATTGTATCTCTTCTATAACTTTTACGTTTTGTCATATTATGCTTGTTTTCCCGCTTTTCTTCTTATTTGTTCGCCAACATATTTAACACCTTTTCCTTTATAAGGTTCAGGTTTTCTGAAAGATCTAATTTTTGCAGCAATATGTCCTAATAATTGTTTATCAATAGAAGATAGTTTTATAATAGGATTTTGCCCCTTTTCATTAATAGTCTCTACTTTAATTTCGGAAGGTAAACTCATTACAATAGTATGTGAAAACCCAAGAGAAAGATCTAATTTTTGTCCTGAACTATTTGCCCTATATCCAACACCCACTAATTCAAGTTCTTTAACAAAACCTTCACTAACTCCTATTACCATATTGTTTAGCAAGGACCTGTATAAACCATGTTTTGATTTATGATCTTTAGACTCAGAATTCCTTTTAACACTAGCCTCAGTATCAGTTATATTAAAAGAAACACCATCAAACTTTTGAGAGAGTTCCCCTAACTTACCTTTAGCTGTAATTAAATTCTTGTTTACCTCTAAAGTAACTCCTTCCGGGATATTTATTATACTATTTCCTATTCTTGACATTTCTTATAATTTAATATATATAACAGATTAACTCTCCTCCAATATTCATATTTGCAGCTTTTTTTCCAGTCATCAGTCCTTTAGATGTAGAAACTATTGAAACTCCTAATCCATTAAGAATTCTAGGAAAATTTTTAGAATTAGAGTACTTTCTCAAACCAGGTTTACTAATTCTTTGGATTTCTCTAATAACAGGTTCTTTTGAAAGAGAATCATATTTAAGAGCAATTTTTATTTGACCTTGATTATCTTCTGTATCTTCAAATTTATAACTAAGAATAAATCCTTGATCAAATAAGATTTTGGTTATCTCCTTTTTTATATTTGATGCAGGTATCTCTACTACTTTATGTCCAGCTAAGTTAGCATTTCTAATTCTTGTCAAATAATCTGCAATTGTGTCTGTATACATATATATTTATTTTTACCAGCTAGCTTTTGTTACTCCTGGGATTAAACCTTTATTAGCCATTTCTCGAAACATAACTCTTGAAAGTCCAAATTGTCTAATATATCCTTTTGGTCTTCCTGTTAGTTTACATCTATTATGCAGTCTAACTGGAGATGCGTTTTTTGGAAGTTTCTGAAGTCCAATATAATCTTTTGCATCTTTTAAAGACTGTCTCTTGCTTGCATATTTTGCAACCATTTTTTGTCTTTTTCTTTCTCGAGCTTTCATTGATTCTTTTGCCATATCTATTGTTTTTTAAATGGTAACCCTAATTCAGATAAAAGACCTTTAGCTTCTTCATCTGAATTTGTATTTGTTACAAATGTTATATCCATTCCTGAAATTTTATTTACTTTATCAATATTAATTTCTGGAAAAATTATTTGTTCTCTTATTCCTAGGGTATAATTTCCTCTTCCATCAAAACCTGAAGTTTTAATACCCTGAAAATCTCTAACTCTTGGAAGGGCGATAGTAATTAGTCTGTCTAAAAATTCAAACATATTATTTCCTCTTAAAGTTACTTTAACACCAATTGGAGTTCCTTTTCTTAATTTAAATGAAGCAACATCCCTTTTTGATAAAGTTGGTAATGCCTTTTGTCCTGATATTAATGTTAACTCCTCAACAGCATAATCAATTAATTTTTTATCACCAACTGCAGCACCCACTCCCCTAGAAATAACTATTTTATTCAATTTAGGAACCTGCATTATATTCTTATATCCTGACTTTTTCATAAGAGCCGAAACAACGGAATTAGAATAATCTTCTTTAAGTTTTGGTTTATATGACATAATTATAAAATTTCATTTGATTTCTTTGAATATCTTAGCTTTTTCCCATCTTCAAATTTGTATCCAACTTTTGTTTTTTCACCACTTTTGGTTAGTAATGATAAATTTGAAATATCAAGAGGCAACTGTTTTTCTATTATTCCACCCTTAGGGTTTTCAGCACTTGGTTTTGTATGTCTCTTAACCATATTTAGACCCTCAACTATTGCTTTATTGCTGTTATATAGCACTTGTAATACTGAACCTGATGAGCCTTTATTCTCTCCAGAAATTACCACAACTTTATCTCCTTTTTTAATCTTAATCTTTTTCATAACATTTATAATACTTCTGGTGCTAATGATATTATCTTCATAAACTGCTTATCTCTCAATTCTCTTGCAACTGGTCCAAAAACTCTAGTACCTCTCATTTCTCCTGTTTCACTTAATAGTACACATGCATTATCATCAAATCGTATATATGAGCCATCATTTCTTCTAACTTCTTTTTTTGTTCTAACAACGACGGCAACTGAAACTGTACCTTTTTTAACTGTTCCATTTGGTGTAGCATCCTTAACTGTTATCACAATTTTATCCCCTAAAGATGCATACCTTCTTTTAGTTCCTCCTAAAACTCTAATAGTTAGAACATCTTTTGCTCCAGTATTATCAGCTACCTTTAATTTTGATTCTTGTTGTACCATATTATTTTGCTCTTTCTATTATTTCAACAATTCTCCATCTTTTTGTTTTGCTCATAGGCTTTGTTTCCATTATTTTAACAGTATCACCTTCATTACATTCATCTTTTTCATCATGAGCAACGTATCTCTTTGTCTTTAAAACAAACTTCCCATATACTGGATGTTTTACTTTTCTTACTTCAGATATAACAACAGACTTATTCATCTTATTAGATGCTACAATACCTATTCTTTCTTTTCTTAATGCTCTAGTACTCATTTTAGATGCTACAATACCTATTCTTTCTTTTCTTAATGCTCTAGTACTCATTTAATCTTCTTTTTTTTGATTAATTATAGTTTTCATTTTAGCAATTTGTCTTCTTAAAACCTTTATCTGTAAAGGATTTTCAATAGATTGCACAGAATGATTAAACTTTAACTGTCTTAATTCATTTATAGATTCAGTTAATTTTTCTTTTAACTCGTCAGGTGTCATATTTTTTATTTCAGATATTTTCATAATTTATCATTCGTAATCTCTAGCTATTATAAATTTAGTTTTAACAGGAAGTTTTTGTGCAGCTAATCTAAGAGCCTCTTTAGCAACAACAATAGGAACTCCAGAAACTTCAAACATTATTCTTCCTTGTCTTACAACTGCAACAAAATATTCAGGTGCTCCTTTACCTTTGCCCATCCTAACTTCCAAAGGTTTTTTTGTTATTGGTTTATCAGGAAAAATTTTGATCCATAACATTCCCTCTCTTTTCATATGTCTAGTTGCAGCAATTCTAGCAGCCTCTATTTGTCTTGATGTAATGAATTTAGACTCTAATGATTTAATACCAAACATACCATTTGATAGTCTATTGCCTCTTTGAGAAAGACCTTTCATTTTGCCCTTTTGAGCTTTACGATATTTTGTTCTTTTTGGTTGTAACATTTATATCCTTTTAGTTGTTTCTTTCTCTTTTACGATTATTTTTCTTTGAATTTCCAGAAGAACTTCTCATACCAGTTAAAGGTGAAAGCTCTCTTTTACCATAAACTTCTCCTTTCATAATCCAAACTTTGATTCCAAGTCTTCCATAAGTTGTATGTGCTTCAACTATTGCATAATCAATATCAGCTCTAAAGGTTGATAATGGAATCCTACCCTCTTTATAACTCTCAGACCTAGCCATTTCCGCTCCATTTAATCTCCCTGAAATTTTAATTTTAATACCTTCTGCATTTATTCTCATTGCTGCAGAAATAGACATCTTAATAGCTCTTCTATAAGAAATTCTGTTTTCGATTTGCCTTGCAATACTTGAGCCAACTAGAAATGCATCAAGTTCTGGTCTCTTAATTTCAAAAATATTTAATTGAATTTCTTTTGAAGTTATTTTTTTTAACTCTTCTTTAAGTTTATCAACTTCTGAACCTCCTTTACCAATTATTATACCAGGCCTCGCAGTCTTTATTGTTATAACAATTAGCTTAACACTTCTTTCAATAATTATACTTGAGACGCTAGCTCTTGAAAGTCTTGCATTAATATATTTTCTAATTTTATCATCTTCAGCTAGTTTATCTCCATAATCTCTCCCGCCAAACCAGTTTGAGTCCCAGCCTCTAATAATTCCCAGTCTATTTCCTATTGGATTTGTCTTTTGTCCCATTTAATTAATTGTTTTTGATGATAAAATTAATGTAACATGATTTGATCTTTTTCTAATTCTATGAGCTCTTCCTTGAGGAGCAGTTCTAATTCTCTTAAGCATTCCAGCAGAATCAACTCTAATCTCTTTAACAAAAAGTTGAGAAGTTTCTAGATCTAAACTCTCATTTTTTGATTGCCAATTTGATATTGCTGAAACTAAAAGTTTTTCAAGTCTTCTTGATGCTTCTTTTGGACTAAATTTAAGTATAGTTAGAGCACTATCAATACTCTCTCCCCTAATTTGATCAGCTACAAGTCTCATTTTTCTTGGAGATATAGGGCTATCATTAAGTTTAGCAAAAGCTAGATTCTTTTTACTCTCTTTAATTTTATTTGCACTATTTCTTTTTCTTAATCCCAATTTTAATCTTTTTATTTATTTATCTATTTTTTCCTCCAGAATGACCTTTAAAAGTTCTAGTAGGAGAAAATTCTCCTAATTTATGACCAACCATGTTTTCTGTAATATAAACAGGTACAAATTGTTTACCATTATGCACAGCAATAGTTTGCCCTACAAAATCAGGAATAATCATTGAAGATCTTGACCAAGTTTTAATAACTTCCTTTTTGTTATCCTCAACATTCTTGTTAACCTTCTTAAGAAGACTTAAATGCACATACGGTCCCTTTTTTAATGATCTAGCCATTTTTAATTATTTTTTTCTTCTTTCAATTATAAACTTAGATGATGCTTTCTTTTTAGACCTAGTTCTATAACCCTTAGCTGGGATACCCTTTTTTGATCTAGGGTGACCTCCAGAGGCCTTTCCTTCTCCTCCTCCCATCGGATGATCAACTGGATTCATAGCTACTGGCCTAGTTCTTGGTCTAATACCAAGCCATCTTTTTCTTCCTGCTTTACCAGATGAAATTAACTGATTATCTGAGTTTGAAACAGCACCTATTGCTGCAAAACACTTAGAGAGAATCATTCTAGTTTCACCTGATGGTAATTTAAGTGTTGCATACTTTCCTTCTTTTGCCATTAATTGGGCAAAAGATCCTGCACTTCTTGCAAGAACAGCACCTTTTCCTGGTGAAAATTCAATACATGAAATGATAGTTCCCAAAGGGATATTTGCAATTGGAAGAGAGTTCCCTAATTCTGGTGAAGCTGATTCTCCAGATATAATATTTTGTCCCAACTTTAATCCATTTTGAGCAATTATATATCTTTTCTCTCCATCCTTATACTCTACTAATGATATAAAGGCAGTTCTATTAGGATCGTATTCTATTGATTTTATTTCTGCAGAGATATCAAATTTATCTCTCTTAAAATCTATAATTCTATATCTTCTCTTATGTCCACCTCCTCTATATTTAGCAGTCATTTTCCCGCTATTATTTCTTCCACCAGTTCTTTTCTTAGGCACTAATAGTGACTTTTCAGGCTTATCAGTAGTTATTGAATCAAAACCATTTATGATTCTAAATCTCTGAGAGGGTGTTACTGGTTTTAATTTTCTAACTGGCATAATTATAGGTTTGAAAAGAAGTCGATTCTATCTCCTTCTGATATTTTAACTAATGCTTTTTTATAAGCACCTTTTTTACTTGTTTGAACACCTCTTTTGGTATGCTTTGTCATTGATTGGGCACCATATATCATAGTCCTTACTTTAATAACAGAAACTCCATATGATTCCTCAATAGCTTTTTTAATCTGAATCTTATTTGCATCTTTAGAAACAATAAAAGTGTAGGAGTTCCTTAACTCGCTTTCATTTGTTGCTTTTTCTGTTAATATTGGTTTTACAAGTATATCCATATCATTTTATTTCAAGTTAGACTCTAATCCGTCAACTGCACTTTCTGAAATTAGGAGATTTGAAGCGCCTGTAATTTCATAAGTGTTTAACTCTGAATTAATTACTACCTTAGAGTTTTTTAAATTCCGGGAAGATAAGTATACATTTTTATTTCCTTCATTTAATACCATTAATGTTTTTTTCCCATCTAGTTCAAAAGCTTTCAAAATAGAAAAATAATTCTTTGTTTTAGGTTTTGAAAAATCAAAATCTTCTATTATCATAATTGCTTTATTTTTTGCTTTATAACTTAAAGCTGACTTTCTCGCAAGTTTCTTTACCTTTTTATTAACTTTCTGATCATAACTCCTTGGTCTTGGGCCGAACACTCTTCCTCCACCTCTAAATAAAGGGTTTTTTATACTTCCTGCTCTTGCAGTTCCAGTACCCTTTTGTTTTTTTATTTTCCTTGTACTTCCTTTTATTTCAGCTCTTTCCTTAGATTTATGTAATCCTTTTCTATTATTAGCAAGATATTGTTTTACATCCAAGTAAATTGCATGATCATTTGGCTCTACTGCAAAGATATTATTACTAAGCTTTGCCTTTCTTCCAGTATCCTTACCTTTAATATTATGTATAGCTAATTCCATTATTTCTGAACAATTATATAAGAATTATTATGACCTGGAACACTCCCTTTAACTAAAAGTAAATTTTCTTCATTCATTACTTTAACTACCTTAAGATTAAGAGCTTTAACCTTTGTTGAACCCATTTGACCAGCCATTTTCATTCCTTTAAATACTCTTGATGGGTCTGAACCAGCTCCAATTGATCCAGGCGCTCTTTTCCTATTATGCTGACCGTGTGTTGAATCTCCAACCCCTGCAAAACCATGTCTTTTAACTACCCCTTGAAATCCTTTTCCTTTAGATATTCCTGAAACATCAACGAATTCACCCTCAAAAAAATGATCAACTGTAATTTTATCTCCAACTTTAAATTCACCTTCATATCCACTAAATTCAACGAGTTTTCTTTTAGGAGAGGATTTACTCTTTTTAAAATGACCTTGGCTTGCCTTATTTATTTCTTTTTTAGTATCATCAAAACCTAGTTGAAAAGATGAATAACCATCTTTTTCTTCCGTTTTTATCTGTATTATTGTACATGGACCAACCTGAAGAATAGTACATGGAATATTCTTTCCACTATTATCGTAGATGCTTGTCATTCCTATTTTTTTTCCTATTAATCCAGACATATAATTATTTTAAACTTTTATTTCAACTTCAACACCACTTGGCAATTCTAATTTCATTAATGCATCAACCGTTTTTGAAGATGAACTATAAATATCAAGTAATCTCTTATAATTACATAACTTAAATTGTTCTCTAGATTTCTTATTAACATGAGGAGACCTAAGAACAGTAAATATCTTTTTATGAGTTGGCAAAGGTATTGGACCTGTAACAATAGCACCAGTACTTTTAACAGTTTTAACTATCTTATCAGCAGACTTATCTACAAGGTTGTAATCGTAAGATTTTAATTTTATTCTAATTTTTTGACTCATAATTATTATTCTTGTATGTTTCCTTTAATTTCTGAAATAACTGATTCTGAAATATTTGACGGTGTTTCAGCATAATGTGAAAATTCCATAGTAGAAGTAGCTCTTCCTGAAGACAATGTTCTTAATGAAGTTACATAACCAAACATTTCTGAAAGAGGAACTTCAGCCGCAACAACTTTTGCTCCTGCTCTATCATCCATAGAATTAACTTGACCTCTTCTCCTATTTAAGTCACCAACTATATCACCCATATTTTCTTCGGGAGTTAAAACTTCAAGTTTCATAATAGGTTCCATTATAACAGCTTTTGCAGCTCTAGAAGCTTCTCTAAAAGCTAATTTTGCAGCTAATTCAAAAGATAAAGAGTCAGAATCTACGGGATGAAAAGAGCCATCATGAAGGGTCACCTTCATAGAATCAACTTCAAATCCAGCTAATGGACCATTTTGCATTGAATCTTTAAAACCTTTTTCAACAGATGGAATATATTCTTTAGGAATGTTACCACCTTTTATCTTATTAATAAACTCTAATCCTGGTTTTCCTTCTTCTCCAGGCTCTATAGTGAAAACTATATCTGCAAATTTACCTCTACCTCCTGTTTGTTTTTTATACACCTCCCTGTGTTTAGCTGCTTGGGTTAAAGATTCTTTATATTCTACTTTTGGTTTACCTTGGTTTACTTCAACTTTAAATTCTCTTTTAAGCCTATCTACAATAATATCAAGATGAAGCTCTCCCATACCAGAAATTATAGTTTGACCAGATGCCTCATCAGTTTTTACTTGAAATGTTGGATCTTCTTCAGCTAATTTTGCTAATGAAATACCTAATCTGTCAATATCTGCTTTTGTTTTAGGTTCAACTGCAACTCCAATAACTGGATCAGGGAATGTCATACTTTCAAGAATTATTGGACTTTTTTCGGAGGATAAAGTATCTCCAGTTTTTATATCCTTAAAACCAACAGCTGCACCTATATCTCCAGCCTCAATATAATCGATGGCATTTTGCTTATTTGAATGCATCTGGTATATTCTTGAAATTCTTTCCTTTGAATCATTCCTATTGTTTAAAACATATGAACCGGCATCAAGTCTTCCAGAATAAACCCTAAAAAAAGCCAACCTTCCTACATAAGGATCAGTTGCTATTTTAAAAGCTAGAGCAGAAAAAGGCTCGTTAGCTTGAGGCAATCTAGAGATTTCTTCATCAGAGTCAGGTTTAGTTCCTACAATAGCATCCTTATCCTCTGGAGATGGTAGGTATCTACAAACAGCATCTAATAAAAATTGAACACCTTTATTTTTAAATGCAGAACCACATACCATAGGAATGATACTAATTTCCTGAGTGGCTGCCCTTAAGGCAGTATGAATTTCATCTTCAGAAATAGAATCTGGATCATCAAAATATTTTTCTAATATTTTATCATCATAATCAGCAATAGCCTCAATAAGCTCTCCTCTAAGCTTTTCAGCTTCAGCTTTTAAATTTTCAGGAATATCAATGACATCCCATGTAGATCCATAATTCTCTTCATGCCAAACAATTGCAACATTCTTTACTAAGTCAACTATACCTTTAAAATCCTCTTCATCTCCAATATTCAAAACAATTGGTACAGCCAAAGATTGTAGTTTTTCCTTAACCTGTTTACAAACTCCTAAAAAATTAGATCCCTGACGATCCATTTTATTAACAAATCCAATTCTTGGAACCTTATAATTGTCAGCCAATCTCCAGTTTGTCTCAGACTGAGGTTCTACTCCATCAACAGCTGAGAAAAGAAAAACAAGTCCATCTAAAACTCTTAGCGAACGATTTACTTCAACTGTAAAATCAACATGTCCAGGAGTATCAATAATATTAAAATGATAAGATTTTGTTGTGTCAATACTTTCACCTTGATCTGTTGGGAAATCCCAATTACAAGTAGTAGCAGCTGAAGTAATTGTTATACCTCGTTCTTGTTCTTGTTCCATCCAATCCATAGTTGCAGCGCCATCATGAACCTCTCCAATTTTGTGACTTACACCAGTATAAAAAAGTATTCTTTCAGTAGTTGTTGTCTTACCAGCATCAATGTGAGCTGCAATACCAATATTCCTTGTATATTTTAAATCTCTTGCCATTTGAATAAATTAAAATCTAAAGTGAGAAAAGGCTTTGTTTGCTTCTGCCATTTTATGAGTATCAACTCTTTTCTTAACAGCTGCGCCTTCTTCTTTTGCAGCTGCTATTACTTCTTGTGCTAACTTAAGTGCCATTGATTTTTCATTTCTTTTTTTTGAGGAATCAATTAACCACTTTATTGCAATAGAAATTTTTCTATCAGGTCTTATTGGCTGAGGAATTTGAAAAGTAGCTCCCCCAACTCTCCTACTCCTAACTTCTACATGAGGCATTACATTCGATAAAGCATCCTTCCAAAGATCAAGAGAAGTTTTTTCTTTATCTTCATTTTTTTGATCTACGATTTCCATTGCATCATAGAAAATCTTATAAGCTTTTGATTTTTTACCCTGTAACATAAGGTTATTAACAAATCTTGTTACAAGTTGGTCATTGAACTTAGGATCAGGGATTAGGGGTCTCTTTTTTGATTGTTTTTTTCTCATGATGAGGATTATTTTTTAGGTTTTTTTCCACCATATTTGGACCTCCTTTGCAATCTCCCCTCAACACCTGCAGTATCAAGCGCTCCTCTAACAATGTGATATCTAACACCAGGCAAATCCTTTACTCTTCCACCTCTTACCAAAACTATTGAGTGTTCCTGTAGATTATGTCCTTCACCTGGAATGTATGCATTAACCTCCTTACCATTTGTTAATCTAACTCTTGCGACTTTTCTCATTGCAGAGTTAGGCTTTTTTGGAGTTGTAGTATAAACTCTTGTACATACACCTCTTTTTTGAGGTGATGATTCAAGCGAAGCAGATTTACTCTTTTTAGATTGAGTAGATCTTCCTTTTCTTACTAATTGCGATATTGTTGGCATACCATTAAATTAAATTCCACTTTTAAGCGTGCAAATTTAAAATATTTTTTTGGTTATAACACTGATTTCCCTATGTTTTTTTTAACAAAAAAACAGGTTTTTTTATCTAAGGAATTACAGAGGAAGCGATTAACTCATTTTTATGATATAAAGCTAGGAATTGCCCAGAGGTTATTGCAGTTTGATATTTATTAAATTCAATAAAAAGATTTTTCCTATAAATATGAATTGTTATATCCTGTAAAGGCTGTCTATATCTAATTCTTGCTTTAAGTTTTAAAGTCTTTATAAGATTAATATTATAGGAATCATTTACCCAATTAATTGCTCCTATGTCTATCTGAATGGCTTTTTTTATTAATCCTGGATGATTCTTCCCTTTTCCAACAAAAATTTCATTTGATTTAGTATTAATTCCAATCACAAATATTGGCTCATCATAACCTCCTACTGCAAGACCTTTTCTTTGACCAATTGTATAATAATAGGCTCCATTATGTTCACCAATGATTTTACCATCATTTTTTGAAAATTCATATTTTTTTGATAAATCATTTAACCTAGATTGATTACCCTCACTTTTAATTTTAAAAACTTGTGAATTACTAGGAATTTCGATTATATCTCCTTTCTTTCTTTTTAATTTTTGTTGTAAAAATTCAGGCAACCTAATCTTACCAACAAAACAAAGTCCCTGGGAATCTTTTTTATCAGCGGTTATTAAATAATTTTTCTTAGCAATATCTCTTACCTCAGACTTTTTTAAATGTCCTATTGGAAATAATATTTTACTTAATTGTTTTTGATTTAGTTGGCATAAAAAATAAGACTGGTCTTTAATTTTATCAACTCCTTGCAAAAGTCTATATTCTGAATTATTAGTCAATTCTATTTGACTATAATGTCCAGTTGCAACATAATCCGCATCTAAAGAAAGTGCTAATTTCATAAACACATCAAATTTTATCTCCTTATTACAAAGTATATCAGGATTTGGTGTTCTTCCATTTGAATATTCTTTAAACATATAATCAATTATTCTCTTTTTATATTCTTTACTTAAATCAACAGTTTTAAAAGGTATTTTTAATTTCTCTGCAACTAACATTGCATCATTACTATCCTCAAGCCAGGGACATTCATCTGAAATTGTGGCATTCTCGTCATGCCAATTCTTCATAAAAAGTCCAATTAAATTATACCCTTGCTTTTTTAATAAATATGCTGCTACGCTTGAATCTACACCTCCTGATAGTGCGATTACAACTTTTTTACTTTTCATAGCTAACTATCTTCTCTTTTCGTTATTTCTTTTCTGCTTTTCAGCTTCCTCCATTGCTTTTTGAAGTCTTGATCTAAATCCTCCAACTTTCGCAGGTTTTTCCTTATTTTTCTCAATTTGAGTTAATATTTTTTTGTCATCAATATAAAATCTCTTGATTAAGAGCATTAAGATAATTGTTAAAAGATTTGATATAAAATAATATAGACTTAGTCCACTTGCGTAGTTATTAAAAAAGAATAGCATCATTAGAGGCATCATATACATAATTAATTTCATATTAACGCCGCCAGTTTGAGAAGAAGGCATCATCTGTCCTCCAGTAGTCATTTTTGTATAGAAGAATATTGCTACAGATGCTAAAATTGGGAAAAGACTTATATGGTCACCATATAAAGGAATATAAAAGCCTAAATCAAGTATTGAATCAAAAGAAGATAAATCATCTGCCCATAAAAAACTTTTTTGCCTTAAACTAAATGCAGCAGGAAAGAAAACAAAAAGTGCAAAAAATATTGGCATTTGTGCAAAAGCAGGTAAACACCCAGCCATAGGATTAGCGCCAGATCTAGTGTAAAGACTCATAGTTTCCTGCTGTCTTTTCATAGGGTCATCTTTATATTTTTTATTTATCTCCTCAATCTCTGGTTTTAAAACTTTCATTTTTGCTTGAGATAAGTATTGTTTATATGTAATAGGCGCAATTAAAATCTTAACTATAATAGTTAATACTATTATTGAAATTCCATAGGAAAAGTATTTAGTTAGAAAAGAAAATAATGGAAAAAAAATAAATGTATTAATCCATCCAAAAATACCCCATCCAACAGGAACTGAATTCTCAATACCAAGGTCATATTCTTGTAGAATGTGATAATCAGTTGGGCCAAAATAAAATCTAAAATCTGAACTAGAATTATTTATATCAATAGGAATTATAGTAGAAAATCTTTTAGTATATTTTTTCTCAAGCTCTTCAATACTAGCTAAGTTCTCTGAAAAAATCTGTATTTGATCTAACTTATTGTCAAACATCAGAATAGAGCTAAAGAAATGTTCTCTATAAGAAATCCAATTTACGTTATCAATAACTTTATCTGAAGAACCTGAGATTGAAAGATATGAGTCCTTTTCATCTTCAAAACCATAGCTCAAAGCTGTATACCTATTCTCATAATCAAGACTTTTAGAATTTCTAAATGAATCTTTAGCCCAAGAAATAAAAAAGTCATTTTGATTAGAATAAGTCTCGAATCCATTTAATTTTAACTGATAATCCAGCATATAGGAATCACTATCTAAATTATAAGTAATCTCAATAAAATCATTATCAGAAATATATCCGGTAAGTTTAATTTTTTTATTTCTTTCTATAATATCAGAGTCAAATATTATATCCTTAGAATTTATTATTCTATTAAAATTATTTGGAATTGAAATATTAAAACTCGAATTATTGGAATCCACTAACATTAATGAGTCTTTATTATAATTTGTGAATTCTTTAAGATGAAGCAGAGTAATATTTGCTCCCTTAGAGTCTATCTCCATGTATATCTTATCATTCTCAAGAATAAGTTTTTTCTGCTCAAAATTAAATTCACCATCTTCATTAATTTCTTCACTATTGTTATCAATCAATATTTCATCTTCAGATATAGTTTTTTCAATTACTTCGATATCATTTTCAACTATTTCAGGGATATTTCGAGAACTATAGAACCAAAACATCAATATTATTGATATCAAAAGAAAACCTATAAACTGAAAAGGATCATTTCTTTTTTCTTCCATTTCTTAATTATTTTTTAAAAAATTTTTTAAACTAGCTCCAACAAAATCAACAAACAGAGGGTGTGGATTTGAAACACTACTTTTATACTCAGGGTGAAACTGCACACCAATAAACCATGGATGGCTATTATTCTCAATAATTTCAACTAAATCTGTATTTGGATTTATTCCTGCTTTCACAAAATTCTCATCAAAAATTTTATCATTATAATAATTATTAAACTCATATCTATGCCTATGTCTTTCTGATATTAGTTTTTTATTATATATGGAATATGATTTTGTATTTTTTATTATCTCACAATCCCAAGCTCCCAACCTCATTGTTCCACCTTTATTAATTATTTCTTTTTGATTAGTCATAAGGTCAATAATAGGGTTCTTACATTTTTCTGAAATTTCAGTTGAATTAGCATCATTTATTTTTTTAACATTTTTTGCATACTCTATAACTGCCATTTGCATTCCTAAACAGATTCCAAAAAAAGGGATATTATTAACTCTTGCAAACTCAATAGTTAGAATTTTACCATCAATACCTCTCTGACCAAATCCTGGAGCAACTATCAATCCATTTAAACCATCTAACTTGTCATTAATATTCTCTTCATTAATATATTCTGAATGGATTGATTTGACATTTACTTTAACATCATTTTCAGTGCCTGCATGAATTAATGATTCTAGAATAGATTTATAAGAATCCTTTAACTCAATATATTTTCCAATCAAACCAATTTTAATTTCATTTTTAGGATTTCTTAATTTATGAAGAAAATTTTTCCATTTATCTAAATTTGGTTCTTTAGATTTTAAACCTAATTTTTTTATAGTTATAGTATCTAATCCTTCTTCCATCATTTTTAAAGGAACATCATAGATTGTATCAACATCAATTGATTCAATGACAGAATCTATCTTAACATTACAAAAAAGAGCAATTTTTTTTCTTAAATCTAGATTAACTGTCTTTTCAGATCTGCAAACCAATATATCAGCTTTTAATCCTAATTCCATTAAAGTTTTAACAGAATGTTGGGTAGGCTTTGTTTTAAGCTCTCCAGTAGCCCTTAAGTAGGGTATTAAGGTAAGATGAATTACAATAGCATTTTCAGAGCCTTCTTCATAAATTATTTGTCTTACAGCTTCTATATATGGCAGTGATTCTATATCTCCAACTGTACCTCCAATCTCAGTTATTACAATATCTAAAGACTTATCTTCTGCTAGATTTCTTATATTTTCTTTTATTTCATTTGTTATATGAGGAACAACTTGGACTGTTTTTCCAAGAAATTCTCCTTTTCTTTCTTTATTAATAACATTTTGATAAATCCTTCCAGTAGTAATATTATTTTTTTGAGACGTATTTGTTCCTAGAAACCTCTCATAATGACCAAGGTCTAGATCAGTCTCTGCACCATCATCCGTAACATAACATTCACCATGCTCATATGGATTCAAAGTTCCAGGATCTACATTAATATATGGATCAAGTTTTTGAATTGCAGAATTATATCCTTGAGACTGAAGAAGCTTTGCTAATGATGCTGAAATTATCCCCTTACCTAGGGAAGAAGTAACACCTCCTGTTACAAATATATACTTTGGTTTAGTCATCCGGATTTCAATAAAATGTTCCGGGCTCAAATTTACAAAATATTAAAGTAAAATTGATTCTTTTAATTAATAATCTCATCTACGTTATATTCAGAATGCCTTAAAATATAAAACCCATTATTAATATAACCGCCTAATGAATCTTTTACATAGTTATATCTGTTTTGAATATATTTTTGATCTCCGTATTTAAAAGATTTTTCTATCTTCTTGTGTAATGCTAGTCTAAGTAAAATATCTGTAGTAATATCAAATGCCTTAATAACATCTTTATTTGGGAAATTACCGAAAAGATCAATATATCCAGAGGTAAATGAATTCAATGTGTCTATTGTTGTAGGTTTTGTCATTGATGAATAAGTAAAATTTAAATTCCCAAGATCTTTAATATATATATTTGGATCATCATAAATATTTCCTCTATATGTGGTAAATAATTGGACTTTTCTTTCATCAGAAATTTGAGAATTCATTTGTGAAATAATACTTGAAACAAAAGTAAAAATTTCTGTTTCAACAATTACTTTATTAGGCAAACTATCAACTAGTAGCGAATCAACTAATTCTGGAAGTATGTATCCACCTTCTGATTCAGGTCTTAATGTAATAGAATTAGGAAACATATTTTTTAAATCAGCTTCAATATCTCTGTTTAAAGAATCGGCAACTATAACTATATTATCTTCTGGAGATAAATTTTTCTTTAAGTATTCAATCATTTTATTTCTTAAAATTTTTTTAGGAGTTATGGCCTGAATTACTCCACTAAATAAACTTATTGGATTTGTTGATAATGGAAATATTTTAGGGATTTTACTTATGACTTTTAATCTTGAAAAGAAATCAAAATTATGTGGTATGATAGGGCCTATTATAGCATCACTTTTAACTGCAGCAACATCTTTAACAATGCTCTCAAGTTTTGAAAAACTATTCTCTGTATCATAAACATTAAGCTTGACATTAATACCTATTTTTTGAAGCTCATTTAAGGCATATAAAACACCTGAGTAGAAATCAATTGAAATAGTGTATAAATTTCTAGTTTCAAATAATTGCTCAACTTTTTCAATAGAATCAAGTTCTATAGAAGCTGCATTAAATGGAAGTAACAAAGAAAGTATTAAATCATTATTTAAATTCTTAGATTCTAAAACCAAGGTTTTTAAATCTGAAATAACTTTTTGTTCATTATTAATATTTAAAGAGTCTGAAATTACTATGTCTGTTGATATTACTTCTGAGAAAACAGGAATCATAATTCTAGATCTCCTTTTAAGGCCATTATCTTTAAGACTTGGGTTTAATAAAATAATTTCACTAATATTTACTGAATACTCTTTTGAAATTGAGTAGAGAGTCTCCTTTTTCTTCACTCTGTGCAATATTGTATCAGTTATTTGTACCTGTGAGAAACAAAAAGTAATTGACATTAAAAATATTAGCAATGATTTTTTCATATTCTTTTTTTCCTTATCTAATTTCCATTTTTCATAATCCCCGTTATTAACTTTATTCCCACTCAATTGTTGCAGGAGGTTTTGAGCTTATATCATAAACCACTCTATTTATACCTGAAACTTTATTTATTATGTTATTTGAAACCTCCTTTAAAAAATTACTTGGAAACTCAAACCAATCTGCAGTCATCCCATCTGTAGATATTACTGCTCTTAGAGCAACGCATCTTTCATAAGTTCTTTCATCTCCCATAACACCTACACTCCTAACAGGAAGAAGAATTGAACCTGCCTGCCATATTTTATCATACAAATCCCATTTTTTTAAAGAGTCAATATAAATCTTATCCGCTTCTTGGACTAATCTTATACTTTCTTCATCAACTTCTCCAAGTATTCTTATACCTAATCCTGGACCTGGAAATGGATGTCTATTTAATATAGTTTGATCAATATTTAAAGATTCTCCAATTCTTCTAACTTCATCTTTGAATAACATTTTTAAGGGCTCAATAATTTTTAAATTCATTTTATCTGGAATCCCTCCAACATTATGATGGGATTTAATTGTTGAAGAAGGACCCTTTACAGATATTGATTCTATTACATCTGGATAAATTGTGCCCTGGGCTAACCACTTTGCATCATGAATTTTTTTTGATTCTTTTTCAAAAACATCTATAAAAATTGAGCCAATAACTTTTCTTTTTTGTTCTGGATCTGTGATACCTTTAAGACCATCTATAAATAAATTTGATGCATCAACTCCAGTTACATTTAAACCCATGTCTTTATATTGGTTAAGAACTTCATTAAATTCATCTTTTCTTAATAAACCATTATTTACAAATACACAATAAAGGTTAGTTCCAATAGCTTTATTAAGAAGAACAGCTGCAACAGTAGAATCTACTCCGCCTGAAATCCCTAATATTACTTTATCATTAGTTACTTTAGTCTTTATTTCATCTACAGAGTCTTGGATAAATGATTTTGGAGTCCAATCTTGATTAAATTTCAAAATATTTAACAAGAAATTTTCAAAAATTTTCAGTCCATTATCAGTATGAAAAACTTCTGGATGAAATTGAAGACCAAATACTTTTATTTTGCTTAATGAATAAGCTGCATTTTTAACTGATTCAGTACTTGCTATTAATTTAGCATCTTTAGGTAATTCAACAATTGTATCTCCATGACTCATCCAAACTCGATTTTCTTTAGAAACTCCATTAAACAGAATTGAATCATTTTCTATAAATGTCAATCTAGCTCTACCATATTCTCTTGAATTAGAATTCTCAACTTTTCCATGTAGATTATTTGCAATAAATTGAGCTCCATAACAAATTGCTAAAATTGGTATTTTTCCTAAAAATTTTTCTAAATCAATGTTTGGTGATTCTTCTTGATAAACTGAATATGGAGAACCAGAAAAAACAACTGCCTTATAGTCTAGAAGTTTTTCAGGTAAATTATTATATGGATGTATCTCGCAGAAAATAAATAGTTCACGAATCCTTCTGGCTATTAGTTGAGTATATTGTGATCCAAAATCAACAATTAGGACTTTATTTTCCATGAGCAAAAATACAACTATATATTAATCTTCAAGTTCTAAGACTAAAATTTTATTTTCAAAAGGCTTGAAATTCTTTATTAAAATTTTAAATAAATTATCACCTAATTCTGCGTATATATTCCCAAAGTTAATTACCCTCTCTTGAGGAATATTATCTGGATATAGAAAATTATATATTTGCTCTATCCTTTCAAGTTCTTGTTGATGTTTTATTTTTTGAGATTTATAGAATTTTTTCTCAAGATTGTCTATACCATTTAACTGTTTTTTTTCTTGAGCTGAAATAGCACCTATAAAAGATTTATCAGTTTCTCTAGATATTTTCTTAAAATACTCAAATTGATTTGAGAGAGTTTTTCTTAAATCATCAAAATTTAAATTTGTTTTACTTAATTGACTTAGCTTATCTTTTAATAATTTTTCTTTTGAAACAAAAAAGTTTTGCATTTTTAATCCTGATTTTTCAATGTTTTTTGAAATCTTAGAATTAACAAAAAATGCAGAATTCCTTATAGTTAAGATTGGGAAAACAACTTTACTTTTATCAAAATAGGACTTTAATTGTATCCAATATTTGATTTCACTTGAACCTCCTATAAAACATACATTAGGAAGAATCATTTCTTGATAAAGAGGTCTCATTATAACATTTGGAGAAAATTTTTCTGGATTATCAGCAATTTCATTCATTAAGTGGTCCTTAGTAATATTTTTACTATCCTTATCAATTTTAAACCCAGAATCCTGCTTTCTAATTCTAACTCTTCCAGAATCTCCAATTTTAAAAAAATTAATATCGGATGGATTTACCTGTGGTTTATAGTCTTTGAAACTTTTCTTAATATCTTGAATTTGTTTACTAACAGTCATCTTACAAAGTCCACTTAAAACTTCATTCTTCATATTATTCGCAAAAGTCTCTTTAAAATTCTTACTGTCTGCATCAATGACTATTATTCCATATTCAGAAAATAATGAGTTTATAAATGATCTTGTTGCTTTTGATAGACTTGTAAAACTAGTATAATGATCATCAATTAATTTTATTAATTTATTCGAATATTTTGAGTCAATAATCTCATTTTTATATTTTTTTATAACATTTTCTATTTTATCAGAGTTAATCTTACCAACAGGTTGGTTTAATGTTTCCTTTTCCCATTTTAATGATTTTCCAGAAATATTTACTTGAGATATTTCATCAAAATCATGATCTTCACTAGCAAGCCAAAAAATTGGAACAAATTTTTGTTTTTTTGATCTATTATTGAGTTCAGAAACTATTTTGATTGTTGAGATAATTTTATAAATAAAATAGATTGGCCCGGAGAACAAACTCAACTGATGACCAGAAGTAACAGAGAATGTTTTTTCGTCTAATAATGAGTTTATGTTATTATTCAATGTTTTTGAAATCTTTATCTCTTTATATTGTTGTTTTATCTCAGCAACTAATATTTTTCTCTTTTCTTTCGAAAATTCTAATTTTTTCTTTTCTGAATGATTAATAATGTTGTCATAAGATGGAAAATCAGAAATAAAAGATTTTAATTTTTTGTTATTGTTCATTAAACCAAAAACAATATCTTCGTTTGTAATATCAATATAGCTTGATCTCATTTTGTAAAGATATCTGAAATTTTATAAATTGAGGGATACAAAAACAAATACAATTATGAAAAAACTAATATTACTTTTAGCCATTCTATCTAGCTCTTTTTCTTTTACTCAAGATTTATCATCTGATTTTGAAGATGTAAAATACAGAAACATAGGACCATTTAGAGGAGGAAGATCAGTATCTTCTGTTGGAGTTTTAGACAACCCTCAAACTTATTATATGGGAACAGTAGGTGGAGGATTATGGAAAACCATAAATGCTGGTAGTGAGTGGTTTAATATATCTGATGATTACTTTAAAACTTCATCTGTTGGAGCAATTGCAGTTGCTGAGAGTAACAGTAAAATAATATATGTTGGAATGGGAGAGCATGCTCCAAGAGGAGTTACAACTTCTTATGGTGATGGTGTTTATAAATCAACTGATGCTGGAAAAACTTGGAAACATCTAGGTCTAGAAAAAACTCAGCAAATTTCTAGGATTGTTGTTCATCCTGAAAATCCAGATATAGTATACATAGCAGCTCAAGGTGCCATAAATGGGCCAACAAAAGAAAGAGGGATTTATAAATCAATTGATGGTGGTGACTCATGGAAAAATGTACTTTTTGTTAATGAACTTAGTGGTGCTTCTGAACTTTCACTTGACTATAATGATCCTAAAGTATTATACGCTGCAATGTGGGAGCACCAAAGACTTCCTTGGAAAGTAATTAGTGGTGGTGAAGGAAGTGGACTTTATAAATCAATTGATGGTGGTGACTCATGGTTTAAAATTCATAATGGATTACCAAAAGAAATGGGGAAAATGGCAATAGCTGTATCAAGAGCAAATTCTAATAAAGTATATGCTCTAATTGAAAGTGATTCAAATAAAAGACTTGGAGGATTATTTATATCAAATAATGCTGGAAAAAGTTGGAATAAAATTAGTGAGTTTGCAGAATTAACCTCAAGAGCATGGTATTATATAGAAGTATTTGCTGACCCTAGTGATGAGAATACTGTCTATGTAATGAGTGCTAGAGCATACAGATCAATTGATGGTGGTAAAAATTGGGAGAGATTTTATAGTGGACATGGTGATTATCAAGATCTATGGATTAATCCCAATAACTCAAAAAATATGATTATCTCTGATGATGGTGGTGGAGAAATTACATTTGATTATGCTAAAACTTGGTCAAGCATATACAATATGCCAACAGCCCAGTTTTATAGAGTTAATGTTGACAATGAATTCCCATATAATCTTTATGGAGGTCAACAAGACAATTCAACAGTAAAAATTGCTAGTATTGGATTTGGATCAAGGCAAGGGGGGATTAATGATAAGCATTGGTCGGCATCTGCTGGTGGTGAAAGTGCATTTTTAGCATTTGATCCTGATGATCCAAGTATAGTGATGGGTGGAAGCTATCTGGGGAGCATAAATATTTATGATACTAAAGCTAAGGCTAGGACTAAGGTAATGATTGAACCAATCAATTATATAGGTAAAGCTTCCAGGGACATGAAATATAGGTTTAACTGGAATGCACCTGTTATATGGTCAAAACATGAAAAAAATACATTTTATCATGCAGCTCAACATTTATTTAAAACTCAAGATTTTGGAAGATCTTGGACTGTTGTATCTCCAGATTTAACTAGAGATGAAGATGAGAAGCAAGGATATGGTGGTGGACCTTATACAAATGAAGCAGTAGGTGCTGAAAATTACGGCACAATTAGTTATGTGATAGAGTCTCCTCATGAGCCAAATACAATCTATACTGGATCTGATGATGGTTTAGTTCATTTGACTCAAGATGGTGGTAAAACTTGGAATAATATTACTCCAAAAAACTTAAAAGAAACTATTATAAATGCAATAGACGTATCTCCTCATAATAAAGGAACTGTTTATATAGCAACCACTAGGTACAAATTCAATGATAAAACTCCTGGGTTATATAAATCAACAAATTATGGAAAAACCTGGAAAGAAATAAGTGGAAATATCCCCTATGGAGCATATACAAGAGTCATTAGAGAAGATAATGTTAGAAAAGATTTATTATTTGCAGGCACAGAGCTTGGAGTTTATATTTCATTTAATGGAGGAAAGGAATGGGAAAAATTTAACTTAAACATGCCTAGTCTTGCTGTTACTGATCTAATGATAAAACACGACGATCTTATAATTGCAACTCAAGGAAGGTCTTTTTGGATATTAGATGATATGGGATTAATTAGACAATATGATGGGTCTAATGAGACAGCTTTATTTAAACCAGAGAATTTAATTAAGGGTAATTGGTATAGTCAACTCAACTCTAATAATAAAGGATTTGATGGAACATCATCTCATTCAGGAGTTAATCCTGCAAATGGAATAGTTGTTTATTATAACATTAATAAAGATGATGTTGACAATGATATAAGGATACAAATTAGAGATGAAAAAGATCATTTAATTAGGGAAATTAGCAATGATATTAATAAAAATTTTATTTCATATAATGGTGGACCATCTAAAGAACCAGTTCTTTCAAATAACATTGGATTAAACAGGTTTGTTTGGAATACGAGGCATACAAGCCTTCCTGGGCTTCCATATGCTTATATTGAAGGGAGTTTTGGAGGTCATAAAGCGATACCTGGAAAATATAAAGTTAATTTAATGATCGGTAATAAAAATTTCTCTTCAGATTTTGAAATTAAAAGTAATCCAAATTATAAAATTACTAGAGAAGAATATTCTGAGTTTGACAAACACGCATCTCATATGGAAAGTCAATTTACAGAAATGGCAGACTATGTGAATAAAAACAAAGATTTACTTGATAGATTATCTATTGTTTTAAAGAGAATAGATGATAGAGATCTGATTAGAAAAGGAAGAGGTTTATATAAGAAAATGAAAGATTGGGATGAAAAAATGATGCAAAGAAAATCATTAGCTTATGATGATGTGGAAAATTTTCCAAATAAATTTATTGCAGACTATCTTTTCATATTAGATGAAATGAAGGGAGATATTCCAATTGTTACGAATGGTGTTATTAATTCAATGAAAAGATTAGATGAAAAATGGATGTCATTAAAGGATGAAATAGTTCAAATTCTTAATCAAGATCTAAAAAGTTATAATAAAGAATTATGGGCTAACGGTATTGGGGCTGTAAATTAAATGATATTATTTAGAGTCTTCTGATTTAGGCTCTTCCTTTGCTGGCTCTTCAGCTTTTGGCTCTTCAGCTTTTGGCTCTTCCTTTGCTGGCTCTTCAGCTTTTGGCTCTTCAGCTTTTGGCTCTTCCTTTGCTGGCTCAACTTGCTTTGTTTCAATAGGTTTTCCAGCTAACCAATCGTTAACTAAATCTTGAGGCAATATCTTTTCATCAAAACAATATCCTTTATCTTCGTCTTTCTTAACGACTCGAATTGCTTTGACTAATTTTTTTGAGCCAATCAGTGGACTAGTAACAGCTTTTTTTGCCATCTTACTTTATTTCTTTATGAATGGTCATTTTTTTTAGAATAGGATTAAACTTTTTAATCTCTAATCTATCAGGGGAATTTTTCTTATTCTTAGTTGTAATATACCTAGAGGTTCCAGCCATACCAGAATCTTTGTGTTCAGTACACTCCAAAATAACTTGAACTCTATTACCTTTCTTAGCCATTTTATTTTATTAATCCCTGTTTTCTTGCCTTTTTTAAAACTTCTGAAATACCTTTTTTATTAATGGTTTTAAGAGCTGAAGCTGAAAGCTTAAGCGTAATCCATTTGTTTTCCTCAGGAATAAAAAAACGTTTTTTGATTAAATTAACATCAAACCTTCTTTTAGTCCTATTTAAGGATTTGGAAACATTGTTTCCAAACATAACTTTCTTTCCAGTAATTTCACAAGTTTTAGACATATTTCAGACCTATTTGCAACGTGCAAAACTAAACTATTTAGATTTAATAAAAAAATTATTATTAGTTCTTAATTATCGTATTTATAAAGAAGTTTAATGATTCTTCTGTAATTTTTGAAATAAAAGACTGTCTATCACAATCAATCTTAATTTTTTTACAGACTACTATTTCCTTAGATGCAATTGAGATAAAACAATCACCTATATCTGAAAGATTGTCGCTAACACTTGGACCAGCGTTACCAGTAATTGATATTGAGTAATCTGAATTAAAAATTTTCATTGCATTTATAGCCATTTCTTTAGCAACTTTTTCACTCACTGCAGAATACTTTTGGATATCCTCAATATTAATATTAAGAATATTTGTTTTGGAATTATTAGAATATGAAACAATAGATCCTTGAAAAATTTCCGAAGCCCCAGGAATTAAAACTATTCTTTTAGAAAGTGCACCTCCAGTACAGCTTTCAGCAAATGAAATAGTCTTATTAGATTCTCTTAAAAAATCAATGATCTTATTCTCCATAGTTATTTGATATTTAAAGAAAAAAGTTTTTCTTCTTGTATATATCCTTCAAGATTATCACCAGATACCACTTTACTAACACCTGAAGGTGTTCCAGTAAAGATTAAGTCCCCTATTTTCAATGTAAAATATTTAGAAATATATGATATTAGATAATCCATTTTCCATATCATTTTCTCAGAGTTTCCTTTTTGTACTGATATATTATTTTTTTTGAGCTCAAAATCAATATTATTTATATTATTAAACAGTGTCTTTTTCATAAACTTACCCACAAGGCATGAGTTATCAAAGGCTTTAGATTTTTCCCAAGGATGACCCTTAGATCTTAGTTCTGTTTGTAAATCTCTAGCAGTAAAATCTATTCCTAGTCCAATCTCTTCATAGTACTTATTGGAGAATTTTTCATCTATATGTTTACCAAGTCTATTAATTTTGACTATTAATTCAACCTCATGATGAATATTATCAGAAAAACTAGGGATGGTAAAGGGCTGATTTTTTGAAATTAATGATGAATCAGGTTTCATGAAAATTAAAGGACTGCCAGATCTTTTATTTGATAGTTCTTTAATATGGTCGACATAATTTTGTCCTACACAGATTATTTTCAATTTTCTATAAATTGGTTAGACTTAACTTTACTTGTGTAATAATTTTTTTTGTATACTCGGGAAAGTCCCTACTCATCATCCAAGAATAGTATCCTTTATCTTCCATAAATACTTCTTTTACTTTTTTCCCATTATGCTTTCCAAAATTAAAAGCTGCATCTCCATCATTATCCTCAATTATTCTTCCAGCAAAATCAAGATTCTTATTCCTCCTTGTTAAAGTACTTAAAAAATCAACATTAGGTTCTAAATCTTCATATTTATCAAGTTGAGACAACAAAACTTCATAAGTTGCTATTGTGTCATCAAGAGCTGTATGAGCATTCACATGATCTTTATTACAATAGAATTTAAGCGCAGATGTCAAATCTCTTGGTTCTTTTTTAAAGAAAATTGTTTGTACATCAACTGTTTTAACTTTTATAAAAGATGAAACATCAATATCAGATCTTATAAATTCTTCAACTAAAAGTGGCAAATCAAACTTGTCTATATTATATCCAGCTAAATCACAACCCTTTATAAACTGATATATATCTTTGGAGTAGAACTTAAAGTTTGGTTGATCTTTAACCATCTTATCAGTAATTCCATGAATTGATGAAGCCTCTGTTGGTATTGGACATTCTGGATTAACCCTCCAAACCAATTCTTTTTTTTGATTGTTAACGTCCAACTTTAAGATAGCTATCTCAACTATCTTATCTTTTCCAGGGTTTGTGCCTGTAGTTTCGAGATCAAAAAAACAAATTGCTTTATTTAAATTAAGTTTCATTTAACTATATCGTTTGACTAATATCCCATTTCTCAAGATATTCCGCAACTCTTTTCACAAAACTACTTCCAACTGAACCATTAATAATTCTATGGTCATAGCTATGTGAGAGAATTAATTTCTTTCTAATCCCAACAAAGTCTCCATTTGCAGTCTCAATTACAGATGGTAATTTCCTAATAACTCCTATAGCAAGGATACCAACTTGGGGTTGGTTTATTATTGGTGTCCCCATAATAGAGCCAAAATTTCCCACATTAGTTACTGTATATGTCCCATCAGAAATATCATCAGGTTTTAATGAATTATTTCTAGCTCTATTAGAAAGGTCATTAACAGCAATGGCTAATCCCTTTAAGTTTAAATGATCAGCATTTTTTATTACAGGTACTATAAGATTTCCATTATCTAGAGATGTAGCCATACCAATATTTATTGATTTTTTAACTACTATTTTTTCATTCTCTACTGAACTATTTAATATTGGAAAGTCTCTTAAAGCTTTAATTACAGAAAAAATAAATAATGGTGTAAAAGTTAACTTTTCATTCTCATTCTTTAAAAAATTTGATTTGTTTTTTTCCCTCCAGTCCCAAAGACTTGTAACATCTGCTTCCACGAAGGATTGAACATGAGCAGAAATTTTCTTACTTTCAGACATATGATCAAAAATTATTTTGCTCATTCTATCCATTTCAATTATTTGATCCCCTAAATCATTTGTTACACTTCCTTTAACATTTGACTTAAAATCAATAGAGGTATTATCAGAACCTTTAAGGTAATTTAAAATATCAGCCTTGGTGACTCTTCCTTCTTTTCCTAATCCTTTTATTGAATCTAATTGTTCAGAAGATATATTCTCCTTCTTCGCAATGCTTTTAACTAGTGGAGAATAGAATCTTTTCTTCTTAGTATTAGTTTTTTGATCTTTTTTAGGAATATCAAGACTTTTTATTGTCTTATCAATGGTTTCTTCTATTTCTTTTACTTCTATTCTTTCTTTCTTAGCATCATCAACTATATCATCCTTATCTTTTATAGCTTCAGGCTTCTTCTCTTCTATTTCCCCATCATTAATATCATTTGTTTCAATCTCAGCTATTACCTCTCCAACCTTTATAATTTGATCTACCTGAAAATTTCTTTTTACCAAAACGCCTTTATATTCTGAAGGAATATCTGAGTCAACCTTATCAGTTGCTATTTCTACAACAGGTTCATCTATATCAACTTTATCTCCTACATTTTTCAACCAATTAGTAAGAGTTGCTTCAGCTATACTCTCTCCCATTTTTGGGAGTTTTAGATAATATTTCCCCATCTTTTATTGTAGACAAATTTACAATTTATATTATTAGTCATTTTTCAAGTTACTTTCATATGGCCTCCTATTTTGAATACTTCTTGCTAGAGTAACTTCATCAGTATATTCAAGCTGATCACCAACTGGAATTCCTCTTGCTAAAACAGATATATCAAGATCAAATTCTTGAATAATTTTAAAAATATAAAAATTTGTTGTGTCTGCTTCAATAGTAGCGCTTAGTGCAAAAATTACCTCTTTAATTGATTGTTCTTGAATTTTATTTCTAATAGTATCAATATTTAAATCTTCTGGACCAATCCCATCAATAGGAGAAATAACTCCTCCTAAAACATGATATAGCCCATTGTACAAATTAGTATTCTCAATTGCCATAACATCTCTAATATCCTCTACAATACATAAAATAGAAGAATTTCTAGACGGATTTGTACATATTTCACATATTTCTTTATCAGAAATATTATGACATTTATTGCAATAGACTATTTTATCTCTAAATTCTCTTATACTATCTGATAGATCTTTAGAATATTCTGTAGGTTTTTTTAGAATTTCAAGAGCAATTCTTAAAGCAGATCTTTTTCCAATACCAGTTAATTGAGAAATATTATAAACTAAATTTTCAAGAAGTTTTGAGGAAAAGTCCATTCCGCAAATTTAGAAAATTATTCGTTGAAAGTTGTTTTGTATATTTACAAATAGATGCTATCTCCTGAAATTATATTAATTACTGTACTCTCATATTTTGCAATATTGACCTTAATATCATATATAACTGGTAGAGAGGATAATAATAAAGTTTTTTTTAAAGCGAATAAAAATTCAAATTGGTTAATTGTAGCCTTTGGAATGGTAGGTGCTTCATTATCTGGAGTAACATTTATCTCAGTACCTGGATGGGTTGAAGACTCACAGTTCACATACTTTCAAGTTGTTCTTGGATATCTTGTTGGTTATTTGTTTGTAGCAAGTGTATTGCTTCCAATCTACTATCGAATTGGTCTGACATCAATTTATGAATATTTAGATCAAAGGTTTGGTCAAAACTCCTATTTTGTTGGATCAGTTTTTTTCCTCATATCAAGAGTACTGGGAGCATCTTTCAGACTATTTCTAGTAGCAATTGTACTTCAAGAATTTGTTTTTGATTCAATGAAAATACCATTTGAAATAACAGTCATTTTTTCTATCCTCTTGATTTGGCTATATACGAAAAGGGGGGGGATAAAAACTATTGTATGGACTGATACAATTCAAACAACTTTTATGATTTTAGCTGTTATATTATCGATTATATATATTAACAAAAGCCTTGACTGGAGTATTACAGAGTTTTTGTATTCATCAGATCTAAAAGAATATAATAGGATATTTGTTATGGATAATTTCTTGGAAAGAAATTTCTTCTGGAAGCATTTTATTGGAGGAGCATTTATCACAATATGTATGACTGGACTAGATCAAGATATGATGCAAAAAAATTTAACATGCAGAAATATAGGAGAGGCAAAAAAGAATATGGTGTTATTTAGCTTCATTTTAACTTTTGTAACATTCCTATTTATATTACTAGGCGCTTTGTTATATATATATGCTTATAAAAATAATATTAGCATACCGGCAAATTCTGATTTGCTTTTCCCAAAAATTGCTCTTGAAGGAAGTTTAGGCCAATTTGTAGGGATAACATTTATCCTTGGACTAATTGCTGCAGCCTATAGTAGTGCAGATAGTGCATTAACATCTCTTACTACTTCTTTTTGTATAGATATTTTAAAAATAAATAAACTTTCACCAGATCGTCAATTAAAAATTAGGAAGCAAACTCATATTTGGATGAGTTTAGCATTAATCATTGTTGTAATTATATATAGGTATGTTTTAGATAGAAATGTTATAGATAGTCTTCTTACTGTAGCTCAATATACATATGGACCATTATTAGGCTTATTTGCTTTTGGAATTTTCACCAAATTCAAAATAGATGATAAAAAAGTCTACTATGTAGTAATAATTAACATGATTTTAATTATTATTCTTGGGAATATTGACAGTAGTTCAATTGGAGGATATTCTATTGGTTATGAGCTATTACCTATAAACGGATTACTTAATTTTATTGGACTATACTTGATAAGAAAATAGTGCCAAAATGTCATAATAATTGTAATTGGTATTTTTTTTGCTTATATAATATAAAATTTAAAAAATGGGAAAAGGTAAAATAAATGTTTCTGTTGAAAATATATTTCCTCTAATTAAAAAATTTCTATATAGTGATCAAGAAATTTTTATAAGAGAATTAGTATCAAATGCTACTGATGCATTAACAAAAATCAACCACATGAGTAGTGTTGGTAAGATTAAGGGGGATATTGAGGATTTAGGCATAGAAATTAAAGTAAATAAAAAAGATAAAACATTTCACATAATTGATAATGGTGTTGGAATGACTGCAGAAGAAGTAAAAAAATATATTAATGATATTGCTTTTTCTGGAGCTGAAGAGTTTCTTGAAAAATATAAGAATGAAAAAGATGATGCAGGAATTATTGGCCACTTTGGTTTAGGGTTTTACTCTTCTTTTATGGTGGCTGATAAAGTTGAAATTATAACTAAATCATATAAAAATGTATCTGCTGCACATTGGACTTGTGATGGATCTCCTGAATATAGTTTAAAAAAATCTTCAAAAAAAGAAAGAGGTACAGAAGTAATTCTTCATATTTCAAAAGAGAGCAAGGACTATCTTGAAGAAACTAAAATAACAGAATTACTTAACAAGTATAACAAGTTTATGCCATATCCAATTAAATTTGGGACAAAGGAAGAAGCTGTCAATAAAGATGATAAAGATGGGGAATCAAAAACTATAACTGTTGACAATATTATAAATAATACTAATCCTGCTTGGTCAAAACCACCATCAGAATTAAAAGAAGATGATTATAAAAACTTTTATAAAGAACTCTATCCTTTTCAATTTGAAGAACCTTTATTTCATATTCATCTTAATGTAGATTACCCATTTAATTTAACAGGTATACTATACTTTCCTAAAATTTCAAATGATTTAAATATTCAAAAAGACAGAATTCAGCTATATCAAAATCAAGTATTTGTTACCGATAATGTTGAGGGAATAGTTCCTGAATTTCTTGCATTACTTAAAGGTGTAATTGACTCTCCAGATATTCCACTTAATGTATCTAGAAGTTACCTACAATCAGATTCATCTGTTAAAAAAATAACTAATTATATAACCAGAAAAGTAGCAGATAAATTAAATTCTATTTTTAAAAATGATAGGAAAAGTCTTGAAGACAAATGGAATGACATTAAAGTAGTTATAGAATATGGGATGTTAACAGAAGATAAATTCTATGATAAAGCTGAAGAATTTAATTTATTCCCTACAGTAGATGAAAAGTATCTTACCTATTCTGAGCTAGAAAAGAAAATAAAGAAAAATCAAACTGATAAAGAAGGAAATCTAATTATTCTATATGCTCAAAACAAAGATGAACAACATTCCTATATTAATAATGCAAAAGATAAAGGTTATGAAGTCTTATTATTAGATTCACCTATTATCTCTCATTTAATTCAAAAGTTTGAATCAAAAAAAGAAAAAATTAAATTTACTCGTGTAGATTCAGATTCTCTGGAAAATATTATAAATAAAGAAGAAAATAAAATTTCTAAATTAAGTGATGAAGAAAAAGAGAAACTTAAACCTATGATAGAAGAGTCTGTTTCAGAAGAAAAATATACTGTACAACTAGAACCAATGGACAGCAATTCATTACCATTTATGTTAGCTCAACCAGAGTTTATGAGAAGAATGAAAGAAATGCAACAAACTGGAGGTGGAGCAATGGGATCTTTTCCTGAAATGTATACACTTATTGTAAATACTAATCATGAATTAGTAGGGAAAATTTTAAATACTAGAACTGAAAACAAAAGAAAAAGATTGATTAAACAGTCTATTGATTTAGCAAAATTATCACAAAGCACTCTTAAGGGTGAGGAACTAACAGAATTTATTAAAAGAAGCATTGATTTAATAAAATAATCAGTCAAAAATATAATTTAAAATTTCAGCTAGTCTATGACCTCCCTTAAATAATAAAATTTTAACTAAATCAAAATTTTTATATTGGTATTCATAGCCCAAACTAGTATTGTCTAGACTTTTATATATATTATTTGTATGAATATGGATTTCATTAATCCACCTATTTAAGTCTTTTCTTTCAAATTTTTTCGATTTATTTGTTTTACTTTTTTGGAGATTATATACCATTTCTGAGTAGCTCATTTGGTATCCATCAATCATTTTACTATCCCACACACTGTGAAGATTAGTGTTTCTTCCAAACCACTTTACATTGATTCTATTTCCTCCCCTATCTTCTTTTTGTCCTAAATGTAATGGTTGATGAAGATCACCTATAAAATGAACAAGTAACTTAAGGTGGAAAGCTTTACTCTCATTATCGCTAGATTTACTCTTCAATACATCAATACATTTATTTATAGCTATAAATAAATCACCATCTTCAGACTTTATTGACTCAGAGTAATCTTCTTCCAAATCAAAATTTATGAAATGCCAAGAATAGTATTTATCATATCTATCATCTGATTTTATTTCATCAGCATAAACTGAAATATCTGCAAGGGTTTGACCATCTAGAATTTTTGAAATTTCTTCTTTAGTTTTTTTTGAAATATTTTGTTCAGCAATTTCCCCAACAACTCTATGGCCTGTTGGTCCCCAAATTGTTGAATTTGTATTACCAAATAATAAAAAAATTAATATTATAAAATTTTTCATACTTTAAAATGGATATATCAATTTAAGATGTTTTTACAAAACTTATGCTAATTTTGTGTTAGAAAAAAATAATTTGAAAAACACCTGCCTCTATATATTTATTTTTTTATTTCAAACCTTTATCCTTAAATCTCAGGAGGTAACTGTTAAATATACTGAAGATAAAATTGAGATTGATGGATCTCCTAATGATTCAGCATGGAAAAATGCTGATGTAGCCTCCGACTTTTGGCAGTGGAGACCAACTGATTCAGTTAAAGCAATTAAACAAACTGAATTTAAAGCTTTATTTGACAAAAAAAATCTATATTTTCTTGTTAAAGCTTATACAAAAGAAAAGAAATTTACAGTATATAATTTAAAGAGAGATTTTGAAACTAAAAGTGCTGATTATGTTCAATTAATATTTGATACTTTTAGTGATGCATCAAATGCTTTTAAATTTCAAACCAATCACCTCGGATTAAAAGGAGATATGCTTCTATCCTCTGTCCTTTCACGGGGAGATAGCAGAGGGATGAATTCTTCATGGGATGCAATATGGGAGGTAGAATCAAAATTATATGATGACTCTTATATAGCAGAAGTTAAAATTCCACTTAATCAACTCTATTTTTTAAATGGATCAAAGAGCTGGAGATTTAATATTTATAGGAGTGACACTCAAACTATGGAACATTCAAGTTGGGCTAAAACTCCACAAAATCAAAGAATAGGTGATCTTGCTTTTATGGGAAAAATTAATTTTGAAAAACCTCTAGGTGAGTCTAAAAAACCCATTTCGTTTATTCCATATTTTAATGGTATTACTGGCAGAAATTTTGTTCAAGAAAAAAGTTTAAACAATTTTGAATACGGTCTAGATATGAAAGTACCAATAGGTAATTCTATTAACGTTGATCTAACTTTTAACCCTGATTTTTCTCAGGTTGAAGTTGATGATCAGTTAGTAAACTTAAGTCAATTTGAGCTTAAACTGCCTGAAAAAAGACAATTCTTCACTCAAAATTCTGATCTATTTACTGACTTTGGTCAACAAAGAGATGCTGAACCTTTCTTCTCAAGAAGAATAGGAATAGCAACAGATTTAGATGGAAATACTATTGAGAATAAAATAATCAGAGGGTTTAGATTAAGTGGAAAAATAAATGACAAGTTAAGAATAGGATTATTAAATGTTTTAACAGAGGAAGATAAGGCTAATGGAATCCCTCAAAATAATAGTACACTATTTACTATAAGAAATAAAGTTTTTGCTAGATCTAATTATGCCTTCTTTTTTATTAATAGAGAGAATACAAAAAATTATGATTTTGTTGAAAATCAAAAAAAGTATAATAGGGTATTTGGATTTGAATATAACCTAGCTTCTGAAAATGGTGAATGGAGTGGCAGAACCTTTATTCACAAATCTATTACTCCTGAAAAAAATGATAAAAATGCATCATTTGGAATGAGACTATCAAAGAATACACGTAAGCACTACATTAGTATGGGCGGTTCATATGTTGGTGATGACTTTAGATCAGATCTTGGATACTATAGAAGATATGGGTTTATAAAACTTACTCCATTTTATCAGTATAGGATATACCCAAAGAATAGCACCAAAGTACTTAATTATGCTTTACAGTATTATTCTGCATATGTCATTAGACCAAATAAAAAAGAAAGATTTGAGGGAAGATGGAATATTTCATCTTTTGAAATAAAATATTTAAATCAAAGTGAGTTTGAAATTAAGCAGAATATAAAGAGGGATTATCTATATTATGATTTTGATCCAACTAGAACTGAAGGAGCAACTCCTCTTCCTGCTAATAATTTTTATTCTTATACTGATTACGAAATTGCATATAGCACTCCTGACAAGAATTTATTTAGTATCAGATCAAAAGTTAATTATGGAGATTTTTTTAATGGAACAAAGTTTTCAATTAATAATGAGTTAAATTTTAGAGTACAACCTTATTTTAATACAAGTCTAAAAATAAATTATGATTCTATTGAACTTCCAGAACCCTACCCAAGTAGAGATATTTGGTTAATTAGTCCAAAATTTCAATTTACTTTTAACAAGAAAACTTTTTGGACCACATATGTTCAATATACTAATCAATCTGAAAATCTTGGAATTAATTCAAGGCTTCAATGGAGGTTTGCACCCCTATCTGATTTATATCTAGTATATAATGATAACTATTTCACTACTGGATCGATTGAACCTCAATTCAGATCAATTAATTTGAAATTAACGTATTGGATTAATATATAACTATGAATAATCGAATAAATAAAATATTACTTCTCCTATTATCTATTACAATTACTTATAGCTGTAATAATAGTGAACCAAATAATTATATGTCAGTAAGTGGTAAAATTGATGGGTTGAGAAAAGGCAAGTTATATCTACAACAATTTGTTGACTCAGTTTTTATATCAATTGATTCAACTGAAGTAAATAATGAATTTGAATTTAATCTTAGCACATCCATAAACGAACCTGATATATATTATTTATACCTAGATAAATTTGACGGAGACTCTCTTAATGATAGGATAAAGTTTTTTGGTAATAGTGGTGAAATAGTAATTAATTCAAGATTAAAAACTTTTGATACAAATGCTGAAATTTTAGGATCTGATAATCAAACTTTAATGGAAGAATATATATCAATCATAAGAAAATTTAATTTTGAAAATCTTGATCTTCTTGAAATATACTATGACTCACAAATAAAAGGAGATAATAAAAGATTTGATTCAGTTAATAATGCAATAAATAACTTAATTAAAAGAAAATATCTCTACAGTTTAAACTTTGCAACTACTAATGCTGATTATGAGATTTCTCCTTTTATTGTTACTACTGAAATCCCAGATGCTAATAAAGAATTATTAAAACAGGTGTATGATAAATTTAATGACTCTATAAAGGTTAGTAAATATGGTAAGTTATTGATGGAGATAATTAGTAACTAATTTCTATAATAGAATATCTTATTTTTTTTATATTTTTATATTATGGGATTAAAAACAAAACGATATAGACCTTCAAAAACTTCAACACGCTTTTTAGACCAATTAGCAAAAATTTTGAGTTTTTCACCTTCAAAAACAAGAAGAGAGATAATCAAACAAAAAAGAAGGTAAATTTTTATCCAGAATATTCCACAAAATTTCTAGGAGTCTCGAAAAGAGTTATTTTAAGCTTATAATCAGATTTAAAATACTTTATTAACCTATCATATATTAAAATAGTTATATTCTCAGCAGTTGGATTTAAATTTTTAAATTCTGGAATATCAAGATTTAAATTTTTGTGATCAAGATAGTCTTCAACTTCTTTTTTAATTATATCCTTCAATTTACCTAAATCATAAACATATCCTGTTTCAGGATTTACTTTTCCAGTTAAACTAACTGTTAAATCATAATTATGGCCATGGAAATTTTTATTAGCACACTTACCAAAAACTTTTTCATTTTCTTCATCAGACCAATCAGGCCTATAAAGTTTATGAGCTGCATTAAAATGAGACTTTCTACTTATTGTAAGGTTCACTTTTTAAAATTTTTATAAAAATAATCAAATGCTATAACAAACCATACTGTATAATCTTCTTGATTTTCATTTATATCTTTTTCTATTTCCTCAAGTGACATCCATTTCCAGTCTTCTACTTCATCTTTATTTATAATAGGGTTTCCATTAAAATTTCCTATTAATACATGATCAAATTCATGCTCTGTAAATTCATTTCCTAAGACTTCCTTATAAGTAAATTCAAATTCTTTTTTGAGTTCTGTTTTAATTCCCATCTCTTCATATAACCTTCTTTTACCTGCATCAATAATATCTTCTCCATCTATAGGGTGGCTACAACAAGTATTTGTCCACAACCCTGCAGAATGATATTTTATTAAAGATCTCTTTTGAAGTAAGATCTGATTTTTAGAATTAAACAAAAAGATTGAAAATGCTCTATGGAGTATTCCTTTTTGATGAGCTTCCAATTTAGGCATTAAACCTATTTGGTTACCACTCTTATCAACTAAAACTACTTTTTTTTCAACCATATATATAAGTTAAATTAATAATTTAACTCTTCTTCTTCTTTATTAATAAGTAAACTATTATACTCTTCTTTAAGACCAACCAAAATATTATCATGTTTTCTATTCCCTGTACCTGCGGGAATTTTATGTCCAACAATAACATTTTCTTTTAATCCTTCTAAAGAATCATTTTTACCATTAACAGCAGCCTCATTAAGAACTTTAGTTGTCTCTTGGAAAGAAGCAGCAGATATAAAAGATTTAGTTTGAAGAGAAGCTCTAGTTATTCCTTGTAATTGAGTAGAAGCAGTTGCTGGTTTTGCATCTCTAGCAGAGACTAGTTTTTTATCATCTCTTTGTAAAATTGAATTTTCATCACGAAGTTGGCGTGTTGAAACTAATTTACCAACCTTAAATGTTTCACTATCCCCAGATTCTTCAACTACTTTCATTCCATATAAGGAATCATTGTGAGAAATAAATTCATCTTTATACGTTAACTGATTTTCAAGGAATAAAGAATCGCCTGGATCAATTATTTTAACTTTTCTCATCATTTGTCTAACTACAACTTCAAAATGCTTGTCATTAATCTTAACACCTTGGAGTCTGTAAACTTCTTGTACTTCATTCACTAGATATTGTTGAACAGCAGCAGGACCTTTTATATTTAGAATATCTGTAGGTGTTATAGATCCATCAGACAAAGGCATCCCCGCTTTGATGAAATCATTTTCTTGAACTAATATCTGATTCGAAAGTTTTACTAGATATTTTTTAACATCTCCAAATTTGGATTCAATTACTATCTCTCTATTACCACGTTTAATCTTACCAAATGATACAACACCATCAATTTCAGAAACAATAGCAGGATTAGATGGATTTCTTGCTTCAAAAAGTTCAGTAACTCTTGGAAGTCCACCAGTTATATCTCCTGATTTTCCAGATTTTCTTGGAATTTTTACAAGTATTTTTCCTTTAGTTATTTTCTCTTTTTCATCAACCGTAATATGAGCTCCAACAGGTAAATTATATGATCTAAGAGTAACACCTTTAGAATCTTGTATCAATAATGTTGGTATTAATTTTTTGTCTCTAGAATCAGTTATAACTTTTTCTTTAAAACCAGTCTGTTCATCAATCTCAACCTGATAAGTCTTTCCAATTTCAATATTTTCATAAACTATTTTACCAGAAAATTCTGAAACTATAACACCGTTAAAAGGATCCCATTGACAAATTAAATCTCCTTTTTTTATTTTTTGTCCATTTTTTATACTTATATAAGATCCATAAGGAATATTATTGGTACTTAAGACATTCTTAGTATTATTATCTATAATTCTTATCTCACTTGTTCTTGATATAACAATATTATTATTATTCCCATCATTATCTTTTACCTTGACAACTTTTAAATCATCAATCTCAGCAACTCCTTCAAATTTTGAAATCAGAGAGCTTTCTTCAGAAATATTTCCAGCAACTCCACCAACGTGAAAAGTTCTTAAAGTTAATTGAGTCCCTGGTTCTCCAATAGATTGAGCAGCAACGACACCAACAGCTTCTCCTATTTGAACTAATTTACCTGTAGAAAGATTTCTTCCATAACAATTAACACAAATTCCTCTTTTAGTCTCACATGTTAATGGAGATCTAACCTCTATTGATGTAATAGGAGTTGACTCAATTTTATTAACAATCTCCTCATTTATTTGACTTCCAACTTCAACTAATACTTCATTATTTGTAAAATCTACAACTTGATTTAATGAAACTCTTCCTAATATTCTTTCTCCTAAAGTTTCAACAATCTCTTCATTTTTCTTTAGTGCTGAAACTTCTAGACCTCTTAATGTACCACAGTCAAATTCATTAACAATTACATCTTGTGAAACATCTACAAGTCTTCTTGTAAGATAACCGGCATCAGCTGTTTTTAAAGCGGTATCTGCTAATCCTTTTCTTGCTCCATGAGTTGAAATAAAATACTCAAGAATAGAAAGTCCTTCTTTAAAATTAGATAAAATCGGGTTTTCAATTATCTCGCCACCACCAATATTTGATTTTTTTGGTTTAGCCATTAATCCTCTCATACCCGTTAATTGTCTAATTTGTTCTTTAGAACCTCTAGCTCCAGAATCAAGCATCATATAAACAGAGTTAAAACCTTGCTGATCTTCACTTATTTGTTTCATTGCTAGCTCTGTTAAAGTCGCATTTGCAGATGTCCAAACATCTATAACCTGATTATATCTTTCATTATTAGTAATTAATCCCATGTTATAGTTATTTATAATTCCATCAACCTGAGAATTAGCATTATCAATTAAAGTTTGTTTTTTTTCAGGAATTATTATATCTCCTAAACTAAACGACAATCCTCCTTTAAAAGCAAAAGAATATCCTAAATTTTTTATTAGATCTAGGAATTCAGAAGTTTCTGGAACACTTGTAAATTGAAGTATTTTTCCTATTATTTCTCTTAAATTCTTTTTAGTTAGTACTTCATTAAAAAAACCTGCTTTTTCTGGGACAACTTCATTGAAAAAGATTCTACCAGGTGTAGTTTCAATAATTTCAGAAATAGATTTACTTCTTTTATTATCATATCTTAAAATTCTACATTTTATATGAGCATTTAAATCAACTTTATTCTCATTATAAGCCATTTTAACTTCTTCAGATGAGTAAAAAGTCAGACCTTCTCCTATTAGTTTTTTATTCTCATCCGATTTTCTTGACTTAGTCATATAGTAAAGTCCTAGAACCATATCCTGAGATGGGACAGTAATTGGTGATCCATTAGCAGGGTTAAGGATATTATGTGAACCTAACATCAATAATTGAGCCTCAAGAATAGCCTCTGGGCCTAATGGAAGATGAACAGCCATTTGATCTCCATCAAAATCTGCATTAAATGCAGTACAAGTTAATGGGTGAAGCTGGATAGCTTTTCCCTCAATTAATTTAGGTTGGAAAGCCTGTATTCCCAATCTATGAAGAGTAGGTGCTCTATTAAGAAGTACTGGATGACCTTTAAGAACATTTTCTAGAATATCCCATACAATTGGCTCTCTCCTATCAATAATTTTCTTGGCAGATTTAACAGTCTTTACAATTCCTCTTTCAATTAGTTTCCTAATAATAAAAGGTTTATAAAGTTCTGCTGCCATATCTTTAGGGAGTCCACATTCATATAATTTCAATTCAGGTCCAACTACAATTACAGATCTTGCAGAATAATCTACCCTTTTCCCTAATAAATTTTGTCTAAATCTTCCCTGTTTACCCTTTAACGAGTCAGATAATGACTTTAATGGTCTATTTGATTCAGTTTTTACAGCTGATGATTTTCTTGTATTATCAAATAGTGAATCAACTGATTCTTGAAGCATTCTTTTTTCGTTTCTAAGTATTACCTCAGGTGCCTTAATTTCAACCAATCTTTTTAATCTATTATTTCTAATAATTACCCTTCTATATAAGTCATTTAAATCTGAAGTTGCAAATCTACCTCCATCTAATGGTACTAGAGGTCTTAATTCAGGTGGAATAACAGGTATTACCTTAACTATCATCCACTCTGGAAGATTTTCTTTTCTTTGATTTGCTTCTCGAAAAGATTCAACAACTTGAAGCCTTTTAAGGGCTTCTGTTTTTCTCTGTTTTGAAGTTTCATTGTTAGCTTTATGTCTTAATTGATAAGATAATTCTTCTAAATCAATTCTAGATAAAAGTTCAATTAAACACTCTGCCCCCATTTTTGCAATGAATTTTTTTTCATCACTATCATCTAAAAATTGATTATCTGCTGGAAGTGTTTCAATAATTGACAAATATTCTTCTTCAGTTAGAAAATCCATTTTATTAATAGGCTCACCTTCAGCATTTTTAGCTTCACCAGGTTGAATAACAACATATCTTTCATAATATATTATCATATCAAGCTTTTTTGATGCTAGACCTAAGAGGTATCCAATTTTATTTGGTAATGATCTAAAATACCAGATATGAGCAACAGGAACAACTAGACTAATATGACCAACTCTATCTCTTCTAACTTTCTTTTCAGTTACTTCAACTCCACATCTATCACAAACAATTCCCTTATAACGGATTCTTTTATATTTTCCACATGCACATTCAAAGTCTTTAACAGGTCCAAATATTCTTTCACAAAAAAGACCATCCCTTTCTGGTTTGTGGGTTCTATAATTTATTGTTTCTGGTTTAAGGACTTCTCCTTTAGAATTTCCAAGTATAACTTCAGGAGATGCTAAACCAATGGAAATTGTGTTAAATTTTTTTCGAGTTATTATTTCATTATTTTTTACCATATTCAAAATAGATATAATTAATTTTATTTTTCTACAAGCCTAATATCTAAACCTAATCCTTTAAGTTCATGCATAAGTACATTAAATGATTCTGGCAGCCCAGGTTGAGGAAGGTTCTCACCTTTTACTATTGCCTCATATGTTTTAGCTCTTCCCACAACATCATCTGACTTAAGTGTTAATATTTCTTGTAGAGCACTTGAAGCACCATATGCTTCTAGAGCCCAAACTTCCATTTCTCCAAAACGTTGACCACCAAATTGAGCCTTACCTCCAAGTGGCTGTTGTGTAATTAAACTATAAGGACCAATTGATCTCGAATGCATTTTATCATCAACCATATGGCCAAGTTTTAGCATATAAATAATTCCAACTGTAGCAGCTTGGTCAAACCTTTTACCAGTTCCTCCATCGTAGAGGTAGGTATGACCAAATCTTGGCAGTTCTGCTTTATCTGTTAATTCATTTATTTGATCAAGAGTAGCACCATCAAAAATTGGTGTTGAAAATTTCTTACTTAATTTTTTACCAGCCCAACCTAAGACAGTTTCATAAATTTGACCTATGTTCATCCTTGAAGGAACACCAAGTGGATTCAGAACTATATCAACTGGAGTACCATCCTCTAGAAAAGGCATGTCTTCTTCTCTTACAATTCTTGCAACAATTCCTTTATTTCCATGTCTTCCAGCCATTTTATCACCTACTTTAAGTTTTCTCTTTTTTGCAACATAAATCTTTGCTAACTGTTTAACTCCTGGTGAAAGCTCATCGCCTACAACTATAGTAAAATTCTCTCTTCTTAGAGATCCTTGAATATCATTTTCTTTAATCCTATAATTATGTAATAAATTATTAATAAGACTATTAGTACTGTCATTTGTAGTCCATGCACCTTTTGTTAAATGTGTATAATCATCAATATTTTGAAGTATTTTTTGAGTATATTTTTTCCCTTTTTGTAATATTTCTTCCCCTAAATCATTATATACTCCCTGACATGTCTTTCCATTTACTACACTAAATAACTTCTCAATTAGAACTCCCTTTATATCATTTAGAATTTCTTCATATTTAGAGTTCAAATTTTCTAAATCAACTTTATCTTGACTTCTTCTTCTTTTATCTTTAAAGGACCTTACAAATAATTTTTTATCAATAACAATCCCATTAAGAGATGGAGGAGCTTTTAAAGATGCATCCTTAACATCACCTGCCTTATCTCCAAAAATCGCTCTCAAAAGTTTTTCTTCAGGAGTAGGATCTGATTCACCTTTAGGAGTAATCTTACCAATTAATATATCTCCAGGGTTAACTTCAGCACCAACTCTAATCATTCCATTTTCATCTAGTTCCTTAGTCGCTTCTTCACTAACATTTGGAATATCATCTGTAAGTTCTTCAGTCCCTAATTTAGTGTCTCTTACATCAATAGAATACTCATCAATATGAATTGAGGTAAATATGTCTTGTCTAACAACACTCTCTGAAATTACAATTGCATCTTCAAAATTATAGCCTTTCCAAGGCATAAAAGCTACCTTAAGATTTCTTCCTAATGCTAATTCACCATTTTTAGTAGCATACCCTTCACATAGAACTTGTCCTTTAATAACTGTATCTCCCTTCTTAACAATAGGCCTTAAATTAACACAAGTACCTTGATTTGTCTTTTTAAATTTAATAAGATCATATGTTTTTTTATGTTCATCAAATGATAGTAATTTCTCCTCAAACATTAAATTATGATTAATTATAATCTTATTAGCATCAACAAATTCAACATTACCTGCCCTCTCTGCATTAATTAAAACTCTTGAATCAGATGCAACAGCTCTCTCCAGTCCTGTTCCTACAATAGGAGACTCAGGTTTTAATAGAGGGACAGCTTGTCTCATCATATTAGATCCCATCAATGCTCTATTGGCATCATCATGCTCCAAGAAAGGTATCAAAGAAGCTGAAATCGATGCAATCTGATTTGGTGCCACATCTGTATAGTTTATCTTATCAGGAGATACAACTGGAAAGTCTGCCTCATCTCTTGCAATAACTTTTTTTGAAGTAATCTTTCCATTTTTTTCTATATCAATATTTGCTTGAGCTATTAAATTATTCTCTTCTTCTTCTGCTGTTAAATACTTAATCTTAGATAGATTAATTTTTCCATCTTTAACTTCTCGATATGGCGTCTCAATAAATCCTAAATTGTTAACTCTTGCATATACTGCCAAAGATGATATTAGACCAATATTTGGTCCTTCAGGAGTTTCAATTGGACATAGTCTACCATAATGGGTATAATGAACATCTCTAACCTCAAAACCTGCTCTTTCCCTCGATAGACCACCAGGACCAAGAGCTGAAAGTCTTCTTTTATGAGTTAACTCAGCAAGAGGATTTGTTTGATCCATAAACTGAGATAATTGATTAGTACCAAAAAAAGTGTTTATAACTGATGATAAAGTCTTTGCATTAATTAGATCAATTGGAGTGAAAACTTCATTATCTCTAACATTCATTCTTTCCCTTATTGTTCTTGCCATTCTTGCAAGACCAACTCCAAATTGAGTTGAAAGTTGTTCCCCAACAGTTCTAACTCTTCTATTAGATAAATGATCAATATCATCTATTTCAGCTTTAGAATTAATCAATTCTATTAGATACTTAATAATAGTAGTTATATCTAGTCTAGTAAGAGTCCTCTCCTCTATATCAACATCTAGATTAAGCTTTTTATTCATTCTATATCTTCCAACTTCTCCCAAGTTATATCTTTGATCAGAAAAGAAAAGTTTATCTATAATACCCCTTGCTGTCTCTTCATCTGGCGGCTCAGCATTTCTAAGTTGCCTATAAATATATTCTACTGCTTCTTTTTCAGTATTTGTTTGGTCCTTTTGAAGTGTATTATATATGATAGCATAATCTGAAAGATGATAATCTTCTTTATGAACTAAAATAGTCTTTACATCAGCATCTATAATTTGTTCAATATGTTCCTTCTCAATTACTGTATCTCTATCTATTATTATTTCATTTCTTTCAATTGAGATAACCTCTCCAGTATCTTCATCAACAAAATCTTCATGCCAAGTTTTTAAAACTCTAGCAGCAAGCTTTCTATTAATTACTTTTTTTATTGCTGCTTTAGTAACTTTAATTTCTTCAGCTAGATCAAATATTTCAAGTATCTCCTTGTCTCCCTGGTAACCAATAGCTCTGAATAGAGTTGTAACGGGAAGTTTCTTTTTCCTGTCAATATAAGCGTACATTACATTATTAATATCAGTTGCAAATTCAATCCATGAACCCTTGAAAGGAATTACTCTAGCAGAATATAATTTTGTTCCATTTGCATGGAAAGATTGACCGAAGAAAACACCAGGAGATCTATGTAATTGAGAAACAACTACTCTCTCTGCACCATTTATAATAAATGTACCACTTGGAGTCATATATGGTATAGATCCTAAGAAAACATCTTGAACAATTGTTTCAAAATCCTCATGTTCAGCATCTGTACAATAAAGTTTAAGTCTAGCTTTTAATGGAACTGAATAAGTTAATCCTCTCTCAATACACTCTTGTATTGAATATCTTGGAGGATCAATAAAATAATCAAGAAATTCTAATACAAATTGACTTCTTGCATCAGTAATAGGGAAGTTTTCTTTAAAAGTATTAAATAATCCCTCTTCAACTCTTTCATCAGATCTTGTTTCTAATTGAAAAAAGTCTTTAAATGATTTTATCTGTATATCTAAAAAATCTGTTGCTATATTAGCACTTTTAGAATTAGCAAAATTTATTCTTTGATTATTTTTTTTTGTCATCTTTTATTATTTCAAATTAGATAATACAAGGCTAGGCCTTTAGGATTTATCATCCTAAAGGCCTAAAATTGATTTATTTTAATTTACTTAAGTTCAACTTCAGCTCCAGCTTCTTCAAGAGATTTCTTCAGTCCTTCAGCGTCATCTTTAGATACTGCTTCCTTAATGTTACTAGGAGTATTATCTACAAGATCTTTAGCTTCTTTTAAACCTAATCCTGTTAATTCCTTAACCAATTTAACAACTGCAAGTTTTGAACCTCCAGCTGATTTAAGAATTACATCAAATTCAGTTTTTGTTTCAGCTACAGAGTCTCCACCTGCTGCTGGACCTCCTGATACTGCGACAGCTGCAGCTGCAGCTGGTTCAATACCATGATCTTCTTTTAGAATATCAGCTAGTTCATTAACCTCCTTTACTGTAAGGCTAACAAGCTGGTCTGCGACTTTTTTTAGATCTGCCATTATTAGAGTTTTTAATTATTAATTTATTTGTTTTTCACTTGATTTTTTTTACTAAGAATCTTCAGCTTTCGGTTCTTCCTTTGCTGGCTCTTCAGCTTTCAGTTCTTCCTTTGCTGGCTCTTCAATTGCTGGTTTTTCTTTTAGTGTCTTTACTAACCCTGCAATTTTAACACCACCTGATTTAAGAGCTGATATAACATTTTTTGCTGGAGACTGAAGCAAACTGATAATCTCACCAATTATTTCTTCCTTAGATTTAAGTGTAGACAGAAAATCTATCTGTTCATCTCCTATATATATATCCTCATTAATAAAAGCACCCTTTAAAATAGGCTTATCTCCATCTTTTCTAAACTTTTTGATAACTTTTGCAGGTGCATTTCCATAATCAGAAAACATTATAGATGTATTACCTTTGAGGTGTTCTTTAAGTTCGCCAAAATCAACACCAGACTCTTCCATTGCACGATGTAGAAATGTATTCTTAACAACCGATAACTTTACATTCGAGTTAAAGCACTCTCTTCTTAACTTATTTGTTTGAATAGAATCAAGACCAGCAATATCAGTCAAATAAAGTGTCTTACACTCTACAAGATCATTTTTCAAGTCTTCAACAACTTTAATTTTTTCTTCCTTCTTCATTATTTCTTATTCTACTTTTGTTTCTATTGCAATCCCAGGACTCATAGTACTAGATATAGAAATACTTTTTACATATGTTCCCTTTAAGGATGATGGTTTTAATTTTACTATTGTGTTTATTAACTCATTTGCATTGTCTTTTATTTTATCAGCTGTAAATGAAACTTTACCTACTGAAGCATGAATTATACCCGTTTTATCAACTTTAAAATCAATTTTACCACCTTTTATATCCGTAATTGCTTTTCCAATATCCATTGTTACTGTTCCTGTTTTTGGATTAGGCATTAGACCTCTAGGACCTAAAACTTTCCCTAAGGGGCCAAGTTTTGGCATAACACTTGGCATAGTAACAATTACATCTACATCAACCCATCCGTTTTTTATTTTGTCAATAAATTCATCAAGTCCAATATAATCAGCTCCTGCTTTTTTTGCTTCATCTTCTTTATCTGGACTAACTAATGCTAATACCTTTAGAGATTTACCAGTTCCATGAGGAAGAGAAACTACTCCACGAATCATTTCATTAGCATTTTTAGGATCGACTCCTAATCTTATTGCCAAATCAATTGATGAATCAAATTTTGTTGTAGTAATTTCTTTGACCAATTCAGAAGCCTCATCCAAGCTATAAAATTTATCTAGATCTATTTTCTCTAAAGAGAGTTTTCTGTTTTTAGTTGCCTTTTTCATTATTTACTAACCGGAGGTTTTTCTCCATTTACTTTAATACCCATTGATCTAGCAGTTCCTGCAACCATTCTCATGGCTGAGTCAACTGTAAATGCATTTAAATCTACCATCTTATCTTCTGCTATTTTCTTAATTTGGTCCCATGAAACAGAAGCAACTTTCTCTCTGTTTGGTTCACCAGAACCCTTTTTAATTTTTGTTGCTTCTAAAAGTTGAACTGCAGCTGGAGGCGTCTTAATAACAAAATCAAAACTTTTATCTTTAAAAACACTAATTACAACAGGTAATATTTTACCAGGCTTATCCTGACTTCTAGCATTGAATTGTTTACAGAACTCCATAATATTAACTCCAGCAGCTCCAAGAGCTGGTCCAATTGGAGGCGCTGGGTTTGCTGCTCCTCCACGAATTTGAAGTTTTAATACTTTTTCTATTTGTTTTGCCATATTTAATTATATTTTTTCAACTTGCATATAGCTTAATTCAAGTGGTGTTTTTCTGCCAAATATTTTTACCATGATTTCAAGTTTTCTTTTTTCTTCATTAACGTTATCAATTGATCCTGTAAAACCATTAAATGGACCATCGATAACTTTAACACTTTCTCCAATATTGAAAGGAATAGAAATCTGTTCACCAGATATTGCAAGCTCATCAACTTTTCCAAGCATTCTATTAACTTCAGAAGTTCTAAGAGGGATCGGTTCGCCACCTTTAGTCTCTCCTAAAAACCCTAAAACATTTGTTATGGATCTGATAATATGAAGAATCTCACCAGAGATATCAGCTTTAATCATAATATAACCAGGAAAATATGTTTTCTCTTTTTGAACTTTTTTACCTTTTCTAATTTGAATAACCTTTTCAGTGGGAACTAGTATATCTTCAACTTGACTATCAAGACCTACTCGAGCTAACTCAGTCGTAATGTATTTCTTAACCTTAGCCTCTTGACCTGTTACAGCCCTAATCACATACCACTTTTTATCTGTTACGCTTACCATAGTTAACTTATTAAATCAAAATACACTTTTATTACTCTTGATAAAATAGAATCTGCTGCCCATATGGCTAAAGCAAAAATCACAGAAAAAACAATTACCAATCCTGATAAATTCAAAAGTTCTGAACGAGGAGTCCACTTAACATTGTCCCTCAGTTCAGTTAATGACATTTTAATAAAGTTTATAATCGATCCCATCCTGTTTTTGTGCACGGGTTGAGAGACTCGAACTCCCGACACCTGGTTTTGGAGACCAGTGCTCTACCAACTGAGCTAAACCCGTTTATATTTGACACAAAAGGCGTCAATCAAATTGAATGACACCTTAGAGTTAATTAAACTTTGTTTTTATTAATCCAAAATTTCAGTCACCTGACCTGCTCCAACAGTTCTTCCACCTTCTCTAATAGCAAATCTTAGACCTAAATTTAACGCAATAGGTGATATTAACTCAACAGTAATAGTCAAATTATCACCAGGCATCACCATCTCAACACCATCAGGAAGCACAATATTACCTGTAACATCTGTAGTTCTAACATAGAACTGAGGGCGATAATTGTTGTGGAATGGAGTATGACGACCACCTTCTTCTTTTTTCAAGATATATACCTCAGCCTTAAATTTAGAATGAGGTGTAACAGAACCTGGTTTACAAATAACCATTCCCCTACTAATATCTGTTTTTTCAATACCTCTTAATAGAATACCAACATTATCTCCAGCTTCACCTCTATCAAGAATTTTTCTAAACATTTCAACACCAGTAACAGTAGATTTAAGTTTTTTAGCACCCATACCAATGATATCAATTTCATCACCAGTATTAGCAACACCAGTCTCAATTCGACCAGTTGCAACTGTTCCTCTACCTGTAATAGAGAACACATCCTCTACCGGCATTAAAAAGTCTTTTTCAGTATCTCTTTTAGGAAGTTCAATATAATTATCAACTTCTTCCATAAGTTTCATAACACTTTCTACCCATTTAGCTTCTCCATTTAAAGCTCCTAATGCTGATCCAAGAATAACTGGAGTATTATCTCCATCATATTCATAGAAAGAAAGTAAATCTCTTACTTCCATTTCAACAAGTTCAAGCAATTCGGCATCATCGACCATATCAGCTTTATTTAAAAATGCTACAATTCTAGGAACACCAACTTGTCTTCCAAGAAGTATATGTTCTCTAGTTTGAGGCATTGGTCCATCAGTAGCTGCAACAACAAGTATTGCACCATCCATTTGGGCAGCACCAGTAACCATGTTCTTAACATAATCAGCGTGACCTGGACAGTCAACATGAGCATAGTGACGGTTAGCAGTTTCATACTCTACGTGAGATGTATTAATTGTAATACCACGTTCTTTCTCTTCTGGAGCATTATCAATTGAATCAAAACTTCTAGCTTCTGATAATCCAGCATCAGCTAAAACCTTTGTTATTGCAGCAGTTAAAGTAGTTTTTCCGTGGTCAACGTGTCCGATAGTCCCAATATTCAAGTGGGGTTTTGATCTATCAAATTTTTCTTTAGCCATATAACAGTATTTTTCTTGTTTTTTTACGAGTGCAAATTTATAAACTTTTTTTGTATAACCAGGGCTTCTTAAGGTTTTTTTTTATAAAAAATAATATATTTCATATATTTAGAATCTTAAACAAAAAAATATTTAATTATGAATGCATCAAAAGCCAATTTAATTAATTCTATTTCTCTTATACTCCTCGGATTATGGGGTTATATAGACAGTTCTGCATATACAGCTTTAATACCTGTAATGGCAGGTGGTATACTATTAGCTAGCACAAATAAAATTGAAAAAGGGAATAAACTTATAGCCCATCTTTCTGTTATTTTAACAATAGTTATTCTTGTTGCTCTTATTGGAATGAGACTACCTAAATCAATTGATCAAGGAGGTATTGGTCTTTACAGGGTTATTGGAATGATTGCTACATCATCCATTGCTGTTTTATATTTTATAAAAAGTTTTATAGATAACAGAAGGTCAAAAAAATAATTATTTGAAAAATTTTAATAACTATTTCTTCCTACTTATTCTATTGGGTCTCTTCTATTCATGTGGATCTATAAAATTTACTAATGATTATATTACATCAACTTCTTTGAAAAAGGCTACTGAGCCTTCTTTATTAGAAAGACAAAACTGGTATAATCTTGATATATCAGATGATTCAATTCCAGGAATGAGTGTAGATAAGGCATATAATGAATTATTAAAAGGGCTTAAAGCAGACACCGTTATTGTAGCTGTTATTGATACTGGAATTGATATATATCATGAAGATTTACAAGGATTAATTTGGGTAAATGGAGATGAAATTTCTAATAATGGTAAGGATGATGATAATAATGGATATGTTGATGATATTCATGGCTGGAATTATTTGGAAGATGCATATGATGAGACTCTAGAGATGACAAGATTATTAAGAGATGGGATCAAAAACAACAGAAAATACAATGATGCAAAGTCTGAAATTGATGCTAATATTAACGAATCGAATGATAATCTCACTCAATATAAAGGTTATGTAGAAGGGTATAAAAAATCTAAAAAAATTATATCTAAATATTTAACCAATGATGATTTCTCCTTAGATGACTTAAAAACAATTGTTGATGACTCTCTGTCAGAAGATATTTTAAATGCAAAGGAATTTCTTACATCTTTTATGTCAATAGACATTTCTTTAGATTATTTAATTGAAGGAAAGAATTATTTTGAAGAACAATCAAAGTATCATTATAATGTAAACTTTAATGGGAGAAAAAGTGATGATAATATATATGATATTAATGATATAAACTATGGAGACTACAAAGTAAATAATATCAAATCCGCTGAGAGTCATGGGACACATGTATCAGGAATTATAGCTGGACTAAGAAATAATTCTTTAGGAAATAATGGCATAAATAATCATGTAAAGATCATGGCACTTAGGGCTGTTCCTAATGGAGATGAGTATGATAAAGATATTGCTAGGGCAATAATTTATGCAGTTGATAATGGGGCAAAAATAATTAATGGTAGTTTTGGAAAATACTATTCTTCAAATCCAGAATGGGTAATTGATGCTATTAGATATGCTTCACGAAAAGATGTTTTGATTGTTCATGCTTCAGGGAATGAATCAAAAGATTTAGACAAAAATAATAATGACAATTATCCTAATGATCAGTATTTTGGAAATAATGAGTTCTCTGATACATTTATTAATGTTGGCGCATCATCAATCAACTATGATAAAAATATTATTGGATCCTTTTCTAACTATGGTAAACAAAATGTAGATATCTTTGCTCCTGGAGTTAGCATTTATTCTGCTCTGCCAGAAAATAAATATGAGTTCCAAAGTGGAACTTCAATGGCGGCTCCATCAACAACAGGAGTTGCTTCATTAATTTTTTCATATTTCCCTAATCTTTCTGCAAAAAAAGTAAAAGAAATAATAATAGAATCTGGGATAAATATAGATTTTGAAATTGATGGAACAGAAAATGATGCCAAAGTTTCATTTAAAAATCTATCTAAATCTGGAAAAATAGTAAACGCCTACAATGCATTAATATTAGCATCTAGAAGTAAAAGAAAATGATTACTTCAATTTAAGCTAACTTCTTTATTTGCTAACTGACCACAAGCTGCATCAATATCCTGACCTCTAGATCTTCGAATGGTGACTATAATCTTTTTCTTTTCTAATTCATCTTCATAAAGCTTAATAGTTTTGGTATCAGCTGTTTTAAAATCATCATTACCAATGCTGTTATATTGAATAAGATTTACTTTTGAAGGTACAATTTTACAAAAGTCAATTAATGCATTAATATCACTTCTGGAATCATTTATACCTTTCAAAACTATATATTCATAAGTTATTCTTCTATTAGTTTTTTTATACCAGTAGATGAGAGATTCTTTTAATTCAATTAACGGAAAATCTTTTGTAAATGGCATGATTTTGTTTCTGACTGATTCTATTGCTGAGTGAAGTGATACGGCTAAATTAACTTTTAATGATTCATCTGATAATTTTTTAATCATTTTTGGAATCCCTGATGTAGAAACTACTATCCTTTTCTGAGAAATCCCAAGTCCTTTTTTTGAGCAAATTAAATCTATAGATTTTATTAAGTTATTATAATTCATTAAGGGTTCACCCATTCCCATAAAAACAATGTTTGATAGTGATCTATTAAAATACTTTAAACTTTGATTATTAATTGTTACTACTTGATCATAAATTTCATCGGGATTAAGGTTTCTCATCCTTTTTAATTTTGATGTAGCACAAAACTTACAATCAAGGCTACATCCAACTTGAGAAGATACACATGCAGTAGTCCTATCTTCTGTTGGAATTAATACTGATTCAACTGTGTAGTCATCAAAAAGTTTTACGGCATTTTTAATTGTTCCATCAGAACTTTTTTGAATTTTATCAACTTCAATATGATTAATGACAAAGTTAGTATCTAACATAAGTCTTAAATCCTTTGATAAGTTTGTCATATCATCAAAAGAATATGTAGATTTTTTCCAAATCCATTCATATACCTGTCGACCTCTGTAAGAATCAAATCCTTTGTCTATAAAAAATTCAATTATTTGATCTTCAGTTAAACTTCTTATATCAATTTTCATTTCGATGGTAAATTTAAACTAATTCGTTAGATTTGCGAGATATGAAAAATTCTTATGCTTTAGTTACAGGCGCAACCTCTGGAATAGGACTTGAAATATCAAAATATCTTGCTAAAAAGGGATACAATTTAATTTTAGTGGCACGAACAAAAGATAAATTAAATTATATTTCTAAAGACTTATCTCAAAAATATAATGTGGAATGTGATTATTTTCCATCTGACCTCAGTGAGATTAAATCTCCCGATGATATTTATAATTTTACTAAAGAAAATCATTATAATATTAATATTCTGGTAAATAATGCTGGGTATGCATTACCAAATGCATTTCATAAAAATTCTATGGAAGAAGAAGAAAAATGTCTGAGAGTTCTTGGAATATCTGTTATTGCACTTACAAAAAAATACATCAATGATATGATATCAAATGGTGGTGGTAAAATAATGATAGTTTCATCTGTTGCAGCTTTTGCACCAGCTTCATCTCTTCAATCTCTTTATGGACCTGTCAAAACTTTTATGAATAGATTTAGTGAGTCTTTGAATTTTTACAATAATAAGGGTATTACCTCTACTGCAGTTTGTCCAGGGTATACAGTCACTAACTTTCATACCGCAAGTGGTGTTCAAAAAGAAATGGATAGTGTTCCAAGTTTTTTAAAGAAAAGTGCTAAAAGAATTGCAGAAGAAGGAGTTGAGGCTATGCTAAAAGGTAAAAAAGTTTGTGTTCCGACAAAAACATGGAAAATCATTGTGTTTCTATTATCTATACTTCCCAAAGGTTTGTTTGAATTGATAAGTGATTTTTTTGCACCTGGCAGATATAATGATGTCTAATAAGATCTTAAAAACCCACCATCAATTGGGATCGCAGTTCCAGTAATATAAGAAGCTTTGTCTGAGGCTAGAAATGTTGCTAACTCTCCCATTTCGGATGGCTTTCCTAAACGATTTGATGGTATTGATTTTTTGATGCCATCGAGAATTTCAGAAACAGGAATATTCATATTCTTTGACTTTTGCTCATTTAAATGTGCTAAGTGTTCCGTATCAATAAATCCAGTTATAATACTATTAACTGTAACACCGAAAGGGGCAAGATCAACTGAAAGGCTCTTCCCCCAAGTTACAACAGCTGCTCTTATGCTATTTGATAGAACTAAGTAATTTAAAGGCTCTTTAACAGAAATAGAGGTTAGATTTATAATTCTACCCCATCCTTTTTCTTTCATTTTGTTAATCGCTAGAGATGAAGTATGAACAACACATTTAAATAAAACATCAAAAGCTTTTTGATAATCATCAATAGATTTAGAAAGAGAATTTCCAGCAGGAACACCTTGAGTATTATTTATTAGAATATCAATTTGGTTTTCATTTAAGTAGTCTTCAATAATATTTTTAAATGAATTGAAATCTGAAAAGTCAACTACTAAATAAGAATGTTCTTGAGAATTAGTTGATGGAAGAGTCTGAACTATCTCTTTCATTTTTTTTACATCTCTTGCCATAAGACAAACAGAAGCTCCAGATTCAGCTAATTGTTTAGCAATTCCATAACCAATTCCTTTACTACTACCTCCTACTAATGCTTTTTTTCCAACTAACGAAACCTCCATAACTATAAATCTTCTCTTACTGGACAAAAAATATCCATTATTTTACATGCTGTTATTGCTTTTCCAGAGTGAGGAATGTTTGAAGGAATAACAAAATAGGAACCAGGCATGCAAATATTCTTTTTTCCATTTAATATAAATTCAAACTCACCTTCCAAAACATGCATGATCTGTTCATGAACATGATGGTGCTCATTTAAACTTGATCCTTTATCTATATTCCAGTATACCCATGTTACATTTTCACCATGAATAATTTTACCATGGAAACCAGGCATAATCTCTTTTGATTTAACATCAGTTAAATTCATAGTTTTTAAAGTTAATCTAAATAATAATAAAGTTGAGTTAGAAACTATATTTAAATTGGAAATATATTCCTTTTAATAGGTTCTTATATATTTTGTCTTGATCCATATAAAAAAATTGCCCAATTATACTTGCGTCGTATGAGGAATCTATTTCATATGATATATTAGGTGAAATAAACAAGAATTTAACTCCTTGACCATGCATAATAGCTAATGAAGAATTAATCGCTGGACTTATTTGCTTAGAGGCTTGAATTAAATATGAATTTTTGGAAGGCATCAAATTTTTTGGAGATAAGATATTGTCTGTTAAGTTCTCAAGATTAAATATATCAGGATCGGAAATTCCATTTGAATTATAAAGGTGTGTCGCTAAAATATAGAGTCCATTTCTGAAAGAATAATCTATTGATGTTGAAAAACTGGTTGAATTATCTTGAGTTTTTTTTTTCGAAATAAAATATGTGATTTCACCTTTAAATCCAGCATTCTTTATGTTACCAGCCCACCCTCCTCCTAAAGCTAAATCATCATAATAATTTGCTGCTAAAAATTGAAAATCATAACCTCCCTTATTGATCCTATAGAGAGCTGAAATTACTGAACCATTATATTTAGAGGGTTTATATACAATATCTAAACTTGATAGGTCATCACCAGTATATTGAAATCGCAAGACATCTGAACCAGGTCTTTCTATATAATCAAAGTCAATAAAATTGTAAGCATTAAATAGATCATTTGGATTCCAAATTGTATTAATCCCCCAATTAACCCTTTGACGACCAATGCTTATTTCAATTTTATCAATTTGGTATTTCAACCAAATTCTGTCAATAACTGAATGTATTTTAAAATTTTGACTATCAACAATAAAATTAGATAAATCAATAATGCCTTTATCCTCAAAGATAACCTGAGTTTCACCAAATAATACTCTATTTCTTAAATCTAACCCCACAGAAAAATTATCTCCAATATATCCTCTCATATTAATCCTATTGTGGATTAGATGATTAACTTCAGATTCATTATCACTATAACCTATATAGGAAGGCAGGTATTTTACATACCCTTGAAAGGAGAAGTCTTTTCTTATTTCTTGACCCTCTAAAAGAAAAAAATTTAATAAGAATATGGAAAGTAAAAAAAATTTATTCATTCCTATCGCTAATAATTTTTCCATCTACTAAAGTTACTACTCTTCTTGCTCTATCAATAACCCTTTGGTCATGAGTGGAAAAAATAAATGTAATATTCTCTTCCCTATTTAATCTAGACATAATATCAAGTAAATTAGCTGTAGACTTGGAATCTAAGTTTGCTGTTGGCTCATCTGCTAATATAAACTTTGGCTTTGATGCTAACGCTCTTGCAACTGCTACTCTCTGCTGTTGACCACCAGACATCTTATTTGGTCTTCTGTCTGACATATCTAGCATCTCCACCTTTTCTAATAATTCAATTGATCTTTTTGTCCTTTCTTCTTCGTTATAACCTAGCATTAACATAACCATTTCTATATTCTCTTTTGCAGAAAGGACAGGTATGAGATTATATGATTGGAATACAAATCCTATATTATTTAATCTAAACTTGATTATTTGATTGGATGAATATGAAGAAATCGATTCTCCGTCAACAGTAACCCCTCCTGAAGTACAACTATCCAGCCCTCCTATACAATTAAGTAAAGTAGTTTTTCCAGAACCAGAAGGGCCAACTACAGCTGTGAATTCTCCATCATAAACTTTCATGCTAATATTATTTACCGCTTTAACTTCTAATTCTCCTTGCTTATATATCTTACTTAAATTTTTTACTTGTATCATAATTAATAATTTATATTTATTTTGTTGCTTCTACAGGGTTGATTTTTAAGGCTCTTATTGCTGGAAAAATTGATGATAAAAATGATATCAATATTACCATAACGCTAATATTAAAATAATATTCATTGGGAAGTTTTAAATAAATTACAGATCCAACACCAAAATTTTCAAGACCAGACTGAACAACGCTAAGGTCTATTCCTTCTATACCAAAATAATTAATAGTTATGTAAGAAATTAATACACCAAATGGAATGGCAATTAATGATAAAAAAATGGTTTCAAAACAAATCATTAGAAAAATATAATATCTTGTCATTCCAATTGACATAAGCATTCCTAGTTCTCTTTTTCTTTCAAGAATTGCCATAAGCATTGTATTGATGATCCCAAAAGATAAACCAAAAAGAACTATTAGCATGAATATATATAAAAAAGAACTCATCGTTTTATTTGCATAGGCTAGTTCTACAGCAATTTCATCCCAACTCTCAACTTTATAGTTACTGTTAAGAACCTGCAAATCTTTTTTCAAGGAATCTGTTAATCCATCTTCTATTGTTGTGATTGCAATCTCATGAAACCCTTTTAAATCTGGAATATTATAATAAAGAGACTTCTGGTTTACAATAATATTATTATTATCAAAAATTGAATTTCCAGATTTAAAAATACCTTCTACCCTAAATAGTAAAGATGTTATATCTCCATTAAAGTCTTGAAAAGTTATTACTACTTTAGATCGAAGCCTTAAATTCAATTTATCTGCTAATTTCTCACCAATTAACATTGTGTTATTCTTAGTCGATTTAAAATAGTTTCCTTCAATAATTTTTGAATTTACATTAGAAACATTAATATCTGTGTCAGGATTAACACCTAATACGTTCACACCGTGAGAACCTGTAGAATTCGATAACATGCCATTTATCATAACCCTTTTAGAATAAGCTTTTACTCTTTTGTCTTTACTCAGCATTTCATCTATAGACTCATGATCATCAATAAATCGATCTAGAGAATATTCCTCTGCAAATCTTGAGTCATGGACTTGAATATTTGCTAGATAAGTATTAATAGCATTATCCATCCTTTGATCATTAAGCGCAAACATTAATGATAGGATTAATAGTCCTCCAGATAATCCCATTATTACTGATAATATAACTACTGTGCTCCTGCTCCTATTTCTCCAGACATTTCTCCAACCAATTTTTATTATAGTTAATAAATTCATTTTCTCATTGCATTTACAGGGTTTAACATAAAAATTTTTATTGCAGGATAGATAGAAATAAACACTGAAACAAAAAATATAATAAGGGCATGTGATATAGGTATATCCCAACTAATAGAAAATGGAACTATAGCATCAAAACCAAATTCAGCCATAGCCTCATCCATTCCTTCACCGAATTCTACTAAGTTAATTGGATTTTTGTTGAAATAGTATGCAATAGGCCTTGACAAAATAATTCCAATTGCAACGCCTATGGAAGAAAGCATGATTGTTTCTAAAAAAATTATAAGAAAGAGTTTAATTTTACTCATGCCTATAGATACTAATACTCCAAATTCATATTTTCTTTCTTCAGTCATCATAAGTACTGTGCCAAACATACCAAAGCATACAACTATATATAAAATAAATGCCATGATTAGACCTCCTACATTATCAGCTGTAATCATTTGGTCTATCTCCGGGAGGATTTGCTTCCAAGTCATAACCTCATAATCATTTGAAAGAACATTATCTATTTCTTTTGCAATCTTTTTTTCTTCATAGTACTCAGCTTTATCTATAACTAAATGTGTAACAATATTCTCTGACGATATATAGTCGTTTAGTGACTTTATATCCATGAATATCGCCAGATTATTTAACTGAGGGTTTTTTAAATCAACTATCCCGGTAATTTTATATTTTCCTGCTGCCATCATTCCCTGGTAACCTTGTCCAAAAAGAATTAAAGTATCTCCTAATTCAGCATTAAAATACCTTGCTATACCCTCCGCTAAAAGGACTTCATTATTATGGCTTAGATATAACGATCCTTTTACAATCCTTTTGTTCCAATCTGTTATTAGTTGTTCCTGATTAATGTCAATACCATTGATAATTGCTCCTTTGGATTTTTCATCTTTTGATACAAGGGAAAACGTTTGAACACGCTGAACAACATTTTCAACACCTGGAATAGAAGTTATTGTATTAATTAACTTATCATCCACTTCCATAGAATTATCAAGACTTTGTTTTTCCCAATAACCATTAGCGTGAATCTGTACATAACCCGAGTATGACTCAACAACCGTCTTTATAATGTTGTCATAGAAGCCAAATTGCATACTGCGCATAACAATTATAAGAAACAATGCTCCAGAAATTGAAAGAGTAGATATTAAAGTTCTTTTCTTATTTCTCCAGATATTTCTCCAAGCAATCTTAATTATCATTTAAGGTTTCTCATATAATTTGGCATAAATATCCGCTGATTTATAACAATATCAAATTTCCAAACTATCCTTTCTATAATAGTTTTGTTGCCATCTTTATCTAGAGGAATAAATTCAATAATTGCAGGAAGCTTTTTTCCATCAAAATTCTTTATTAATTTGCCAGTCATTATGCTTACTAATTCATCATATTCATCATAAAATTCTGTTTTTAACTGCATATAATCATTCTTATCTATCCACATTATTAGCTTACCCCATACTACAGGAGCATCTTCTTTTGGAATTAACTCAATAATCCAGCAATCTAATCCATCTATAGTTTGTTCACCGATTATAGAATTGGAATAATCATTGGTTACCGATGATCTTTGAACAAGATCATCATTTGTAAAGTCTGTTCCCATCCAATTCTGCATCATCATTGATGGAGGTAATTTAATTGTTCTTTCTATCGAAGGAATATAATTCCATACCTCATTCCCTCTCTTTAAAAAAACGGTTCCCTTTTCTTTGGCAGGTGATAGAACTAGAGAAACAAAATATTCATCTCCAATTGACCATCCTTTCATCACCATTTCTTTTTTCCACTTTGGTCTTATAATTTTTATCGCTATTTCCGTATAAGATGATGTAATTCCCCTTATTTTTTCTTCAGAGTATTTTAAAATTTGATTAGCATCTTGGGAAAAAGATTTGGATATAGAAATAATAAAAATAGAAATAAAGAGAAGTAACCTATTCATATTTAAAGTTACATTTTTTATAGAAAATTTAATAAAAAATGAATATGTTTATAAGACTTTTTACATGGTTTTGTCTTTTACACACAATAAAATTAATTATGACAGGAAATTTTGAATTATTAGATTATTTAATTTTTGGACTTTATGCAATCACAATATTAGGTATTGGTCTTTGGGTTTCTAGAGATAAAGGAGGTCGTCAAAAAAGTGCTGAAGATTACTTTCTTGCTAGCAAATCATTACCTTGGTGGGCTGTAGGTGCTTCATTAATCGCAGCAAATATATCAGCAGAACAATTTATTGGTATGTCTGGATCTGGTTTTGCTTTAGGATTAGCTATTGCTTCATATGAATGGATGGCGGCAATTACTCTATTGGTAGTTGGTAAATATTTCTTACCAATATTTATTGAGAAAGGGCTTTATACTATTCCTGAGTTTATTGAAAAAAGATATAGTGCTAACCTTAAAACTATACTAGCAGTTTTTTGGATTGCATTATTTGTATTTGTTAATTTAACAACAGTTCTCTATTTAGGTGGTAAAGCACTGGATACAATAATTGGAGTTGGTGATGGCGGTATACTTCTTAACAGTATAATAGGGCTAGGTTTATTTGCAGCTGCTTACTCATTATGGGGTGGCCTAGCTGCTGTGGCATGGACAGATGTTGTTCAAGTTATAATTCTAATTTTTGGAGGTTTATTAATGACATATTTTGCCTTATCAAATGTAACAGACTCAGGAAGTTTTATAGATGGTCTAAGTTATGTTTATAAAAAAGCTCCTGAACGATTTTCAATGATTCTTTCAAAGGGAGAAATTATCACTCCTAACGGTCGTGATGCATGGTTAGATCTGCCAGGATTGGCTGTTTTAATTGGAGGTATGTGGGTGGCTAATTTATATTACTGGGGGTTTAATCAGTATATCATCCAAAGAACACTTGCTGCAAAGAGTCTAGCTGAAGGTCAAAAAGGAATTGCTTTCGCAGCATTTTTAAAACTTATTATTCCAATTATAGTGGTACTGCCGGGAATTATTGCATATGTAATGAATCTAGATGACTCAGGAGCTTTAACTATTGCTTCAGTTGATCCTGGATTTATTGGTACTGCTGGGAACTTTGCAAATGATAATGCTGCTCCTTGGCTTATAAAAAACTTTATTCCTGTTGGGGTTAAAGGATTAATTCTAGCTGCACTAGCTGCTGCAATTGTCTCTTCATTAGCATCAATGTTAAATTCTACATCTACAATCTTTACAATGGATATATATAAATCACACTTTAATAAAAGTGCTGATGATAAAACAATGGTTAAAGTTGGAAGAATTACTGTTATTGTAGCTTTATTAATAGCAATGTTAATTACTCCACAATTAGGAAGTTTAGGTCAAGTATTTCAATTTATACAAGAATACACAGGTGTGGTAAGCCCTGGCATTTTAGCTGTATTTTTAATGGGTCTATTTTATAAAAAGGCTACTAATAATGCTGCTATTTGGGGTGCGATCCTATCAATTCCAATAGCAATGTATTTAAAGGTAGCCCCAAAAGGCTGGAGTGATATACCTATTTTTATTGATCTACCTTTTTTGAACCAAATGATGATAACATGTATTGCAACCTTATTTATTATTGCTGGTATTAGTTATTTTGAAGGAAACAAAATTGATTCAAAAGGTATTCATCTTTCAAAAAAACTATTTGCTACAAGTCCTACTTTCAATATAGCTGCTTTTTCGATTTTAATGATTACAAGCTTTTTATATGCTATTTTTTGGTAAATCAAACCTAAAAGGAGGAGGAAAGAAAATATTAAAAATAGCACTCTTTTGAAATATTAAGCTATATTTGCACAATTATAAATATAAATTTTAATTATGCAAGGTACTGTTAAGTTTTTCAACAATTCAAAAGGCTACGGATTTATCAACAATGATGAAACAGGTAAAGATTGTTTCGTTCACGTTAACTCTTTAAATGGAGTTGAGATTAAAGAAGGTGATAAAGTAGAATTTGAAGAAGAAGAAGGGCAAAGAGGTGTTCAAGCTACTAACGTTAAGTTAGCTTAAGCTATTGGACAAACTCTAAGTTTTTACTCTCCAAATATAAAACAACTCTATTTTTTAATAGGTTTTAATAAGCACAATTAGTGTGATGTATCTCTGTACATTATATTCAAGCAATATTCAAACTCCTATTTGTTGATACAATTATCAAATCTGGGAAGTATTGATTTGATTATGAGCCGATACCGATAGTCGAAATCGGGACCTCTTCCTTACCAAGGAAACGCTCTACCCCTGAGCTATATCGGCAATTGTAGAGCGGGAGACGGGGGTCGAACCCGCGACATTCAGCTTGGAAGGCTGACGCTCTACCAACTGAGCTACTCCCGCATTAATTTGTGGGGAGAGCAGGATTCGAACCTGCGAAGTTAAAAACAACAGTTTTACAGACTGCTCTCGTTGGCCACTTGAGTATCTCCCCTAAAATCAAAATTTCAAAGAGCCGATGGAGGGACTCGAACCCACGACCTGCTGATTACAAATCAGCTGCTCTAGCCAGCTGAGCTACATCGGCTTGAAACAAAACCGATTGCAAAATAAATGCTTTTTTTGCCCCAATCAAAGCAAAAATCTAAAAATAATGAATAAAATTGCTACTTTGCTCTAGGATGTGTTTTCTGAAAAACTTCTTTTATTTTTTCCATACTTGTATGGATATAAATTTGAGTAGCAGATAAACTTGCATGACCTAAAAGCTCTTTAACAGAATTTATATCAGCGCCCTCATTAATTAAATGAGTTGCAAAACTATGCCTTAATACATGAGGAGTCTTTTTAGTTTTAGATGAAACCAATTTAAAATATTCTGAGACAGTTCTATAGACAAATTTTTCAGATAATCTATCTCCTTTATTTGACAGAAATACTAAATCATGATTTAATTTAGAAATTACATAATTTCTTTCAGTTATATATTCCTGAAGTAGATTTCTGATTTTTGGTAAAAGAGGAATTATTCTTTCTTTATTCCTTTTTCCTAAAACTTTAACTGTTCCAGATTTTAAATCAAGATTACTTTCTTTTAACTCTATAAGTTCAATCCTCCGAACACCAGTGAAATAGAAAAATGAAATGATTGTCTTTTGAAGTTTACCCTTATATGTATTAGGAAAATAATTACTATCTAATAAAGAAGTAATCTCTTCTTTAGAGAAGGGAACCTGGATCTTTTTTTTCTGCTTTAAAGGCATATGCTCTTCTAAAGGAGATCTTTTTATTGAATCAATTTTTATCAAAAACTTATAAAATGATTTAAGAGATGATATTTTTCTATTAACCGTTCTATTAGAATTGCCATTATTAACCAACTCTACTATCCAAGACCTTATTATTGAATAATTAGATTCCCCAATATTCATGTTATCGAAATTCGATTTTGAAAACTTTTCGAAATCTTTTAAATCTGTAAAATAAGCTTTAATCGTATTTGGAGAATATGATTTCTCAAGATTTAAGTAATCTATAAATTTATTAATTATCATCTACATCAAATTTACGATGTATTTGAAAAAGTTTGAGGTAATTAAAGGTTTTCTTGATCTTTAAGTTTTTGAACATAACGAGCCTTAAGAATCTTTGTTCTATGTTCAACAGATGGCTTAACAAATTGCTTTCTCTCTTGTAATGATCTCTTAACACCAGTCTTATCAAATTTCCTTTTGAATCTCTTAAGAGCTTTATCAATATTTTCGCCGTCTTTAATAGGTATAATTAACATTCAGTTCTATTTTGGTGGCAAATATAAAGAATTGTATTTAATCTTAGCTAGATTTTTTTGCTGAAATTGCATTAAGATACTTTTCAAGCTCTTTTTTAACTTTTGGGAATAATATAAATAAACCTATCATATTAGGAAAAACTAAAGCAAGAATCATTGCATCAGAAAATGCCCAAACAGATGACATATCACCTGCAGCACCTATAACTATAAATACCAAGAATAGTAATTTATATGTAAGGTCTGAAACTTTTCCTTTGCCAAATACATACACCCAAGACTGAAGACCATAATATGACCATGAAATCATAGTAGAAAGAGCAAATAAAACAACTGCTAAAGCTAAAAATGGACCAGAAAAAGAAATATATTCAGAAAAAGCTGCAGATGTCAAGCCAGCACCTTCTAACTCTTGACCTCTTACCATAACAGCTGTTGAACCTTCAACAAGGTTTCCATAAGTAAATAAGCTATTATCACCATTAAATATTATAATAACAAGGGCTGTCATTGTACAAATCACAACTGTATCAATAAATGGCTCAAGAAGCGCCACAATCCCTTCAGATGCAGGGTAACTTGTAATTACAGCTGAATGTGCAATTGATGCAGAACCAGCACCAGCCTCATTTGAAAAGGCAGCTCTTCTAAATCCTTGAACTAAAACACCTATAAATCCACCAACAGCAGCAGTGGGGGCAAAAGCCTGATTAATAATCATTGCAAAAGCATCATCAACAACTGATAAATTAGTAAAAATAATATATAGACAGGCGAGGACATACATAACTGCCATAAATGGTACAATTTTTTCAGTTACAGAAGCTATTCTTTTTATTCCTCCAATTATAATTATACCAACCACTATCATCATTATTATTCCAATAATTGTCCTAGCGCCACCACCGCTAATACCAAAAAGACTAACCATTTGCAAAGCAGCTTGATTTGACTGTGCAGCATTTCCACCACCAAAGGAAGCCCCTATACATAAAATCGCAAAAATTACAGCAAGTGTCTTTCCTAATTTTGCAAAACCCTTTTCTTTTAAACCTTTTGATAAATAATACATTGGACCACCATAAACTGTTCCATCTGAACCAACATCCCTATACTTAACTCCAAGTGTACACTCTACAAACTTTGTTGACATTCCAATCAATCCACATAATATCATCCAAAAAGTAGCACCAGGACCTCCGATTGCAATAGCCATAGCAACACCGGCAATATTACCATTCCCAACTGTTCCAGACACAGCAGTTGCTAAAGCTTGAAAATGACTTACTTCTCCCTTTTGGGATCTTCTATCATCATCAAGATCATCATATCTTCCCATTACAGTTTTAATTGAAAGTCCAAAGCGTCTTATATTAATAAAGCCAAAGTAAAATGTGAAAAATGTAGCTCCACCAACTAATAAAAAGATTATAGTTGGTATTCCTGTTCCAAAAAATTCATGTAAAATAAGCCCCTCCCAAAAACTTGATATAGGCTGAAATGCTTCATTTATTCTCTCATCTATTCCCATTTGATCTTGTAAATCCATAATTATAAATCGAAAACTGTTTTTCTATTAATTATTATTAAGTCTTTTATCTTGAATAAGAAAGCAAAGGTCAAATATAAAATAAATCCTAGGACAAGAGTAAAAAAAGAAAGATAAATAAAAAACATTCTAATTTTTCTTGGATATACACCTATAGTCTCAGATAATCTTCGACAAACATTCATTCCATACTTTTCAAAAAATCTATATAGTTTCTTCATTTATTACTCTTCAACCTTTGGTCCATCCCACTCTGAAATTCCTCCTAATAAATTGTAAACATTATTAATTCCAAATGTCTTCATTATTTGACATGCTTGAACACTTCGTATTCCTGAATGACAATAAACATAATAATTTAAGTCTTTATTAAGATTTTCCAAAGCCTCAAGAAAACTCTTTGGATTTTTAATATCAATTAATGTAGAATTAGGTATATGAGATTGATCATATTCTTCTTGAGTTCTTACATCAAGAAGAAATGCTTTTTCATCATTTTCTAACTTGTTTAATAATTCTTCTTGATTTAAATCTATCATTTGAAATTTTTTCGAATTTAATTTAAATTTTTTAATAAAATAAGTTTCATTTGACAAAATTTTGCATGAGTCCTTTATTATTCTATATTTGTAGCAATGAAAACTAATAATTTTGTTTGGTGGATTGGGAATAGTTAACTGTTCGTGAATGAACCTTACATTATATATTATATAGGCTTGTCTTGCGACAAGCTTTTTTTTTTGCAATTATGAGAAAATATAAATTAAATACTTATCATAAGAAGATTATAGCTGATACTATAACTCCTGTTGAAGTTTATCTTAAAATAAGGGATGTTTTTCCTAATAGCTTGTTACTTGAAAGTAGTGATTACAGGTCTTCAAACAATAACTTTTCTTTTATATGTTTTAATGAAATCGGATCTATCAAAATCAAGGATTTTGTTTTACAAGAAAAATTTCCAGACGGAAAGACCTCATCAGAAGAATTAAAACAAAGTGTAAATATCCCTGATATCATTCATAAATATTTAGACAACTTCGATATAGATCAGAATGAACATACATTTGTAAATAATGGGTTATTTGGTTTTGTTTCTCATGAGGCTATAAAATATTTTGAAAATATTTCCTTGTCTGAAGATAAAGAAGACCTTAATATCCCCGATATATTTTATGGGTTATATCAAAATATAATAGCTATTAGCTTATTTAATCATGAGGCTCATATTTTTTGCAATTCATTTGATAAAGAAAATAATATAGAAACTATTGAAAATATATTAATTTCTAAAAGCTACCCTGTTTTCAACTATAATAATGTTGGAGAAAAAACTTCAGATATATCAGATAATGATTTCATAGAGTATGTGAATAAAGCAAAATCCCATTGTAAAAGAGGAGATGTATTTCAACTAGTTTTATCAAGAAGGTTTAAACAAAAATTTGAAGGTGATGAATTTAATGTATACAGATCTTTAAGATCTATAAACCCTTCACCATACCTATTCTTTTTTGATTACGGTGATTTTAAAATATTTGGAAGTTCCCCTGAAGCTCAAATTATAATAAATGATGGAATGGCAGAAATTCACCCTATTGCAGGAACTTTTAAAAGAACTGGTAACGATATAAATGATAAGAAAATTGCAGAAGATTTGTTTAAAGATCCTAAAGAGAATTCAGAACATGTTATGTTGGTTGATCTTGCTAGAAATGATCTAGGAAAAAGTGGAAATAATGTTAAAGTTGAAAAAAATAAAGAAATCCAATTTTATTCGCATGTAATTCATTTGGTTTCAAAGGTTACCGCTATATTAAAAAAGAACTCTAAAACTTTTCAAGTTGTTGCTGATACATTTCCTGCAGGAACATTAAGTGGAGCTCCAAAACATATGGCACTTAAATTAATTGATAAATATGAAAAAGTTAATAGAAACTTTTATGGCGGAGCTATAGGTTATATTGATTTTAAAGGAAATTTTAATCATGCAATTATTATTAGATCTTTTTTAAGTCAAAACAACATATTAAATTATCAAGCTGGTGCGGGTATTGTTATTGATTCCCAACCTGAAAAAGAGCTACAAGAAGTTTATAATAAACTAGGTGCTCTAGATAAAGCTTTAAAAAATGCAGAATTAATAAAATGAAAAAAGTATTTCTTATAGACAACTATGATTCATTTACTTATAACCTTGTATCTTATTTAGAAGAGCTAAATTGTGAGGTACTAGTTAGGCGTAATGATAATATAGATATTAAGGAAATTGATGGTTATGAGAACATAGTAATCTCTCCTGGACCGGGAATTCCAAGTGAATCGGGAGATTTAAAAGAGGTTATTTTAAAGTATTCTCAATCAAAAAACTTTTTAGGAGTCTGTCTTGGACAACAAGCTATAGCTGAAGTATTTGGAGGAGAAATTGAAAATCTGGATACTGTATACCATGGAGTTGCAACGGAAATTGAAATTATAAAAGATGATTATATATTTTCAAATCTTCCTAAAATTATTTCTGTTGGAAGATATCATTCATGGATAGTAAAATACCCATTACCAGATGATTTAGAAGCGACATCATTTGATAAAAACGGAAACATCATGTCCTTAAGACATAAAAAATATAATATAAGAGGGGTTCAATTCCATCCAGAGTCAATTCTTACTCCAAATGGAAAAGAAATTCTAAAAAATTGGGTGAATAATTCATGAAAAATATTTTAAACAGACTAACAAAATATCAAACACTTTCTAAAGAGGAATCAAAACAAATTATTATTGATATCTCCGAAGGAAAACTTAATAATAGTCAAATATCAAGTTTTTTGACTGTCTATATAATGAGAAACATAACTCTTGATGAGTTGGAAGGGTTCAGAGAAGCACTTCTTGATCTCTGTATACATATAGATTTAAATCAGTTTGATGCAATAGATCTTTGTGGAACAGGAGGTGATGGAAAAGACACTTTTAATATTTCAACATTAGCTTCATTTGTAACTGCTGGAGCAGGTGTTAATGTAGCAAAACATGGAAATTATGGAGTTTCTTCAGGATGTGGCTCAAGTAATGTATTAGAACATCTTGGAATTAAATTTACAAATAATGAGAACAAACTTCAGGAGTCTATAGATAAATCTGGAATTTGTTTTCTCCATGCTCCTTTATTTCATCCTGCAATGAAAAATGTTGCTCCTGTTAGGAAAGGACTAGGTTTAAAAACAATCTTTAATATCTTAGGGCCATTAGTTAATCCTTCTAAACCAAATAAGCAAATTGTAGGGGTTTTCAACCTTGAACTTGCTAGAACTTATAATTACTTTTTCCAGAAAACTAAAAAGAAATATAGTATTATCTATTCATTAGATGGATATGATGAAATATCATTGACCGGAGATGCCAAAATATATAATAATCAAAAAGAATTTATTTTAAAACCTGAGCTACTTGGATTGGTTCCAATTAATGCAAATGATATAATTGGAGGTAATGAGGTTGATTCTTCAGCAAAAATATTCATGAATATTCTAAACAACAATGCAACTGAACAACAAAAGGATGTTGTCTGTTCTAATGCAGCAATAGCTATTTCAACATCTAAAGGAATTAGTTTAACTGATGCTTTTAACTTGGCAAGGGAATCTATTGATTCCAAAAATGCATTACAATCATTTGAAACACTTAAAAAAATTAATCAATGAATATTCTAGGTGAAATTGTAAAACATAAAAGGAATGAGTTGATATCTCAAAAGCTAAATTCTACAATTAAAGAATTGGAACAAAGTGAATCTTTCAAAATAAAGTGTAGATCTCTTAAAAGTTCAATTTTAACAAGCAAATCAGGAATTATTTGTGAATTTAAGAGAAGATCTCCATCTAAAGATATTATTAATAATCATAGTAAATTAACAGACGTTGTTGCTGGTTATGAACAAGCTGGAGCATCAGGAATATCTATATTGACTAATGAAAAATATTTTAACGGTTCAACTAATGATATAAAGAAAACCTTAAAAATTATCTCCACACCGATTTTACGAAAGGAGTTTATAATAGATGAATATCAAATTATAGAATCAAAATCAATTGGAGCTGATTCAATTTTATTAATTGCTTCAATTCTCTCTCCAAAGGAAATACAGGAATTTTCTAGTCTAGCAAAAAGTGTAGGATTAGAAGTTCTTCTTGAGGTTCATACTAAGGAAGAACTAGATGCATCTGTAACTGATAATATTGATATTATTGGGGTTAATAACAGAGATCTTAATAATTTTAATGTAGATATAAAAAACAGTTTAAATATAATTGATCAAATCCCTTCAGACTTTGTTAAAATATCTGAAAGTGGTATAAATAATCCTGATTCTGTAGTTGAGCTTAAAAAAGCTGGGTTTGATGGATTTCTAATTGGTGAATATTTCATGAAATCTGATTCACCAAATGATTTAGCTAATAAATTTATTAATCTTGTTGAGAATGAAATTTAAAGTTTGTGGGCTTAAAGAAAGTGCTAATATGCTTGATGTATCAGAATTAAAACCAGATTACATTGGTCTTATATTTTGGAGTAAATCTAAACGATTTGTCAAGGATTCAACTCCTGAATTACCAAATGAAATCAAAAAAACAGGAGTTTTTGTTGATGAAAATTCAGCTGAAATAAAAAATAAAATTAAAGAACATTCGCTAAAGGCCATTCAGCTACATGGAAAGGAATCTCCCTCTTTTTGTAAAAACTTAATGTCTTCAAAAATTGAAGTCATTAAATCTTTTAGTATTGATAATGAATTTGATTTTTCTATAGTTAATGAATATAAAGACAGTTGTAATCTATTTTTATTTGATACAAAATCTGATCTACCTGGGGGGAGTGGAATTTCCTTTGACTGGGAGCTTCTAAAAAAATATAATTTAGAAAAACCTTTTTTTCTAAGTGGAGGAATTGGTATTGATTCTACAAAAAAAATTTTAGATTTATTAACTAACAATCTTCCAATTCATGGGATAGATGTGAATAGTAAATTTGAGAATGAAGATACTTTAAAGGATATAGGTAAATTAAAAGAATTTAAAAAGATATTAAGATTATGAAATATAAAGTCACTAGTGATGGGTTTTATGGCAAATATGGCGGAGCATTTGTTCCAGAAATGTTATATCCAAATCTTGAAGAGCTAAAAAATAATTATAAAAAAATAATAGATCAAAAAGAGTTCAAAAAAGATTATGATAAACTTTTAAAAGAATATGTTGGAAGGCCGACACCATTATATTTTGCTAGTCGACTTTCGGAAAAATATAAAACTAAGATATATCTTAAAAGAGAAGATTTATGTCATACTGGTGCACATAAAATAAATAACACTATTGGTCAGATATTACTTGCTAAAAAACTTGGAAAAAAAAGAATAATTGCAGAAACCGGTGCTGGTCAGCATGGAGTTGCAACTGCAACAGTATGTGCTCTAATGGGAATAGAATGCGTTATCTATATGGGAGCAGTTGACATTAAGAGGCAATCTCCTAATGTTGCTAGAATGAAAATGTTAGGAGCGTCAGTTATTTCAGTAGAGTCTGGAAGCAAAACATTAAAAGATGCAACAAATGAAGCAATAAGAGATTGGATAAATAACCCTCTTACTACTCATTACATAATTGGATCAGTTGTTGGACCTCATCCATATCCAGATATGGTTGCCAGATTTCAATCTGTTATTTCTAAAGAAGTAAAACAACAACTTCTCAAACTAGAAGGAAAAGAGAATCCAAATTACTTAATAGCAAATATTGGAGGAGGTAGTAATGCAGCTGGTCTATATTATGAATATTTAGAAAATGAAAATGTCAAAATTATTTCAGTTGAGGCAGCAGGAGAAGGAGTAAAATCTGGAAAAAGTGCTGCAACTTCTGTATTAGGGAAAATTGGAATTATTCATGGTAGTAAGACATTATTAATGCAAACAAAAGATGGTCAAATAATTGAGCCATATTCTATATCAGCTGGATTAGATTACCCAGGTGTTGGTCCTCTTCATGCGCATCTTCTTGAATCTAAGCGAGCTAAATTTATTTCAATTACTGATCATGATGCAATGTTAGCTGGATTAGAAATTTCTAAACTTGAGGGAATAATTCCTGCAATTGAAACAGCTCATGCATTTGCTCCATTTAAATATTTAGGCTTTAAAAAAGATGACATAATAGTTGTTAATTTTTCTGGAAGAGGTGATAAAGATTTAAATACTTACATAGAATATTTTAATTTATAATGAATAGGATTGATAAAAAATTAAACGACGAAGGAAAGCTTCTATCCATTTATTTTACAGCTGGATACCCTAGCTTAAATGATACTGAAGATATTATTATAAAACTCGAGGAATCAGGTGTAGATATGATAGAAATAGGTTTACCATTTAGTGATCCTCTTGCAGATGGACCTATAATTCAGGATAGTTCTACCCAAGCAATCAAAAATGGAATGAATTCTAATTTATTATTTGATCAATTAAAAAATATTAGATCTAAGGTTTCAATTCCATTAATTATTATGGGTTACTTTAATCCAATTCTTCAATATGGAGTGGAAGATTTTTGTAAAAAATGTAGTGAAATTGGTATTGACGGTCTTATAATTCCTGATTTACCCATTGATTATTATGAAACAAACTATAAATCTATTTTCAAGGATTATGGGTTATATAACTTGTTTCTAATTGCACCTCAAACTCCTGAAAAAAGGATTAGACACATTGATAAAATATCAGATGGATTCATATATATGGTAAGTTCATCAAGTGTTACTGGTTCTAAAGATTCTTTTGATTCTGATCAATTGGCTTACTTTAAAAAAATTGAAAAAATGAATCTTTCAACTAAAAGGATTATAGGCTTTGGTATTGGAAGTAAAAATACATATGAAACTGCAACTCAATACTCAAATGGAGCAATTATTGGATCTTCATTCATAAAAAATCTTAAATCAAAAGGGCTTAGTTCAATAAATGGATTTATCAAATCCATCAGAGATTAATTATTGCCTACAGTGGTGCTGTCTATTTTTACTTCAATTTTTATTTCTCTTCTTTCACCATCCTCTGAAATTATTGTATCGATTTTAATATCCATCCCTTTTTCAGATGCTCTTTTAATTCTATCAATAATTGCTTTTGGAAGTTCATCCATATATCTATTAGCATTCGGACCTTTTCCAAATCTCTCTCCTCTTATCATAACCTTCTTCATTTTTTTACCATCATCTCCTATCCACTCAAAACCCTCCGAATCATTTATAATTCCTGAAATAACAATGTTTTCATCACTTTTCATTGAAATTGGACCGTCTTTGTGAAGCCTCATCATATGAATTTTAGAATTAGATTTATTTATTGCTTCTGTAAGATTTTTTGCAGATTCTTTATCTAATTGCAAGTCTATTGCAACTGTCTCTGGGAATTTTACAGAGATACATGAAACAAAAAGTAAGGTTAAAAAAATTAATAATAGTTTTTTCATTATTTTTTGTATTAAGTGCCTGCAAATATAATAATTTTTAAGTACTATACTATGCATTCCACACCTAATATATAAACATCCATTTTCTAGTTAATTTTTATAGAGTGAGATCCAAAATAATTTCTTTGAGCTTGAATCATATTAGTACTTAATGAATTATTTGATATCTGATTAAAATAGTTCAAGGCATCCGCAAAACAAGGAATAGAAATATCATTTTTTAACGATACAGCAATTATATCAATTAAATCAGATTTAAAATCATTTAGATCTGTAATTATTGTCTTATCATTTAAAATCTTTTCAACTGAATAATTTGAATGAAATAAATTAATTAAACTTGACTTTATTATGCTTCCATTTGACCAAACATTTAATGCTTTTGAAATACTAATATTCCAATTATAACTACTATTTGCAGCATTTATTAAACAAAAAGCTTGAATATAATTTATAATTCTACAAAATTGATAAGCTCTACTTAATGAATTTATATTTATATCAAAACTTTTAGGACTTTGTTTTATTATTTTACTTATTTTATTTCTTTCACCTTTCAGGTTAGAAATAAATCTGGTATCCATAGCTGAGGATAATAAACTTGTTGAGCATCCAAGCTCAATTCCATAATTTAGCATCCACCTTCCTGTACCATTATCTCCAGCTAGATCATCAATCTTTTCGATTAAATATTTATCATCAATCTTTTCTAATACTTTTTTAATTGATATATCAAGTAGATAACTTTTTAAATTTGAGTTATTCCATTCCTTAAAAATTTTAGCAATTTTTTCATTATCATAATTACCTGAATCATTCAATAATTTATAAATAGATGATATTAATTGCATTTCAACATACTCAATTCCATTATGAATCATCTTAACAAAATGCCCCTGATTGGAATCACCAAAAAAATCAAAGCTCGATGATTTATCAATAGTTTTTGATGTAATTAGTGAAAAATCTTTTTTGACTATATTAAAAGCATTAATATCTCCTCCAATCATCATGGATGGGCCATTCAAAACACCTTCTGTTCCGCCTGATACTCCCATACCTAAATAAAGAATTTTATTTTTTTTAGTTTTTAAATGATTATTTGAACTAATAACTGGATTAGTGTTCCCCCCATCAATTAATATATCACCTTCATCCAAAATTTCTAGAAGTTTAGATATAACCTGATCATTTGGTTTCCCATAAGGAACAAGAACTAAAATTTTTCTTGGTTTTTGAATCGAATCAACGAAACTAGATATATCCTTAAAAACTAATGTAGATTTTAATTCAGGATATAATTTTTTAGTCTCAAAAATTGGATTCAGTTTTTTATCAAAAGTCTTATCATATAGTGATAAGCTTATATCCTTAGAAGACATATTTCTTGCCATACTTAATCCTATTCTACCAATCCCAATTATACCCCAGTTACTCATTTTAAAATTTTATGCTTAATAAATTTAACTATATCTTGTGGACTCTCAGTTATGTTTATAAAATTACAATAATCAGGATATTCAATTATATCAAATTGGCTTTGTAATAAATCTGATTGAAAAAAATGATTTTTTCTGTTTTTTAATCTTTCTTGAATTAATCTGAATTCTCCTTTTAAACAAAACCAAAAAATATTTGCATTGATACCACTTATTAATTTTTTTCTGTAATCTTCTTTTAGGGCTGAACAAGCAATTACTATATCTTTATCTAAATTGTTTTTTAATTCGTTATTGATACTCATTAACCATTCCTCTCTATCAATATCATTTAATGATATATTAGTTTTCATTTTTTTTATATTATCAGTTGAATGAAAATTATCACCTTCAATAAATTCAAAACTCAAATTATCAGATAATTTTTTTCCAATAAGAGATTTACCAGATCCACTTACTCCAAATAGTATAATAATTTTTTGCATTAGTTTAAACTTCAAATAATTTGAATTTATCTAACTTATCTTTTACTTCATTTTCAAAATCAAAAACTAGAAAAAACCCTCCTCCTCCAGAGCCACAAAGTTTCATGTAAAAGGAATCTGATTTGAGTCCTTCATTCCATATTTCATTTAATGAATCAGGAATCATTTCATTCATATTTTTATAAGTAATCTCTGAAAGTTTTTTTATTGAATCTCTATAATAATTTGAACTATTTAGAAGATTAGTTATGCATTCGTTAGTTGTATTAATATAAGATTTATTAAAAAAATTGGAAAAATCTTTATCATTCATTTTATTATTAAATAATTCTATCATTTCTTTAGTATTTGATGAGTATTTACTGTCAATTAAATATATCTTAGAATTTAGAAACTTTATATCAGCTAATAATTCAACAACACCTTCAGAAATAAAAATTGGATTATTAAAAAATGAAACTAAGGGATCTAATCCAGATGAATTGCCATGAAAATAGGATTCCATAGTTGAAAATGTTTTTTTTAATTCATACAAATCATCAGTATCTGAATCACAATATTTATCATATATTGCTGCAACTAATGCTCCGCTACTTCCCACTCCAAATCCTTTAGGTATATCACTGTCAAAATAAAGTCCATTAGATATATCTTCTTTTAAAGACTGTAAATTAAATCTCCCTAAATAATTAGTATTAGCTTTTATATATTCAAAGAATTTTTGAATTTCTAAATTTGATGCTTCTACTTTAGCATTCGGCTTATCATTAAGTTTTAATGTTCCATTAAATTTTTTAAATGGAATTGATAATCCTGAAGATTTTTTTATAATGCCATATTCCCCAAAAAGTAAAATTTTTGAATAGAAATATTTATTTTTCATTTAATATTTTTTTAGGTCCATGACCAACCTCATCATCAATATATCTATTTGAAAAACAGTATTGCATTAATTCAACTTTAATAAAATCTGAAATCTTTTTCTTTACATTTTCTGGATAAAGCAAATGTACATTTGAACCTGCATCAAGTGTAAAACAAATAGGAAGTTTTGTCTCAGTTCTAAATTCAGTTATTTTAGATATGACTTTCAAAGTATTCGGCTTTATTAGTATATAGTTTGGATTAGATGTTAGCATTAAAGAATGGATCATTAAAGCTTCAGATTCCGTAATACTTATAAAACCATCTAAATCCCCACTTTTTAATATTTCCATAAGATTTATAACATTTTTTCTAGCTATTTCATAACGTTGATTTGAAAATGGATTTTTATTCATTAATTCATGACCTTCACTACTAGAAATCTCCTTTTGTCCCGGGTTTATTATTAGAATCGTGTCATTAAATTCTTTAAATATTTCATGGGCTTGATTTGAGATATTTATTCCAAATAAATCATTGCTGTTTTCATAAGCTTTTGACTCTCCCCATATAACAACTGGTCCATATAAACTTCTTGATGCACTTCCAGATCCAATTCTTGCGATGAATGATGACTTTTTAAAAAAATATTCATCAGACATTTCTCTATTATCCATCTTTTCAAAATCAACTAAACAAGCTGATAATGCGGCCATTGATGAAGCTGATGATGCAATACCACTACTATGAGGAAAAGTATTATTAGATTTTATTTCTAAATCATGATTTTTAATAAATGGAAAGAATTTTTCAATTTTATTTAAAAACATTAAAGTTTTCTTTTCAAAAGATTCTTGTTTCTCTCCTTCAAATTCAAAGTGAAAATTTGAAATTTTATTCTTCTTCGGTGTTAATGAAAGGCTAGTATTTGTTATTGATTTACTTAATGTTAAACTAATTGAAGGATTTTGTGGAATTTGATTTTCTAATTTACCCCAATATTTTACTATGGCTATATTACTTGGGGCGCTCCATTTAACAACACCATTTAATTTAATGTCTTTTGAATAAATAAAATCTTTTTCATTCATTCTATAAAAATAAAATTTAGTTTATTTTACTAATATTAGTTCTTTTTGCTTCTTTTTTGCTTCCATCAAAACCTTTTACACCGCTAATAGTAGTATATTTTAATATCTTTTTCTTACCAGGATTTAATAAATTATATGCACTGCGACACATTACAGCAGCCTCATGGAATCCGCTCAAAATTAAATTGAGTTTTCCAGGATAAGTATTTACATCTCCTATTGCAAATATTCCTTTAATATTTGTTTGGTAATCAAGACTATTATTAACTTTAATAGAATTATTTTCAATTTCTAAACCCCAATCTTTAATAGGTCCAAGTTTTGGCACTAACCCAAATAGGGGAATAAAATAATCAACCTTGATTTCCTTAGATTCTCCATCAGTATCAATAAAAACTGACTCAAGTTTTGAAGATCCTTTAAGAGAGACAACTTGAGTTGGTGTTAAGACATCAATTAACCCCCTATTCTTTAAATTTTGAACATTTAATATGGATTCTTCTGCTCCTCTAAATTCATTCCTTCTATGAATAAGAATTACCTTTTTAGCAATAGTTGACAAAAATAAAGTCCAATCTAATGCAGAATCTCCTCCTCCAGCAATTAAGACAATCTTATCTTTATATTTTTCTGGATCTTTAACTAAATAATCGATCCCATTATCTTCAAACTTCTCTAGATTATCCAGATTGGGTTTACTTGGAGTAAAAGTTCCAAGACCTCCAGCAATTGCAATAATTTTAGATTCATGCTTTGTTCCCTTATCTGTAGTTACAATAAAAGACCCTTCATTATTTTTTTCTAATTTGACTGCAGTTTCTCCAAGAGTATAACCTGGATTAAATGGTTTAATTTGTTCTAATAATTTTTTAATTAAATCACCTGCAATAATTTCAGGATAGGCTGGTATGTCATATATTGGTTTTTTTGGGTATAATTCAATACACTGACCACCAGGCTGAGCTAGAGAGTCTAGTATATGACATTTCATTTTGAACAAACCTGCTTCAAAAACAGAAAATAGTCCAGCGGGTCCTCCTCCTATAATTAAAATATCTGTTTTAATCATTTAGATAATAATTATACTGAGTTTACTTTTTCAATATGAGGTACATATCTTTTTATTATAGTCTCAACCCCTAATTTAAGTGTCATTTGATTTACTTTACAACCCACGCATGTCCCATGAAGTTTAACGTTGACTATTTTATTGTCAGAAATTGAATCTAAAGAAATATCACCTCCATCTTTTTCTAAAAAAGGTCTTATTTCATCCAATGCTATTAATACTTTTTCTTCTATTTCTTTTATCATGATTTTTTCTTAACTGCTGAACACCCTACTAAATTAGTGATTTTGACAATCTTAGTAGGGGGTAATTCATTATTTCTTTTAATTAATTCTTCAACAAGAAGCTTAGAGATCTCTCTAAATATATTTTCGATTACTGAATTTTCCTGAAGTGATCCAGGTCTACCAAAATCAGAAGCTTCTCTAAGACTTGTAAATATTGGTATTTCACCTAAAAAATTAATATCTAAATCTTTAGCAAGATATTTTACCCCACTTTCTCCAAAGATAAAATGTTTAATTTCTGGTTCTTCATTTGATGTAAAATATGACATGTTTTCAACTAGACCTAGAATTGGAATATTAATACTGTATTGTTGAAACATCTTAATTCCTCTTCTAACATCAGCTAATGCAACATTTTGTGGTGTACTAACTATTACAGCTCCATTTATTGGAAGAGATTGAACTAGACTAAGATGTATATCTCCAGTACCTGGAGGCAAATCTAAAAACAAGAAATCTAATTCTCCCCAATTAGTATCAAAAATCATTTGCTTAAGGGCCTTAGATGCCATCGGACCTCTCCATACAACTGCTTGATCAAGTTTTGTGAAAAAACCTATTGACATTAATTTAATCCCATAACTTTCTACAGGTTCAATTTTTGAAACACCGTCAATTTTGATAGATTTTGGAACATATCCCTCAACATCCAGCATTGTCGGAATAGATGGACCATATATATCTGCATCTAATATTCCAACTTTACATCCCATTTTAGCTAGTATTGCAGCAGCATTAACAGTAAAAGTAGATTTTCCAACCCCTCCTTTTGCTGAAGAAATTGCAATAATTGAGTCAACTCCAGATAATTTTTTATTAACCCTCTCAATCTCAGGTTTAGACACTTTTTTAATTTTTGTGTTAAACTTAATTTTTGCTTTACTGTTAATTCTTTGATGTATTATGTCAATTATTTCTGCTTCTACCTTTTTCCTAGCTTGAAGTGTTGGATTATCCATAATTAAATTAATATCTACTTCAATATCAAATACCATTATATTTGCTACAACACCAGATTTTATAATATTATCTTTCGAACCTGATGAATATACTTCTTCTAATACCTTAGAAATAGATTTTTTATTCAATTCCATTGTTAATAATATCTACAAAGATACTGCTAAGTAGTAATTTAAAATATTATAACCTTGAAAAATTATTTAGGTTTCCAAAATTTTATTTCAAAATCTTGCACCTGATTATCTATTATGTTTATTCCTTCATTTTCTAGTAACTGTTTCATTAAATCATGACCAAAAAAGTGATGTTTTCCAGTTAGAAGTCCATTTCTATTAACTACCCTATGAGCTGGGATTGATGAATCATTATGCGAAGAATTTAGAGCCCAGCCAACAACTCTAGAACTGGATGGTGAACCAATAAATTTTGCTATTGCTCCATATGTTGTCACCTGACCAAATGGTATTTTTCTTACAACCTTATAAACTTTTTTGTAAAAATCATCTTCTAACATATATTAATTTCAGATAAAATATTTTGGTATTATTAACCTTATAGTCGGTCAAGTGTAAAAGAAAAAGTAGTTCCCCTGCCAATTTCACTTTCAACATAAATATTTTCATTATGGGCTTCAATAATATGCTTAACAATTGATAACCCAAGGCCAGAACCTCCTTTTTTTCTAGACCTGGTTGGATCAACTCTATAAAATCTTTCAAATAACCTAGGAAGATGATGTTTTTCAATTCCCTCGCCAGTATCCATAACTCTTATTAAAATTTTCTGGTTTTCTAATTCTTGAATAAAAATCTCAGTTCTACCACCTTCAAGTCCATATTTCAAGGAGTTAACTAATAAATTGGTTAAAACTTGTAATATTCTTTCTTCATCAGCATTAACATAAACTGGAGAGGAATATTCTTTATCAAATACAAGTGATATTCTACTATTCTGTGATTCTATTTCAAGTAAATCAAAAACATTCTGAACTACCTCAACAATATCAAATTTTTTCTTATCAACTATTTTTATACCCGCTTCAAATTGAGTTATTAAATCAAGATCTAATACAATATTTATTATTCTATCAACTCCTTTAGCAGCCCTTTTAAGATACTTATGTCTAACATTTTTATCTTTTAATGCACCATCCATTAGAGTTAAGATATAACCTTGAATAGTAAACAAAGGGGTCTTTAGTTCATGAGAAATATTTCCTAAGAATTCCTTCCTATATGTATCTTTATCTTTTAGAACATTTATTTCTGTTGTTCTAGATTGAGTTTTTTTAAGCAGCTTCTGAGCTAATTGATCAAGGCCCACTTTATCAGATTGAATTTCTGAAAAATAAGATTCAGGTGATATTTCTTCAAGGACTCTATTAATTACATTATTTATATATCTATTAATCAGTACATTAAATAGAATAAAAGATAAAATAAAAAATATAATTATAGTAAACTTTTGCTTACCAATGAAATGTAAAAAATCAAAACTATTGTTAAATTGTATTTCAAAAATTATATAAAGTATGGTTGCCAATATTGTGAAAACTATTGACAATCGTAATGGATATTTATATTTAGTCAATTTTCGAAAAAAACTCATTTATCTGGATTAACGAACTTATAACCAACTCCCTTTATTGTCTTAAAGTACTTATCTCCAATTTTTTCTCTTAATTTTCTCATATGAACATCAATTGTTCTATCTCCAACGACAACATCAGAACCCCAAATAAATTGCATTATTTTTTCTCTTTTGAAGACTTTTTCAGGCTTAGAAGCTAATAGATATAGAAGTTCAAATTCTTTTTTTGGAAGTGAAAGGGATTGACCTGAGACTTTCACTTTATACTCATCATTATCTATTATTAATTTACCAATCTCTATAATTGATGTCAAATTATTTTCTTTTTTTAACCTTCTTAAAAGACCCTTTACTTTAGATATAAAAACTTTTGGCTTTATAGGTTTTGTAACATAGTCATCCGCTCCAGCATCATAGGCTGCAACATGAGAATAATCTTCACCCCTTGCAGTTAGAAACATTATGATTGTATCATTAAATTTTGGATTTTGCCTGATTATTCCACAAGCCTCTATTCCATCCATTTTAGGCATCATAACATCCATTATAATTAAATTAGGAATCTCCTTTTCTGCTTTCTTTATGGCAGAATGGCCATCCTTAGCAGCTATAACACTATAACCTTCCTGTGTCAGATTATATCTTAAAATTTCAATAATATCTGGTTCATCATCAACTAGAAGTATTTTAATATCTGATTTTTTCATATACCTATGGGTAATTTAGCAAAAAACTATAATCTTTTAATTAACATTAACCAAGAAATAATTTTTTCTACCTCTTTGAAGAAGAATGAATTTTTTATTAATTAAATCTTTATCACTAATTATAAAGTTATTCGAAACTTTATTTTTGTTTACATAAATTGAATTTTCATTCAACGCTCTTTTGGCTTCACTTAAAGATTTTAAAAAATTTGTCTCCTTTGAAAGAAACATTTCTATCTGAACCCCATCATTAAGCTTTTTTAAACTTAAGTTTGATTTAGGGACTCCTTCAAAAATTTCCATAATTGTATCTGAATCAATTGACCTTAAGTCATCTTCACTAGATTTTCCAAATAAAATTTTAGATGCATTTACTGCATTTTCTAATTCTTTCTCTCCATGGATAAGCTTAGTCAAAGAATTTGCTAAATGGTTTTGCAAAACTCTTAAACCTTTATTTTTATTATGCTCTGTAATTATTTCATTTATTTCTTTTTGAGTCAAAAAAGTAAATATCTTAATATAGTTTTGAGCATCTTCATCAGATACATTTATCCAATATTGATAAAATTTATATGCTGAAGTTTTCTTTTTATCAAGCCAAACATTTCCACTCTCAGACTTACCAAATTTTGAACCATCAGATTTAGTAACTAATGGGCATGTCAGTGCAAATGCTTTTTTATTTTCTTTTCTTCTAATTAATTCTGTCCCTGTAGTTATATTTCCCCACTGATCACTTCCACCCATTTGAATAGTACAGTTCATATTTTGGAATAAATAAAGAAAGTCATATCCTTGAACTAATTGATATGTAAACTCAGTAAAGGACATTCCATCGTCTGATTCTTTTCCAATTCTTTTTTTAACTGAATCCTTTGCCATCATATAGTTAATGGTAATGTGTTTCCCTATATTTCTGGAAAAATCAATTATCGAAAACTTACTCATCCAATCATAATTATTCAATAAAATTGCTGAATTTTCTTTTTTTGAGTCAAAATCCAAAAATTTCTTAAATTGTTTTTTAAGCTTTTTAAAATTAAAATCTAAAATATCTTTATCTAATAATTTCCTTTCATCTGATTTTCCAGAAGGATCACCAATCATCCCCGTAGCACCTCCCAATAAAACAACAGGGGTATGACCATATTTTTGAAAATGCATTAAAATAAAAATTGGCACTAAACTTCCTACATGAAGTGAATCAGATGTTGGATCAAAACCTATATATCCAAGTGATTTATTATTATTAAGATAATCTTCAGTTCCAGGGATAATATCCTGTAACATTCCTCTCCACTTTAACTCATCAATAAAATTTTTCATAATTAATTAATTGAAAGAGTATCAATGACTTTATTCATCCTTTTTTTAACATTAGAATAAATCTCATAGTGATCTCTCGGTTTTTTTGAATAATATGCTTCACTCTCATAAAATTGTAAACTATCTATAGAATATCTCTCAAAGATAAACTCATCGCCAATAACTTCAACTTCATTCATTAAAGAATTTGTGTTAATACCATTTAATATTAAAATATCAAAAATTATATTTTCCATTTGCTTTTTACCTATGAGGTTATTAGGCTTATTAGATGTTTCACAACCAATTGGCACAAATAAAATTAATAAAATAAATATTATATTTCTCATCTATCAAAAATTAGTTGTCTACCTTTTGGATTTGAAACTATCTTACCTTTATCATAAACAATTTGACCATTTACAAATGTCATAAAAATTGATGAGTCAAAAGTCTGACCTTCAAAGGGGGACCAATTACATTTATAAAGTAATGAATCTTTAGTGACATTATAATCTTTCTTAGTATCTATTAATACTATATCAGCATAATAACCCTCCTTAATAAAACCTCTTTTTTTTATATTAAATACTATTGCAGGATTATGAGAAATCTTTTCTACAATTTTTTCAATACCAATATTATATTTTTTTGATTCGGTTAAAATAGAAATTATTGAATGTTGAACCATTGGTCCACCAGATGGACATTTAGTATAAAATCTGTTTTTCTCTTCAATTGTATGAGGGGAATGATCAGATGCAATAATGTCAATTTTATCATTTAATACAGCATTCCATAGTTCGTTTTTATCCCTTTCAGTTTTTATTGCTGGGTTCCATTTTATTTTAGTTCCAAGTAGTTTGTAATCTTTGTCTGTAAACCACAAATGATGAGCACAAGCCTCTGAGGTAATCTTCTTTTGTCTTAAGGGTAATTTATTATCGAATAAATCAAGTTCTTTTGCAGTTGAAATATGAAATACATTCAATCTTGCATCCGTTTTTTTAGCTAATTCAATTGCAAATTTTGATGATTTATAACAGGCTTCTTCATTTCTAATTTCAGGATGAAGATCCATAGGGATATCATCTCCATACTTATTGATATAATTAATTAAATTTTTCTTAATTATATCTTCATCTTCACAATGGACAGAAATTGGCAATTTCGTATTTCTAAATATTTCTTCAATAACTTTATGATTATCTACAAGCATATTTCCAGTTGATGAGCCAAGAAAAAGCTTTATCCCTGCAATATTATTGTCATCAACACTAAGAATATCATCTAAATTATAATTTGTTCCACCAAACATAAATGAAAAATTTGCAAATGATTTAGATTTTGCAATTTCTATTTTTTCATTTAAGGCTGAATTATTTGTAGTATTTGGTATAGTATTTGGCATTTCAATAAAAGAAGTTACCCCCCCAGCTATACCAGCTCTAGATTCTGAAAAAATATCTCCTTTATGAGTTAATCCTGGTTCTCTAAAATGAACTTGATCATCAATCATTCCAGGAATAAGAGTTAAACCTTCAGCATTGATTATATTTACGGAACTTAACACGTTAATTTCAGTGTCAATTTTACTAATAATTGATCCTTCTATTAAAATATCTTTGATTAATGAAGTCCCCTCATTAATTATTCTTGCATTTTTAATTAAAATTTTATTGCTCATAGTCTCTTAAAAATAGAATCCAATCTCAGCTTCAAAACACCAAAAACTGCTTCTAAAATAATTTTTTTATCTAATTTTGATTCTCCCAACTCTCTATTCATGAAGATTATCTGATGTTCTTTTAATTTGTACTTTTTCTTCCAAATTTTATATTTCATTTCAATTTGAAATGCATAGCCAATAAATCTAAATTTATCTAGATCAAGAGAATCAATACATTTAGCCTTATAAGCAACAAAACCAGAAGTAGGATCTTTAATTGGCATACTAGTAATTAATCTGACATATATTTGGGCAAAATATGACAAAAGGATTCTTCCTATTGGCCAATTTACTACACTAACACCATTTATGTATCTGGAGCCAATAAGTACATCTACACCAGCATGTAAATTGTCTAACATTTTTGGTAATTCATTTGGATTATGAGAAAAGTCAGCATCCATGGATATTATAAAATCATATTTATTTTTCAAAGACCACTTAAAACCATCTATATATGCAGTTCCAAGCCCTTTTTTATGAAGTCTCTTAATCAAAAATACTCTATCTGGATAGCTATTTTGTTTTTGAACAACCAATGATGAAGTATCGTCTGGAGAATTATCATCAACAACCAGAACATCAATATGCTGATTTTCTAAAATTATTAAATCAATGATCCTAGAAATATTTTCTACTTCATTATAAGTTGGAATAATTACTATAGTTTTATTGTTCATTGAATAAGATTAATTTTGTAAAATGCATTTTTATATAAATTATATAAGCAAAGATTTCTACAGTATTTACTTATTGGTATTTCTAATTTCAATTTTTATATTTAAAATATTCAACTCTACAAAATTAATTTATTTATTTAACAGATTTAGGTATTCAATGACTAATTTCTTTCCAGGAATTAGTGAAGAGGAGAAGAGATCAAGCAAATCAAATTATTTTAATCTATTCAATTCTTATTGGTTTTTGTTTATTACCTCTATAATAACTTTTATTATTGACTCATTTATAAATTTTAAAAATCCATATGATCTATTTAATATATGGTTAATTATAGCAATTATTTGTATTTCCAGATATTTATTAGTTAGATTTATATTCAATGTTTATATAGATTATAATTTAAATTTTTTTTTCAATAAAATATATAATTTATCTATTATTGCAGCATTTTTTGCATTTATTATTGTTTTTATAAACAGTTATTACTTTAGCTATAATTCATTTTTCTTAAAAACTTTGATTTCGATTTGTTTAATTATATATATGGTAGCGCAATTAAACAATTATTTATATTTAATCCGGAGAGGTAATCTAAAACTTATTGTTTATTTTATTTTGTATCTTTGTGCGTTCAAATTAGCCCCTTGGATATGGTTGTATTCAAATATTCTAAAGGTCTCAATTTAATTAATTTATAAGCATGGGTATAAAGACTATTTTAATTTCACAACCAGAGCCTTCCAATCAAAATTCACCTTATTCAAAGCTTATTAGGAAATATAAGGTTAAAGTAGATTTTAGACCTTTTATACACGTAGAAAGGCTTTCAGCAAAAAAAGTAAGATCTCAAAAAGTAGATTTTTCAAAATTTCAAAATATTATACTAACAAGTAGAAATGCTGTTGATCATTTCTTTAGAATTGCTGAGGAAATGAGATTTAAAGTACCGGATCAGACTAAATACTTTTGTCAATCTGAAGCAGTAGCATTTTATCTACAAAAGTATGTTGTATATAGAAAAAGGAAGATATATGTAGGAAACAATAATTTCAATGACCTGGAAAGTACTTTTGAAAAATTTATTAATGAGAAGTATTTAGTTCCAACATCAGGAAGTCTTAATCCAAAAATAGTTCAAACACTAGATTCATTTGAGATAACTTGGGATAGAGTACAACTATACAAAACTGTTATAAGTGATCTATCTGATCTTAGTGATGTATACTATGATATTCTTGTATTCTTTAGTCCTTCTGGTATAGAATCATTATTTAAGAATTTTCCTGACTTTAAACAAAATAAGACACTTATAGCTGTTTATGGGGAAACTACTCTTGAAGCTGCAAAAAATAAGAACTTAAAAGTTGATATAGAAGTTCCTACAGATGATTCTCCATCTATGGCAATTGGAATTGAAAATTATATAAATAAGTAGATCACCTTCTCATTCTAGTCCAAAAATAAACCAGCTGAGCTAGAGAACCCAAAGCAGCAACAACATAAGTCATTGCAGCCCATTTAAGAGCATCTTTAGCTCCAATTAACTCTCTTTGATTAACAATCCTCTTTCTCTCAAGCCAATAGATTGCTCTATTACTTGCATCAAACTCTACTGGCAGAGTTACAAAACTAAAAAGAGTTCCTGTAGCAAATCCAAGTATGCCTAATTGAAATATAGTCTGTCCTAGAAGGGGTGAGCTCCCCATAAGAAAAATACCACCAATAATAAGATAAATACCAAGATTGGAACTAACTCCTACAAATGGTACAAGAATTGATCTCATTTTTAACCATTCATATCCTTTTGCATGTTGAACTGCATGTCCACACTCATGGGCAGCTACAGCAGCAGAAGCAGCATTTCTTTGATTATATACTGACTCACTAAGATTAACAGTCTTCTTTGATGGATTATAATGGTCTGTTAACTGTCCTCTCACAGATATAACTTTCACATCATAAATCCCATTATCATTAAGCATCTTCTCAGCAATCTCTTTTCCTGTCATACCAGAAGAAAGATTCTGTTTTGAGTATTTCTTCATTTTATATTTTAACCTCCCACCAATTATCATACTCAAAAGAATAATAGGAATTAGTATCATATAATAATCTAAGTCATATCCATAATATAAATAGTCCATAATATTTTTTTATCAAAATTATACAATTAGAAGATTAATTAAAAAAAAAATCAGTTTTTTAACTTAAATATAATAATCATAGACTGGAGAAAAAGTGTTACACCATTAGCTATCATAATTGAAATACTCCCAATTAAATAACCATATATAAACCAAAGTGTTATACCAACAAAAAATAATAAAGCCATGGTTAGAGATACTCCAGCTGCATTTTTTTCACTATACATTTTATAAACTTGTGGAACCCATGCAAATGTTGTTATAGCTGCTGCAATCAACCCAATAATTTCATAATTAAAGTTTGCCGTCACACTACAATATTAATGATTCTCCCCTTTACTATAATAATTTTTTTAGGCTTTTTATTATCTAAAATCTTTTTCGTCTGTTCATTGTTGAATATTATCTCTTCAATTTCTTCATTACTTAAATCCAATGATAGATTTATTGTAAATTTTGTCTTTCCATTAAATGATACAGGATATAACTTTTGCGATTCCACTAGAACTTTATCATCATGAATTGGAAAGGGTTCATCTACAATTGACTTTTTATTTCCCATTAAACTCCATAATTCTTCTGCAAAATGAGGAGCAAAAGGAGAGATTAATATTAATAGTGGCTTTAAAACAGACTCACTGTTACATTGTTCTTCACTGAGTTTATTAACACAAATCATAAAGCTACTAATACATGTATTAAGACTAAACTTTTCTATATCATTAGTTATTTTCTTTATAGTTTGATTCAAAATTTTTATTGACTCTTCTGAAGGAGAATCCTTAGAAACTTTGAATTTTTTATCTAAAAAAAATAGATTCCAGAATTTTTTTAAAAAGGAATGAACACCAGATATACCTCTTGTACTCCAAGGTTTTGATTGATCAATAGGTCCAAGAAACATTTCGTACATTCTAAGTGTATCTGCTCCATACTGATCACATATATCATCTGGATTTACTACATTAAATTTAGATTTTGACATTTTTTCATGCTCTCTTTCTACTAAAAACCTTCCATTTTCAGAATAAAATTTAGAATCACTAAAAGATTTGTTACTCTTTTTTAAATTATCTATATCTAAATTATTTTCAATATCTACATAAGATATATCAATTCTAATTTTATCTACCTTTTTATTTTTTATTAAATTTTTAGAATAAAAGTTATTAGTTCCTCTCTCTCTATAAATAAATGATGAGTTCCCTAATATCATTCCCTGATTAATCAATTTACTTGCATATTCATTAACAGGGAGAATATTTAGGTCAAATAAAAATTTTTGATAAAATCTTGAATATAAAAGATGTCCAGTAGCATGCTCACTTCCTCCAAGGTAAAGATCAATACGTTGCCAATATTCTATTGCATCTTTTGATGCAATAGAGTCTTTATTATTTGAGTCCATGTATCTATAGAAATACCATGAACTACCTGCCCACCCTGGCATTGTGTTCAGCTCTAATGGAAATACATTTTTTTCATCAATTAAATCATTTTTAACTACATTTTTATTTCTTATATCCCAAGCCCATTCTTTTGAATTTCCTAATGGCGAATCTCCATTTTTAGTTGGTAGAAAATTATCTACTTCAGGAAGTTCAAGAGGCAAATCAGATAAATCTAAGGTATTAGGCTCACCATCTATATAGTAAATTGGAATTGGTTCTCCCCAGTATCTTTGCCTGCTAAATATTGCATCTCTTAACTTATATTGGATTTTTGATTTTCCAATCTCTTTTTTTTCTATTTCTGATATGATCTTGTCTATTGCTTCTGAAAAAGAAAGATTATCAAGAAAATCTGAATTTTCTAGAATAAAATTAGATTTTTTTTCAAATGCTGATTTAGAAATATCAATTCCTTTAAATATATTTTTTATTTCTAGACCAAACTTATCTGCAAAATCATAATCTCTCTGATCACCAGAAGGAACAGCCATTACAGAACCTGTTCCATAGCTTGCAATAACATAATCTGAAACCCATATTGGAATTTTCTCTAAAGTAAATGGATGAATTGCATAAGACCCAGTAAAAACACCTGTAACAGATTTTAAATCAGAAATTCGATCTAGTTCAGATCTACTTGAGATAGATTTTAAATAATCATTAACTTTTGCTTCATTTTCTTTTGTTGTTAATTCATTTAACAAATCATATTCTGGTGCAACTGTTAAAAAGGTTGTGCCAAATATTGTATCAGGTCTTGTAGTAAAAACTTCAATATTTTTTTTCAACCCCTCAACTTTAAATTTGACAGAAACACCTTTTGATTTTCCAATCCAATTTCTTTGCATTTCTTTTAAAGGTTCAGGCCAATCAATTGATTCTAGATCTGACAAAAGTCTTTCAGCATATTTGCTTATTCTAAGACACCAATGCTTTATCTTTTTTTTTGTTACTAGAAAACCTCCTCTTTCAGAAAACCCATTAATAACTTCATCATTAGCTAGAACAGTTCCTAATTCTTCACACCAATTAACTTCTCCATCTGATAAGTATGCAAGTCTGTAACTCATTAATATTTTTGATTTAGATTCCTTTTCAAAATTATTCCAATCCTTAGAATCAAAAATCATATCATCTGATGATAAAAAAGATTTAAATTTTAGGTTTCCTTCACTTTTAAATAACTTAATTAAATTATCTATACTTTTTGCTTTATTATCAAATGGACAGTAATATGAATTGAAAAATAGGATAAAAATCCATTGAGTCCATTTGTAATATTCTGGATCAGATGTCCTTATTTCTCTACTCCAATCAAAACCAAAACCCATCCTATCTAGTTGAGATCTATATATCTCTATATTATCTGATGTAGTTTTTTTGGGATGTTGACCAGTTGTAATAGCATATTGCTCAGCAGGTAGTCCAAAAGAATCATACCCCTGAGGGTGTAAAACATTATAGCCTTTATGTCTTTTGTATCTAGAAAAGATATCACTTGCTATATAACCTAGTGGATGACCAACATGAAGACCTGCTCCAGATGGATATGGAAACATATCTAAAACATAGAATTTTGGCTTAGTACTAGAATTTTTAACTTCATATATTCTGTTATCACTCCAAAACTTTTGCCATTTTTTTTCTATTTCAAGAAAACTGTATTTCACTTTTTTTTGTAAAAATACATTTATTGTTTAAAAGTAGAAACTAATTTGATTAACATAAAAAAGTTAATTAATTTATAGTTTATTAATTTTATAAAAAAAATTGAAATCTACTAATTACGACAAGATCAGCAAAAATAGATTAAGGAGTAATCTTTTTTCAATATTCATAATTATATCCTCAGTGTTGTTTTTACTAGGATTATTAAGTCTAATACTTGTCAAAACTAACAGTATTGGGAACTATTTCAAAGAACAAGTAGTAATTGGAGTATATTTTGATGAAAATACTAATGACATTCAGATCAAACAGTTAGAAAAGCTTTTAACTTTAAATCAAAACATAGTAAGAATTGAATATCTGTCTCAGGAAGATGCAGTAGAAATTTTTACTGAAGAGATAGGTGAAGATTTTACAACATTCCTGGGCTTTAACCCATTGTCAAGTTCGCTGAATATTAATTTTAAAGGTGAGGAATTTGAAAGCAAATATGTTAATGATTTTATACTGAATTTAAAAAATAATTATGATTTTATAGAAAGTATAGAATATGATAAACCTTTAATAGATCTATTAAATAATAATTTTAAGAAAATTGGTATATGGATACTATCTTTAGGAATCATCTTTTTGATTATTTGCTATCTTTTAATTAATAATTCAATAAAACTTTCTGTCTACTCAAAGAGACATATAATAAAAACTATGCAACTTGTTGGTGCAACTAAAAGCTTTATTAGATTTCCTTTTATCATTACTTATCTTAAATTAGGGCTAGTATCATCTTTATTCTCTATATCTTTATTATCTATTTTAATTTATCAGATTGATATTAGATTTAAAGAACTGGAAATATTAAAAGATTTTAATGATTTAATAATTGTATTAATTTTCACTTTGATATTTGGGGTTCTCACATCGGTTATCAGCTCATATTTTGTAACTCAGAAATATCTTAATCTAAAGACAAGTGAGGAATTATAATATTATGAACAAAAAAAATAGAAATAAAAAATTTTTGTTTGATTCAAAAAACTACAATCTATTATTAATGTCAATTTTTATATTATTAATAGGATTCTTCTTAATGTCAGGGGGCAGTTCAGATGATCCATTTAAATTTAATCCGGAGATTTATAATTTTAGAAGAATTAGACTTGCTCCTACTATTGTTATTATTGGTTTTTTATTTTCCATCTACTCAATACTTACTAAAAATAAATAACTCTATAGTATAAAATGTTTTTTTTAGAAAAAAATTATAATCTTGAAAATATTTTAGAGGGAGAAGTTATTCTAATAAATAAACCTTACAAATGGTCTTCTTTTGATGTTGTAAAAAAAGTTCGAAATAGGCTTTGCAAAAACTTTAATTTAAAAAAAATTAAAGTAGGTCATGCAGGGACCCTTGACCCATTAGCTACGGGATTATTGTTGATTTGTACTGGAAAAGAAACAAAAAAAATTTCTGGTTATCAAGATATGAAAAAAACATATACAGGGACATTCAAATTTGGCGAAACTACACCATCTTATGATCTAGAAACTAAGGTTAATCAAATATATAAGTATGACCATATTGAAATCAATAAGTTAATAGAATCAAGCAAAAATTTTATTGGTAAAATCTCACAAAAGCCTCCAATATTCTCCGCTATTAAAAAAAATGGTAAAAGATCCTATGAATATGCAAGAGAGAATAAAGCAATTGAATTAAAAGATAGAGAGATTAAAATCTATGATTTTGAAATCACAAAATATGATAGACCGTATGCAGAGTTCTTAATAGAATGTTCTAAGGGTACATATATTCGATCAATTGCCAATGATTATGGAAAATCATTAAAATCTGGAGCTTTTCTATATTCATTGAAAAGAACCAAAATTGGAAAATATTTATTAAAAAATGCATTAGAAATATCTTAAAACTTTCAAAACATTATTTCTATATTTGTAATAGTTATCTTCTATAAATGAAATACAAAAGAATTTTATTAAAATTAAGCGGAGAGGCATTGCTTGGAAAAAATTCTTATGGTATTGATAATGAAAGACTTTTAGATTACGCAAAAGAAATAAAAGAGCTCCATTTCCTTGGAATTGAGATTGCTATTGTCGTAGGAGGTGGAAATATATATAGGGGTGTAGCAGGTGCTCAAAATGGAATTGATAGAGTTCAGGCAGATTATATGGGAATGTTAGCAACTGTTATTAATGGATTAGCTCTTCAAAATGCACTTGAGAGTATTGATATTCCAACAAGACTTCAAACAGCAATAAAAATGGAGTCTATAGCAGAGCCATTTATCAAAAGAAAAGCTACAAGACATCTTGAAAAAGGAAGAGTTGTAATTTTTGGATCTGGAACTGGTAATCCATACTTTACAACAGATTCAGCTGCAGTTCTTAGAGCTATTGAAATTAATGCAGATGTTATTCTCAAGGGCACAAGAGTTGATGGTATATATAATGTAGATCCTGAAAAGAATAAAGAAGCTATTAAATTTGATGATATCTCATTTGAAGAGACTATAAAAAAAGGTCTTAAAATAATGGATACAACAGCTTTTACATTAAGTAAAGAAAATAAATTACCTATTATTGTTTTTGATATAAATATTAAAGGAAATCTAACAAAAGTTGTTTCTGGCAAAAAAATAGGGACTAGGGTATTCTCATAAGATTAAAAATATGAATGACAATTTAAATATTATAAAAAACGCAGAAGAAAATATGATTTCTGCAATTAATCATCTAAATGGTGAGCTATCTAAAATTAGAGCTGGAAAAGCTAATCCTATAATGTTAAAGAATATTTCAGTAGACTACTATGGTAGTCAAACCCCTCTTAACCAGGTTGCAAATGTTAACACCCCAAATAATCAAACTATATCTATTCAACCATGGGAAAAATCTTTACTAGATGAAATAGAAAAAAGTATTATTAACTCAAATCTTGGCTTTAATCCTGTAAATAATAGAGAATCTATTATAATTAACATCCCTCCATTAACAGAAGAAAGAAGAATCGAATTAACTAAGGTTGCAAAATCTGAATCTGATTCAGCTAAAGTTACAATAAGAAATATCAGGCAAGATTCTAATCAAAATATTAAATCTTTGGAAATATCAGAAGATTTGAAATCAAATAATGAAATAGATATACAAGAACTAACTGATAAATACATTAAGATTATTGATGATATGTTCTCTTCTAAAGAAAAAGATATATTAACTGTATAGAAAATTAATGACTCTTACAAAAATAAAAGAAATATTTTCCGAAAAATCTAAAAAATCAGATATCAGTATTGGTGGCTGGGTTAGAGCTTTTCGAGGAAATCGATTTATCGAATTAAATGATGGATCGTCTCAAAAAAATATTCAATGTGTTATAAATTCTGAAACTACAGATGCTGAAACACTAAAAAATATAAATGTTGGATCATCAATTATAATTACTGGGAAAATAGTTGAGAGTATTGGTTCAGAACAAAAAATTGAAATTGCTGTTAAAAATATATCTGTTATAGGTATATCTGATCCTGAAAAATATCCTATTCAGCCAAAAAAACACAGTTTTGAATTTTTAAGAGAACAGGCTCACCTTCGTATTAGGACTTCTACATTTAGCTCAGTAATGAGAGTTCGATCTAATTTAGCTTATGCGATACATAGTTTTTTTAATCAAAAAGGGTTCTATTATGTAAATACACCTATAATTACCTCAAGTGATGCTGAAGGGGCAGGAGAAATGTTTAAGGTTTCAACTCTAGATCTTAAAAATATTGAGAAAAATGAAAAAGGAGAAATAGATTATTCTAAAGATTTTTTTGGAAAAAAAACAAGCTTAACTGTCTCTGGTCAACTTGAAGCTGAAACATATGCCCTAGGCTTAGGAAATGTTTATACTTTTGGGCCAACATTTAGAGCTGAGAATTCAAATACTTCTAGACATCTTTCTGAATTTTGGATGATAGAACCTGAAATGGCTTTTTATAATCTAGAAGACAATATGGATTTATCAGAGTCATTTGTTAAATCTATTTTACGTTTTATTATTAAAAACTGTCAAGATGATTTAAAATTTTTAAGTGAAAGACTTTTAGATGAAGAAAAAACAAAACCACAAAATGAAAGAAGTGAATTTAATTTAATAGAAAAAATTCAATTTGTTATTGATAATGATTTTATAAGAATCTCATATTCAGACGCATTTGAAATTCTAAAAAACTCAAATAAAAACAAAAAAAAGAAATTTAAATTTTTAATTGATAAGTGGGGTGTTGATTTTCAAAGTGAACATGAGAGATATCTAGTTGAAAAACATTTTCAATCTCCAGTAATTATATATGATTATCCATCAAAAATAAAGGCATTCTACATGAGATTAAATGATGATAAGAAAACAGTTAGAGCTATGGATGTTTTATTTCCTGGTATTGGAGAAATAATTGGAGGATCCCAAAGAGAAGAAAGACTTGAAGTTCTTAAGAAAAGGATTAAAGAGCATGGAATAGATGAAGATGAAATATGGTGGTATTTAGACTTAAGAGAATATGGCTCAGTACCTCATAGTGGTTTTGGACTTGGATTTGAAAGATTTGTTCAGTTTTGTACTGGTATGTCAAATATAAGAGATGTTATACCATATCCGAGATCATCAAAAAATGCTTCTTTTTAATTTAAAAATTGATAAAATTTCTTTTTTTAATTTTGTTATAAATAACTAATTATTAATGCTGAATCAGAAACTCCAATTAAAACTTTCTCAAAAGCTGTCTCCTCAGCAGATACAGCTTATGAAATTAATTCAACTATCTACATTAGAATTTGAGGAAAAGTTAAAAAATGAAATTGAAGAAAATCCTGCATTAGAAAGAGGGGTAGAGGATTTAGATACAAACAATGAATTAGATAATAAAGAAGAAAATTTTAATGAAAATGAAATTGATGTCGACTCTTACCTATCAGAGGATGATACCCCGTCATATGAATTAAGTTATTATAACCCTAATGATTCTTCTAATAAGGAAATTCCAGTATCTGGAGGAATAAGTTTTCATCAATTTTTAGATAATCAAGCGAAAAATTTGATACTTGATGAAGCTGATAAACCAATTGCAGATTTTATTATTGGAAGTATTGATGAAAGTGGATATGTTAGAAGAAATATTGATGACCTAATTGATGACCTTGCTTTTACGCAAAACTTAATTGTAGAAGAAGTAAAAGTGGAATTAATCTTGAAAAAAATTCAACAACTTGATCCTCCCGGAGTTGGAGCTAGATCTCTTAAAGAATGTTTAAGTCTCCAGCTAAATAGAAAAGATAAAAATAAAAAATCAATATTTAATGCCTTAAAAATTATAGAGAATGAGTTTGAATTATTTTCTGGTAAAAAATATAAGAAACTTATTGAAAAACTAGGCATTTCTGATATAGCGTTAAAAGAATCTATTAATGAAATTTCAAAGTTAAATCCAAAACCAGGAGGCTCAATATCATCAGAAGTTCAAAATAATACTATAATACCTGATTTTATTTTAACTCTTGAAGATGGGAATCTTATAGTAGAGATAAATAGAAGAAATTCTCCTGAATTAAAACTATCAAATTCTTATAAAGAAATGCTTAAGGGTTATAAAGATGATCCGAATAAAAAGAAAAGTCAAAATGAAGCTATCCAATTCATTAAACAAAAACTGGATTCAGCTAAATGGTTTATTGAGGCTATTGAGCAAAGACAAAAAACTCTTTTTGTAACAATAAATGCTATAATTGATTTTCAGAAAGATTATTTTTTAACAGGGGAAGAGAAGCTACTAAAACCTATGATTCTTAAAGATATAGCTAAAAAAGTAGATATGGATATTTCAACTATTTCAAGAGTTGCAAATAGCAAATATATTGACACTCCTTATGGTATTAAACTACTAAAAAGTTACTTTTCTGAAGGTATGAAAAATATTGAAGGTGAAGATATTTCAACTATTGAAATTAAAAAAATCTTAAAAGAAATAATTGATAATGAAAATAAAAATAAACCTCTTGCTGATCTTGAATTATCAAAAAGACTTATAGACGCAGGATATAAAGTTGCTAGAAGAACAATAGCAAAATATAGAGAACAAATGGATATTCCAGTTGCTAGACTAAGAAAAGAGTTATAGAATATAAAAAATCAAACCTATTTTAAAAAAATTAATATCAATTTCTTCTCCTATATCTGTTTTTTTGTTTTCAAATAAAGAGTTTAAATCATATTCTAAATGAATATTCCAAGTATTAAACCCAGAGTTTAAATAAATCGAATTTGTCCACTCTCTTCGTTTTTTTATTGTTAAAGAACGTCCATATGAAGGATTTGAATAAATATAATAGTTCCTTTTAATCTTTAAACCTCCATAAATTCTCCAGAAATCATATTTATTTGGAGAAGAAGTTCTCCATCTTAATTCAATTGGGAACACAATTGATGAATAATTTAATTCATTCTTAGATTCAAGAAAACGACTTACAACAAGTCTATAATCAACTTGATCATCAGAATTAAGAAAAGGTTGAATATTTGATGTGAATTTGTTTCTTTCAAATCCAACTCCTATACCAAGAGCCTTCTGATTTTTTTTATCTAATGAAATATCTCTTATAAAACCAACTTGAAAGTTTCCTGAGAATCCATTTTGCTTAAAATCAGGGATTTCTTTAGCCTGCAAAAAATAACTGACTCCAAAATAAAATTGGTCTTCCTTATATTCTTGATTATTTTCTTGACAAAAAACATATTGAATTGAAAAAAGACAGATAAAAAGATTAAATAAAAATTTTAATCTTAAATTAATTAAAGTTTTGAGTATAATCACCAACTCTAGTTGTATAGTTTATCTTAAGAGCATTAACTTTTCTTAATTCTTGCTTAATGTCACTAATTATACCCATCTTAGTGTCACCATCTACTTTAAGAGCGGTTGTTAAAACATTTTGAAGTTCTTCTCTCTTGGCTGCTCTTTCAGCTAAAATAAATGCTCCAACCTCATCAATAGTTGCAAACTTATCATTTAATTGAATTCGTGCTTCTGTACCATAGGTCTCTCGATACCTACTTGAAGGTTTACCAGCATATATGTATATTACCCTATCTTTTTTATCAAGTTTTTGAATTTGATCAGCAGCTGGCAAAGTATTTTGAACCATTAAAGTACTATCTCTCATAACAGTAGCCACCATAAAAAAGAATAATAACATAAAAACAATATCAGGAAGTGATGCTGTTGAAATAGCTGGTAAATCTCCACTTTTCTTTTTACTAAATTTTGCCATTTTATTTTACTTTACTTGGTTCTGCCTCAGATAACTTTTGAGGATATAATTTTTTAACTACGTCTAACTTTTCTTTTAAATTCGTCTTTTGAGCTCCTGTTGTCCTTGGATCGCTATAAATAAAATCTGCTTCAAAATATGTCAAACCTTCATTTGGATATCTATTTTTAAATTCACGATCTCTAAGTTCATTATATGCAGCTACTAGTTCATTCTGAACAACAATATAGGACTTATAAGGTGTTTCTCGATCATTTTTTAAAGAGATAACTGCTTTATCTGGATTATCTGAAGATCTAGGGTTTCTATCACCCTGACAGTAATCACAAGCTTCCTCCCCTCTGCCTCCTCCATTATCTAGAAAATCCATTGCAAGTCTTCTTATATCTTTAATATCAGTTAAATTTTCTTCAACTAGGATTTGACTGTATTTATTAACTACAACTGTAAAAATATTTTTTTCTCTAATAATAGGAGGGTCTATTTGATCTTCTATTGGAGGAAGTTTTCTGTTAATCCCACTATCTGTCTCAATAGTTGTTGTTACTAAGAAGAAAATTAATAACAAAAAGGCAATATCTGCCATTGATCCCGTACTTATCTCTGGAGATTTTCTAGGCATAGCTTATTTTTTTATAGATTTTTTTCCTCCTGTAAAAACCATAAGTCCCACAGCAATAATTGTTAAAATATAAAATACTCTAATTCCAGTTCCAACAAGTTTCGAACCTGTAGCTGATAGAACTTTACCATCTCTCATAGGTGTTTCAACACCTTTAGATAATAAGAAAGCAATTAGGAATATTCCTAAAAATATTCCAACAAACATCAATGAATTTTTTAATTTCGCTTTATCAGCCATAAGCCCTTTTAGAGCATAGATTGAAGTTATTACTACAGCAACAAATAAAGTTAATTGACCTAATAAGATTATTGGCGTTATTGCTCCAACACCATCACCAAATTTAATTGCATCATCTCCTGTAATAAAGACAAGGAAAAGAGAAATAACTCCTAAGACTCCTAAGGCTATACACCCAATTCTAGTTAATTTATTCGTGTTCATGTTACATTATTTTTTTGATGAAGAAAGTATATCAATTAGTGTAATTGATGCATCTTCCATATCATTAACAATTGAATCAATTTTAGCGACTATATAGTTATAGAATACTTGCAAAATAATAGCAACAATTAAACCAAATACTGTTGTTAAAAGAGCTACTTTAATTCCTCCTGCAACTAAAGATGGTTGCATATCTCCTGCAGCTTCAATTTTATCAAATGCAGTAATCATCCCTATTACAGTCCCCATGAAACCAAGCATTGGAGCTAAAGCAATAAAAAGAGAAATCCATGAAACATTTTTTTCTAACTGTCCCATTTGGACACCACCATAAGCAATAACAGCTTTTTCTGCACTATCAACTCCGTCTTTAGATCTATCAAGTCCTTGATAAAAAATTGAAGCAACAGGTCCTTTAGTATTTCTACAAACTTCTTTTGCAGCTTCAACTCCTCCAGATTTAAGAGCAGCTTCAACTTCTGAAGTTAATTTATCAGTATCAGTAGTGGAAAGATTAAGGTATATGATCCTTTCAATCGAAATAGCTAAACCTAAAATTAAACAGATTAAAACTATTCCCATAAAGCTAGGCCCACCTTCAATAAAACGTTTCTTTATTTCTTGAGTAAAATTAGCAGAGGTATCTTCTGATTGAGAGTCCATCATTTGTTCAGTTGCCGAATCCTCTTGAACGGTTTCTGAATCTTCTTGAGTGGTTAGATTGACATTTGTAAAAGCATAAGCGCCTGAAGTAAATACAATACTTACAACAGCAGACAAGAATAAATAGATTAATATTTTTTTCATTTTTGTAATATTTTCAATAATTGAGATTGGAAAGATAAAAAAAAATATATACGATTCAAACTTTTTTTCATCAGGATTTACTAATCATTTTTTATAACATCTTCCCTGTTTGGAATATAACTGTCATATGGGTATTTATTAGGGGTTACATATGGACCTGTAGTTAATATCAGAGGGAATTCTGAATCAGGATTGAATATGAATTCAAGCATAGTAGCTGTATAGCCACTATTATTACTTATTAAATTGATTTTATATTTATTTAAACTATTTCTATCAATTGGTGTTTGGCTCCATAGCTTCCCCTCTTCCCATAACCTAAAATCCCTTGTGTCTTCATTATTTGCTTTCCAAATTGAAACCTTATAATCCTGATTAGTAACTACTCGACTAATTAGACTATCATTTTTTATTTCCCAAATTAACTTTGGAAAAACCTGATCGTTTATAATTCTTGTATAAAAAGAAAATAAATTTTCATTTAAATATCCTCCATTTAAAGAATGGTTAACATTTGGAATATATTGAAGATACTTATCTCCTGGTAACTCATTAAAATAAAACCTCCATGAATCAGTTGGAAAAAATTCATCAGAACCAGCGTTAATTAATAGTTTTGGCATTGTAAACTTTTCTTTGAAATAATAAGGCTCAACATATTTCATTAAAATTTCAAATTCTTTTGTAACCATCCAATCTGGAATATTATAATTAACATAATCTTGAATAGCTATAGAATACTCTCCATAACTTCTATAATGATTTTCAAGAGATTCATTTAAGTTTAACATGTCAATAACCATTGGAGCTATTGCAATAACTCTCTTATCAATTGCAGCAGTTGTCCAGGTTGTCCAGCCTCTTTTAGATGCTCCTGAAACAACAAATTCAGTTACATCTATTTTATTTTTTTGAGCAATATCCTGAACAAGATCCATAGCTCTTACAACTGCTCTAGTCATTGGCAATCTTGGTAGCCACTCTACATCATTTTTTTTAGCTCCTGATTTTAAAAATCTATTCCAAGAGAATGCTATTAGATCATCTTCATAAAAAGCATTTTGTTCAGACTCTAAAAAATTTATTGGTTGAAAGGGGATATTGCTAATATTTGCAATAATTGACTTACTTTTTATTGCATATGAAATACTTGTACTATCTAATCTAAAAAAGTCTTCATCTTTAGTGCCACCATCTATAAGCATTAGAGATTTATCAAATTCTACCTCATTAGGGATTATAATATCAACATAATGCCACCATTCAACCTCATCAACCAAGTCTTGATTAAGCCAATTCCCTGATATCATCTTAACATGGTATCCAGTCCATTTTTCTGCAATTATCGAATCAACTATTTCATAACTATATTCATGGTCAGTTCCATAAACATATTCCTCAAGTGGATTATCTATTTCATTATTACATGAACTAAATATTAATAAAATAAAGTGAAGTTTGTATATATTTTTTTTTACCACTTTCAACATAAGTAAAAACTACGAATTATTAGTCTCTTTTTTCTCTTCCCATTCCATCCGGCATACCTTTATAATACCTAAATCGTTCAATTGGTTTACCGTTATAATATTTTATTCCATTTTTTAATCTATTGAATACTTTTTCTTTTTCTCCATCTGGGTACTTATCCAAATCAGAACCAAGATATTTGTTCCATCCACTTGAAGAAAATTGGCTAATGTACTTCGACCCCGCCAGTATTTTTAATTCAGAAAATCCTGAAATATCAACGTTGGTATTTTTATCATCGATATTACCCCCGTAAAATAAAAATTCAGGAACAGCGTAAGCTTTTAAATTTTGGTGAATAATTTGTCCTTCATACATTAGATGCCACTCTGCAGCTCTTACTGCGTCAGCAGTTAAATATGCTGAAGCTCTATGATCACTTTTATGCCAGACCTGGTAATTGAATCCTGGATCAAAAGACATTAAAATATCTGGTTTTATTTTCCTTATGTAATAAACAATTTTTCCAATAACTTCCTCTTTATTTGCAAATTCAAGTCTCCCATCATCATATCCTAAGTTAATATATTGTTTTTCTGTTAAGCCTAGAACTTTCATTGCTTCAAGCTGTTCTTTTCTTCTTATAATAGACAAATCATTCTTACTTATGGTGAGATCCTTAGTTCCTACATTTCCTGTTGTTAAGGTGAGAATAAAGATTTTATTTGAATTTTTGTTTAAAAGGGCTAATGTTCCATGAGATTGATAATCGTCATCTGGATGCGCCCCTACAAGAAGAATAGTTTTATTTTTCCATTTCTCAACTGGCACCTCAGGTTGTGAGAAACCGAATTTAAAAATGAAAAATGTAAAAACAATAATTAAAAATTGAAACTTATTTATCATAAACACAACATTTTTTAAAGAATTAATTTTTTTCTTTAGGTTTATTATTCAGATTAAATAGATATTCTGAATAACACAATTTACAAAAATTAATGTTAATTCCCATCGCAACCAGGTTTGGCATCTAAATCTGATTCCAAACGCACATTGCCCAATCCAATATCAACACCCTTTCGTGCTTTGATTACTAATGCAGAAGTGATGTTGGTCATGTCTACTCCTAATTTTTCAAAACAGCTTAAGCTAATTCTATACTCGTTCCATTCACCACTTATGGTAATATCTAATGTGTTATCGCAGGTAGCACTGGCATCACATTGGCCAATTTGTACAACAGTATCAGAACCAGTAAATGATTTTGCATTAAAAGTTAATTCCATAGCACCATTTGACTGACGCGCCATATCATTTGGCTTAGCAGAAGAAATGCGCAAATAATCTCCATCAGATTTGGTCCAGTTAATTCGTAAGGCATCTTCTTGAGCTATATGGTCTGTTTTACTTATAATCAATCCGCCAACAGATGTTGGGAAGCTTGCGATTTGCTTTACCAAATCTCCAGAGCTTAACCATAAGCCCCAAGGAGCAACTGCAGCTCCTTTGCTGTAGAATTCACCTGTTGAAGCTACGTCGCTATTTTCTAATCCAGATTTTTCTGGGAATACATCAAGATTGTCTGTACTAGCATAGGTAAGTCCATACCCAAATTTAAATAGAGCTTCATTGTTTTCTGAAACTACGGCGCTGGCTGGCCATGTAAAAGACAATCGACCCATGAAATCGTATGATGGATCTCTCTGGAATAATAGATCAGAAACACCACCACCTTCACTTCCAGGTAACCATGCAGCAACAAATGCATCAGAATTATTAATCTCTGGATTCGTCCACATTGGACGTCCGGATAAGAATACAGATACTACAGGAATTCCTTTGTTTTTATAGGCAGCCAATTTGTTAACGTCAAATCCGTTAGGAACAAAATCTAAGTTCTCACGATCTCCTTGAAATTCTGCGTAAGGATCTTCTCCATATATCGCAATCACAGCATCAGCTTTTATAGAAGTATCACCATTTGGAGAGAAAATTACTTTTCCACCTGCTTCATTAACGACTTCTTCAATGCCTTGTATGATAGATGCTCCATTAGGGAATTCATCATTGGTATGACCAGTTCCTTGCCAAGAAAGTGTCCATCCACCACTGGCTTTAGAAATGCTAGCAGCACCATCTCCAACAACCAATATTGTTTTAGAAGCATCAATAGGCAATACTTGGTTGTTATTTTTAAGCAGTACCATAGATTCTCTTACCGCTTGTCTTGCAATGGCTCTGTGTTCTGGCAAGCCCAAAAAACTTTCGTTACCCGCATTGGCACGAGTACTCGGAGCACCTTTTTGAAAAACACCTGATGCGAGTTTTACTCTAAGAATACGACGAACGGCATCGTCTAAACGTTCCATAGAAATGGTTCCATCTTTTACTTGTTGTAGAGTACTTTCATATAAGCCTTTCCAACTATCTGGCGCCATATACATATCCAACCCTGCATTTAACGATTGTGCACAATCTGTATTGGTACATCCTGGTACTTGACCGTGACCATTCCAGTCACCAACTACAAATCCATTGAAGCCCATTTTTCCTTTCAATAAATCTGTTAGCAATTCTTTATCGCCGTGTAGTTTTCTTCCTTGCCAACTAGAAAATGAAACCATCACTGTTTGTACACCAGCAGGAATAGCGCTATAATATCCAGCAGCATGAACTGTACTTAATTCTTCTTCACTAATCAAGGCATCACCTTGATCTACTCCGTTTTGAGTAGCACCATCAGCTAAGAAATGCTTGGCACTAGAAATTACTTTTCCATCGCCCATAAAATCATCTGAACCAAATTGTCCTTGTAAACCAATTACAATACGGGCTCCATAAGACTGAACAACATCAGGGTTTTCTGAAAACCCTTCATAACTTCTTCCCCATCTCAAATCTTGTGGCACTGCAAGAGTAGGAGCAAAAGTCCAATCATGTCCAGATACGGTTAATTCATGCGCAGTAACACTTGCAATTTTTTCAATTAAATCAGGGTTATTCATGGCACCTAAGCCAACGTTATGAGGGAAAACAATGGCGCCCTTTAAATTGGCATGCCCATGCACAGCATCAATTCCCCAAATAATTGGGATAGCTATTTCAACACCCTCATTATCAATTGAGGCATTGTAGTATTTGTCTGCCATTTCAAGCCATGTTTTTGAGTCGGCATATGGCAATGGACCTGGAGCGGAATTTCCTCCACTTAACACAGAACCCAATCGGTATTCTTGTACTTCTTCAGGAGTTACAGACCCACTATCTGCCTGAATTACTTGCCCTACCTTTTGTTCTAAAGTAAGTTTAGGAAGCATCTCATCAATTTGAGCTTCAATAGTAGGGTCTAATGGTAAAGGCTCTAAAGTGGCCCATAAATCGAGGCTATTAGATTCTTTAGATGGATTACAACTTAAAACAATGATGGATATTACACACAAGGTGAGTGTAGCATAAAGAATAGATTTACTGGCTTTCATTTTGTAATTTTTAGTTTGTTACTTATTTGCCTTTTTAAATACTAAAGATAACAAGAATGAAAAAAATATCTCATCCTCTCCAAATTAAAAAACAACTTAGCAGAGAGGAAGGGATTCGAACCCTCGATTCCAATTTCTCAGAATACACGCTTTCCAAGCGCGCGCCTTAAACCGCTCGGCCACCTCTCTTGATAATTAAAATTAACTCCCAAAAATATCTAGTGCATTATTATCTGTAACCTTACTAACATAATCTAAGTTAACATCATATATTTCAGAGATTTTCTTAGCAACGAATTCAATATAAGAGCTTTCATTTCGTTTACCCCTATAAGGAACAGGAGCAAGATATGGTGAATCTGTTTCTAACACAATTTTCTCAATAGGGATTTGATTTAAAAACTCTGATATCTTACCGTTTTTAAAAGTCACAACACCTCCTATTCCAAGACTAAAGTTTAGATCTATTATTTTATTTGCTTGCTCAATAGTGCCGGAAAAGCAATGGAAAATCCCTTTTAAATTTGTAGATTTAAAATTCTTTAAAACATCATAAATTTCATTAAACGATTCCCTACAATGAATCACAATTGGCAAATCATAAGTTATTGCCAAGTTAATTTGTTCTTCAAAAGATATTATCTGTTGTTTTAAAAACTTTTTTTCATGATAAAGATCAATTCCTATTTCTCCAATTGCATAGTATTTATTCCTTTGGATTTCATCTCTAACAAAATCAAGCTCATTTTTGTAATCTTCATCTACATAACAAGGATGGAGACCAATCATACAAAAAATATTTTTTGGATATCTGGACATTAACTGAAGCATACCTTTATTATAAGATGAATTTAGCGAAGGCATATAGAATCTATTAACACCAACAGCTAAAGCCCTTGATATAACCTCATCAATGTCTTCATTGAATTGTCTTAAATATAAATGTGTATGAGTATCAATCAATTTTTTAGATTGCTAAAGATTTTTCAATGTTACCATCCATAAGAACATTTATTGGATCTTCTACACCTTCTTTAACAGCAATTAAGAATCCTACTGACTGATTTCCATCAATTATCCTGTGATCATATGATAAGGCTAGATACATCATTGGTCTTATTTCGACTTTTTCACCAATAGCAATAGGTCTTTTAATTATATTGTGCATTCCTAGAATTCCAGATTGCGGAGGATTAATAATTGGAGTAGATAACATTGATCCGAAGACTCCTCCATTTGAAATTGTAAATGTACCTCCTGTTAAATCATCAACTGTAATTGATTTTTCCCTAACTAAATCTGCAAGCCTTTTTATTTCTTGCTCGATAGATGCAAAAGACAGATTCTGAGCATTTCGAAGAACAGGAGTCATTAAACCCTTTGGTCCTGAAACGGCAATACTTATATCTGAATAATTATATGAAACTTTATGGTCTCCATCAATCATAGAATTTACATCAGGGTACATCTGAAGCGCCCTTGTAACTGCTTTTGTAAAAAAGCTCATAAAGCCAAGACTTACTCCATGTTTAGTAGAAAAAATATCTTTATATTTTTTTCTTAGATCAAAAATCTGAGACAAATCAGCTTCATTAAATGTTGTTAGCATTGCGGTTTCATTCTTAACAGAGACTAATCTTTCTGACACTTTTCTTCTTAATACAGATAACTTTTCTCTAGTTTCAGCTCTGTTATCATCATTTACTGACCCCATTGCTGGAACAGCTTTTAATACATCTTCCTTGGTAATCTTCTCTCCCTTTACACTTATTTGATTTAAATTAACGCCTGCTTCTTTAGCAATATTTTTTGCCAAAGGTGTAGCTGTAACTTCTTCAGAATTTGATTTTAATTTTTCTTCCTTTACAATACTAGATGTTTCTTCTTTTTTACTTGTTTTATCTAAATTTTCCTCTGTGGCAAAAGAAGTATCAATGACACAAACAACCTCACCTACAGATATAGTATCACCTTCTTCAGCTTTCAAAGAAATCTTGCCAGCAGTTTCAGCAGGTAAGTCTAAAGTAGCTTTATCTGAATCAAGTTCAGCAATTGTTTGATCTTTAGAAACAATATCTCCATCAGAAACCAACCATTGGGAAATCTCAACTTCAGTAATTGACTCACCCGGAGAAGGAATTTTCATTTCTAGAACCATCACAAATATATAGCTAGTTAATCAATCAAAATTAATGATAAAAAATTTACTATTTAAATATTATCTAATCTAAAATATTATGAATATTCTAGAAACTTAAATCATTTAAATTTTGATTAACCCAATCCTCATTAATGTGACTATCATCAATTATTGTATACCAAAGTTTATCTTTAGACTTAACATACTCTTTAAGCGATAGAAGAGAGTTTTTTAGGTCTTCTCTTTTTATGTCCATAGAACTTGGGTGATAAATTAATCCTGACTCATCCATCATTTCAGTAATGAATTCTGGTTCATTTTTTTGAAGTCTACTTAATAAGTAGATTCCAAGGCCAATTATATTTCCATGAATAAATGGTCGCTTAAGTCTTTCTTCAAGTTCATAAAAAAGATAGTGCTCTGAACCTTCTTCAATTCTAAAATGATTAATCGGAAGACAAATAGTATTTAATGAGATATATGCTTCAACGATAGACCTTAATCCGTTATCATTATTTTCTTTAATATTTCCAATATTATCATAAATAAAATCTAGAATTTTTTTACCATTATCTATTGCATCTTGATTAAATGGGTACTCAGACTTACCTCTAGAATTTGCATATTGCCAGTCAAATGATGCGGTATGAATTGAAAATAAGTCTCCTATACCAGCAATGTTTAATTGCTTTGGGGCAGATCTCAATAAATCATAATCAATAATAAGTGGATTTGGAGATGCCTCTCCTAAATATTCAACATCATGATTGATTCTAACTCCAGCTGCTGGAGTAGTAAATGCATCTACACTAAGAATAGTTGGGATTGAAACTAGATTTTTATTTAATTTCCAAGAAATATACTTTGCTACATCTATAGCCATCCCTCCACCTATACCTACTATTGTGTCAAATTCTGGAAGGTTTTTTATTTGGTTTTCAATCCATTGCTTCTCAACGGATGTCACGTCAATTATTTCCTCAGGTGATTTACCCATATCATTTTTTATGATATTCCAAGGGATTTCCATTGTTGCAACTACAAACCTCCCTAGCTCTTTTCCAATTCCTTTTGATACACCTTTTCCTATTCTTAATTGTTTAACATTTGTATTTAAACTAAAGTATTGCATTTTTATTCTTTTTATTGATTATAAACATTATTATTCCTAATATTATAAATATTCCTGTAGATATAGCTGGTATATATTCTGTATTGAAGCCTTCTATTGATTGACCTGGAATAATTAAACATAGCACAACAAATACACACCAAAGTAAAGTAAAGAACTTTATCGACTTAGAAGTTTTAATTCCACTTTTATTATTTTCTTTAAGATAAAAAGATGAAAAAATAATTCCACAATATCCTGTATAACCTGCAATAGCTGAAACACTTGTAATTACTTCAATTTTATTGAATATAACAATAAAAAGTGTAGCTAAAATTCCAATAAGAATCAGAGAGTTTCCTGGAGATTTATTTTTATCAATTGACTTTAGCCATTTAGAATTTGGTAAAACAGAATCTCTAGACATTGAAAAAATTAGCCTTGATGCAGTGGCCATGCATGCAACTCCACATGCAAAAATTGCAGCAATCACAAATAAAAGAATTACTGAATATAATAAAACTCCAAACTCATTTCTAAGTAAATCAGTCAAAAAGTTTTCTGAACCATTCATATATATATCTTTTTGAAGTAAAATGATTGAAAAAATAATTATAACTATTCCAAAGAAACCTGAAGTCAGTAGTGAGTTAATTATTGACTTTGGAACAATCTTAGTAGGGTTTTTTGTCTCCTCTGACATGTCTGCTGCAGCTTCGAAACCTGTTAGACACCAAGCTCCTAGAAGAATAGATAAGGCAAATGATTCAAACCCTATATCTGAAAATTTATAGTTATTAGAGATATTTGAAAATGAAAATTCTTCAATCCCAGTTGTGACAAAAAAACCAAGTGCTAGTATCAAAAGAATTACCCCTATAATTTCTGTGATAACTCCTAAATTATTTATATACGAAACCATTTTTATACCCTTTTTATGAATTAATGTAATTATCCAGATAATAATTATGGATATAATTATATCATTGACTTCAAAAGAGAATACCTGAGATAAAAAGTCACTAAATATAATACCTATAGTTTTACAGATACCTGGAAGACCTGTTAAAAATTGCATTAACAAAAGCCAACCTGTAGCAAAACCTAATTTAGAATTTACAAGCCTAGATGACCACTGATATCCATATCCAGAGATTGGAAAACTAACTGATAACTCAGCCATAATTAGGGCAACAAAAAATTGACCTATAAACACTATTAACCATGATAATGATATCCATGGACCAACTTCAGAATAGCCAAAATGGAAATTTGCAAAAATTCCTGTTAGAATAGATATTAAAGAAAATGAAATTGCAAAAGATGAAAAACCTTTCATCGACCTATTTAGGTCTTGTTTATAACCAAATTTTGCAAGTAGTTTAGAATCCTGATCAATTTTAGACTGGGACATCACTTAATATTCCTTTATAAATACCAGGATCAGATCCTTCTATTATTTTTGCATTATAAGTTTTCTCATAAAATTTAGCAGGACCAACTCCACCAATAATTGCATAGGCATAACCCATTTCCTTCATAGAGCTTAGTGCTAAAAATAGTAGTGCCTTACCTAGACCCTTTTTTCTCTTACTTTTTTCAACTCCCATAGGACCAAGAAAATTTAAATAAGCAGCATCATAAGTGGCAAAGCCAAGTATCTGATTATCTTCAATTGCTATAAAAGTTGTAATTGGTTTTCTAGAGAATGAAACATCAACTTCGCTCTCCCAGCCATCTCCAAACCTTTTTTTCACCCAGTTATTTACAATAGACTTTTCAGCTGCTAAGGGACGTCTAAAAGAAATTTTCTTTGAAAGTTCATCAAGTTCCTTACAATTTTTTGGAAGATCATAAAGTTTAATCAACATATCTTTCATAGCTCAAATTAATTATTGAATATAATAATTATTTTCTAGAATTATTTTTAGTTATATCGAAAACATATTCAATAACCTGATTATGTCTTCTCTCGAATCTAGTATGGCTTCCTGCTGCAGTTGAACCATAAGGTTTGCGACTAGCAAGTCTAAATTTATTTGCATTAGGATAATGCATTAAAAAATGACCCCAAGCCCCCATATTTCTTGGTTCTTCTTGAGCCCATACAAAATCAGTTGCTTTTGAAAACTTTTTTAATTCTGAATCGATTTCTTGAATTGGTAAAGGGAAAAGTTGTTCTAATCGAATAAGGGCTAAATTTTTAATCTTTTTCTCTTTTCTAAATTTTAGCAAATCATAATAGAATTTTCCTGAACAAAACACTATAGAAGAAACATCTTTTGGATTAACATCATTATCTGATATAACTGTTTCAAATTTACCTGTAATTAAATCATCTACATTAGAAACAACTTCAGGGTGCCTAAGTAAACTTTTTGGAGTAAATAAAATAAGTGGTTTTCTAAAATTAGTAACCATTTGCCTTCTTAAAATGTGAAATAAATTTGAAGGTGTTGTACAGTTAGCTGCATACATATTATCCTTAGCACATAACTGAAGATACCTTTCAATTCTTGCAGATGAATGTTCTGCTCCTTGACCTTCGTATCCATGAGGTAAATATAATACTATCCCATTCTGATGCTTCCATTTATCCTCTGCAGACGAAATATATTGATCAATAACTATTTGAGCACCATTTGAGAAATCACCAAATTGTGCTTCCCATATTGTTAATGATTTTGGGCTAGCTAGAGCATAACCATAATCAAATCCTAGAACACCATACTCTGATAAAAGTGAATTATATATTTTAAACTCACCTTTATTTTTAGTATCTATAGAATTTAAGGGTAAATATTCCTCTTCAAAATCTTCTGATTTTAAAACTGCATGTCTATGAGAAAATGTGCCTCTTTCTACATCTTGACCAGAAATTCTAACATTAAAACCATCTGACAAAATTGTAGCATATGCTAAGATTTCTGAAATTGCCCAATCAACTTTATTCTCATCAAAAAGCATTTTTTTTCTGTTTTCAAAAAGCTTATATATCTTTTTTAAGAAGCCTGAATTTTCAGGTAGCTCCATCACAGATTTTGCTACTTCAAGAAGTCTCTTCTTAGAATAATTAGTCTTAAAATCCTTACTCATAGTTTTTTCATCAACTCTTTTATAATCTTCCCAAACCTCTTGCATAAATGGAGTAATTTTAGTTTTTCTTTTCTTTTTTGTTTCAATTAGTTCACTCTCTAGAGATTGCAAATATTCCTTTTCAATTCCATCTGTATATTCTTTACTAATGATTCCTTTATTAATTAGTTCATTTGAATAAATAGCTCTTGGATTTGGATGTGAAGAAATAAGTTTATATAATCTAGGTTGGGTGAATCTAGGCTCATCCCCTTCATTATGACCATATTTCCTATAACCTAATAGATCAATGAATATATCCATCCCATATTCCATTCTATAATCAAGTGCGAATGAAATTGCATGGACAACTGCTTCAACATCATCAGAATTAACATGAAGCACAGGAGATAAAGTAACTTTTCCAACATCTGAACAGTATGTACTAGACCTTCCATCAAGATAATTAGTAGTAAATCCAATTTGATTGTTTACTATAATGTGAATTGTACCTCCAGTTGAATAGCCTTTAAGTTTAGACATTTGTACTACCTCATAAACTACTCCTTGAGCAGCTATAGCTGCATCACCATGAACAATTATAGGAAGTAAACTATTTGAGTCATTATCAAGATCATTTTCAATTTTAGCTCTTGAGATTCCTTGAACAATGGGAAAGACTGATTCTAAATGTGAAGGGTTTGGAGCTAAATTTAAATTTATTACATTTCCTTTATCAGTGACTCTTTTAGAAGTCCAACCTAAGTGGTATTTTACATCTCCATCAAAAATATCTTCCTCATAATCTTTCCCTTCAAACTCTGCAAAAATTTCATTTGTTGACTTTTCGAAAATGTTAGCTAATGTATTAAGCCTCCCCCTATGTGACATCCCCATAACAACTTCTGTTACTCCTTTATCAGCTGCCAATTGAACTAAAAAGTCAATTGCTGGAATTAATGATTCACCTCCTTCTAAAGAAAATCTTTTTTGCCCAACATATTTCTTCTGCAAAAAATTCTCAAAAAGATATGCTTGATTCAGTTTATTAAGAATACTTAGTTTCTGAGTTTTTGAAAAATTTGGATGATTTGCATTAATATTTAACCTGCTTTGTATCCATTTAACTCTATTAGGATCTCTTATATACATATATTCTACACCTATTGATGAACAATAAATATCATTTAGGTGTTTAATTGTATTTTTTAATTTATCTGGCCCTAGACCTACTATTTCTCCTGCGCTAAAAACTAATTCCAAGTCAGTTTCCTCAAGACCAAAATTTTTTATATCAAGAGTTGGAGAATATTTTCTTCTTTCTCTAACTGGATTTGTGATTGTAAATAGATGACCTCTTTTTCTATATGCATCAATTAAATTAACAACTTGAAACTCCTTTTTTATGTTCTCGGGAACTTGAAACTTCTTTTCTTCAAACGTGACACTTGAAGTCTCCATTCCAAAATCAAACCCTTGAAAAAAAGCTTTCCAACTTGGCTCTAAACTATCTGGAGATTGCAAATATTGATCATACATCTCTGCAAAATGACTCGTATGAGCTGAATTGAGAAAAGAGAACTTATCCATAGTAAGCTATTTAGTTAATAAAATTACAACTTGTTTTTAATGTATTTTAATATTTTTCGGATTTTTGTACAATGTTTGCTCTTATTGACTGTAATAATTTTTATGCCTCTTGTGAAAGGGTATTCCAACCTAACTTAATCGACAAGCCTATTGTTGTGTTATCTAATAATGATGGTTGTGTTATAGCTCGAAGTAATGAGGCAAAATCTCTTGGAATTCCAATGGGCACTCCTGCATTCAAATACAAAAAAAAATTTGAAGATAATAAGGTTGAGGTCTTTTCTTCTAATTTTAAACTGTATGGAGATATGAGTAATAGAGTAATGTCTATTATATCTCGATTTGTACCAAATGTTGAGATATATAGTATTGATGAAGCTTTTTTAAAGTTTGAAGGATTCTCAGAAGATGTAATTAATCAGAAATGCAGAGAAATAATAGAAACTGTTATGAAATGGACTGGCATACCCGTATCAATAGGACTTGCAAAAACAAAATCACTAGCAAAAGTTGCAAATAGAATTGCAAAAAAGTACTCTAGTGAAACTAATAGTTTTTACTCAATTAACAACAATAGCAAACATATCAAAGCTCTAAAGAATATAAGTATTAAAGACATTTGGGGTATTGGATTTCAGAATGAAAAAAAACTATTAAAAATTGATGTAAAATCTGGTTTTGATTTTATTAGGCTTCCAGATGAATGGGTCAAAAAAAATATGAGCATCATTGGATTAAAATTAAAAAAAGAGCTTGAAGGTATCCCAACTCTAGATATCGTGGGAGAAAATAATAATAAGAAATCTATAACCACTACCAGAAGTTTTGAAGCTGAAATTTCATCACTTGATGACTTAATAGAAAGAATTACAACATTTGCTGTTGTTTCCTCTAAAAAATTGAGAAGACAAAATAGTGAGTGTAGTATAATCTCTGTCTATATACGTAGTAATCCATTTAAAGACAATAATGATAAATATCATTTTAGTCTGACTGGAGCTTTACCATTTTCTACAAACTCAAGTATTGAGATAAGTAAATTTGCAATAAAACTTTTAAAGAAGATCTATTCTAAAGGTAGAGTATATAAAAAAGCAGGTATAATTCTGATGGGGCTAACTCCTGAATCTAATCATCAGTTTAGTTTTTTTGACAAAAATATTGAGAAGCAGAAAAAATTAATGAAAAGTATAGATGGTATTGATAATAAGTATGGTCAGTACAAAGTTAGACTTGCAAGTCAAGATCAAAAAAGAATATGGAAAATGAATAGACAAAAATTATCCAGAAATTATACAACTAATATTGAAGAGATTCTAATTGTAAAATAGTATTATGGTTAAGAAAAATAAGATTAAAATATTTAAGCCAAAAGATAAAAATTCTTCTAGTAATATTTTTGTTAAGGATGGTATATCAGCAGGATTTCCATCTCCAGCAAGTGATTTTGAGGAATCAAGAATTAGTCTTGAAAAAGTTTTAGTAAAAAATGAAGAGGCTACATTTTATGCAAGAGTATCAGGAGAATCAATGAAAGATGCTGGGTTAAATGATGGTGATATTCTAGTAGTTGACAGAAGCGAAGAGGTAAAGAATAACAAAATTGCTGTATGTTATTTAAATGGAGAATTTACAGTTAAAAGAGTAAAGATTGAAAAAGATCATGTATACCTAGTGCCAGAAAACAAAAAATATAATCCAATTAAAGTAACTGAGGAAAATGAGCTTATAGTATGGGGAATCGTAACCTATGTAATAAAGAAAATTTAAAGTCTTTCAAAAATCCCTGCTATTCCTTGACCACCTCCAACACAAGCTGTAACCATTCCATACTTTTGATCTCTTCTTTTCATTTCATTTAGAAGTTGAATGGTTAGCTTAGCTCCTGTACACCCTAGAGGATGACCTAGTGCTATAGCTCCACCATTAAGATTCACTGTATTATGATCTAAACCAGCCTCTTGAATAACAGCTAAAGCTTGACAAGCAAAAGCCTCATTTAACTCTGTTTGCTCAATGTCAGAAAGTTTTAAACCAGCCTGATCTAGTGCCTTTGGAATAGCTTCAACAGGTCCAATACCCATATATAAGGGGTCTACACCTCCAGAAGTACAAGTAACCATTCTAGCAATTGGTTTAACTCCTAATTGCTTAACCATTTCTTCGCTCATTACTAAAACAAAAGCAGCACCATCAGAAGTCTGAGATGAGTTACCAGCAGTAACAATTCCACCCATTTTAAAAGCAGGTCTTAGCTTTGATAAAGCCTCAAGAGTAGTATCCCTTCTAACACCTTCATCCGTATCTACAACATGTGATTTAGAAACTTTTTTGCCATTTTCTACAAATACTTCCTCGACAGTTATAGGAACTATCTCGTCTTTAAAATGTCCTTTATCAATAGCACTAGCTGCCTTAGTATGAGACTCCAGTGAAAATTGATCTGAAGCTTCTCTTGATATATTATACTTTTCCGCGACAGCTTCAGCTGTTGTACCCATCCCAACATGATAATTCATATTGTCCAAATTTGCTTTGTAACTTGGTGCTAGCTTATATCCAGTCATTGGTATTAAGCTCATACTTTCAATTCCACCTGCTACAAAAATATGTCCAAATCCAGCTCTTACCTTACTAACTGCCATTGAAATAGCTTCAAGACCAGAAGCACAATATCTATTAATTGTTACACCTGGAACCTCTTTTCCAAGTGCTCTTGCAGAAATTAATCTTGCAACTTGTAATCCCTGTTCTCCTTCTGGATTTGCACAACCTACAATTACATCATCAACTTTAGTTGTATCAAGTTTTGGAACTTGAGATGCAAGATGTTTTATAACATCTACGGCTAAATCATCAGTTCTATAATTTTTAAAGCCACCTCTTTTTGCTTTTCCTATTGCTGATCTATATCCAGCTACTATATATGCTTCCATAATTAATTTCTTAAAGGTTTTTTATTCATTAACATGTATTGAATTCTATCTAAAGTTTTTTGATTACCAAGAAGACTCATAAAGTTTTCTCTCTCAAGGTCAAATAAATATTCTTCGCTTACTAATTGGGAACTTGTCAAATCTCCACCACACATAACGTATGCTATTTTTCTTGAAACTTCAACGTCATAATCAGACATATACCCTCCTAAGCTGAATTCATTAATTGCAGAATATAATGTTGAAAGTCCTGATCGACCAAGAACTTCAATATCTTGTCTTAAAGATGGAGGGACATAGCCTACTGATAAATCTAAAACTTTTTGTTTAGCCATTGCCAGATTTCTCATTCTATTCATACAAATAAAGTCCCTAGTATTTTGCAAATAATTAAAATCAAATGCTTCATAGGCAGATGTTGATACTGAACCCATGGCTATAGATTTAAAATGATCTATTAATGTAGGCATTTTTACATCCCCTGTATTAAATGAATTAGATACTCTCATTGCCATCTCTTTAGTTCCTCCTCCTGCAGGGAGTAAACCTACTCCTGCCTCAGGAAGGCCTATATAGGACTCAGATGCAAATATACCTGAATCACAATGAATTACTACTTCTAAACCTCCACCCATAACAAATCCTTGAGTTGCAGCTACAATTGGGATCTTTGATGTTCTCATCCTCATTAAAATATTTTGAAATCCTACTAGAAACTTTTCAATTTCATCATATTTTTTTTGCATTGCTGACATACCCATGTTCATTAGGTTAGCACCAACAGAAAATTGTTTATCATTATTAGCAAGAACAATTCCTTTCCAGTCTTCACTTTCAGCTAAGTCAATAGCTTTTGATATTCCTTCTGCTATACCTGTTCCAATAGCTCCAGCTTTACTCTGAAACTCAATACACATAACTCCATCTCCTATATCATGAACTGTACATTCAGAGTTCTTTAATATGTATTTATTTGATCTAAATGCATCAAGCATAATAAAGGATTCTGAACTAGGAACGGGAATATATTTTTTAGATTTTAAGTCAAAAAACTTTTTCTTTCCATCTTCAAATTTATAAAACACATCTGCTCCATTTTTTTTCATTTGATGAATCCAATCAGGAACTTTTTCATCACAAGATTCTATCATTTTAATACCAGCGTCAATTCCTAAAAGATCCCAGATCTCAAAAGGCCCATATGTCCATGCATATCCAGTTCGCGTAGCATCATCAATTTGATAATAGTCATCTGCTATTTCAGGAATACTCATTCCAGAATAAGACAAAAGACATGCAAAGTACTCCTTATAAAATAAATTTTCATTTGAATCCCCTTCAATCAAAAATTTAATTCTTCTATCAAAAAGTTCTATAGATTTTGCTTCCTTCACAACTTTTAAATTAGGCTTTATTGATCTTCTATAGGTGTTAGTTTCAAGATCTAATGCATTAATTATGGTCTTCCCATTTTCATCTTTTTTGTTTGTTTTCTCATAATAACCTTTGCCTGATTTATTTCCAAGAAAATTATTATCAATCAAAAATTTAAAGGATTTATTTTGAGGCTGATCCTTTAGTTTACTATAAAATGTATCATTCTTTACGTTTTCAACTAAAAATTTTGTAACCTTATCACTAGTATCTAGGCCAACTAAATCTTGTAATCTAAATGTTCCTGAGTTTGGATAACCAATAACTGTACCTGTTATTAGATCAACCTCTTCGATTGTAAAATTATATTTATCAGTTAATTGACTTAATTTGATTCCTGCCATAACACCAATTCTATTTCCTATAAAGGCAGGTGTATCCTTACAAAGGACTGTTTGCTTTCCAAGCACAATATCTCCAAATTCCATTAAGTAATCAACCAACTTAGAGTCTGTTTTATCATGAGGAATAACCTCAAATAATCTCAAATATCTTGGAGGATTAAAAAAGTGAGTTCCACAAAAGTTTTTCTTAAAATCATCAGATCTACCTTCACATAATAAACCAATAGGAATACTAGAGGTGTTAGAAGTCACAATTACTCCCTTTGTTTTGTATTTTTCTACCTTTTCAAAAATTTGTTTTTTTATTTCCAAATTTTCAACTACAACTTCAATAATCCAATCAGCCTCAGATATTTTATCGAAATCATCTTCAAAATTCCCAGTTTTAATTCTTTTCAAATAATCTTTTTTGTATAAAGGGTTTGGCCTAGACTTAACAGCTCTCATTAAAGAACCATCAGAAATAGCATTTCTATTTTTATTTTTTTCCAAATCTTTTGGAAGTATATCTAACATTAATACATCAATTCCTACATTGGCAAGGTGACATGCAATACCTGAACCCATAACTCCTGATCCTAATACAGCAGCTTTTTTAATTTTATAACTCATGTTTTCTATATTGGTACTAAACTAATTAAAAATAAATTGAATTGGTTATAATTTTTAACTTTGCTAAAATAAAAAGTAATTTGTTATGGACAAAGAAAATGTTCTTGCTCAGTTTCAAGAAAAAGCAAAAAATGCAGCTCCTATTGGAGGAGTTATAAAATTTATAATAGATGATAACTCCATCTGCATTGATGGTACGGGATCAGAAAACAAAATATTATTAGAAGATATGGAGTCTGACTGTACTATTATTATGACAGGATCGTTAATGGAAGATCTAAAAAATGGAAAGGTTAATCCAATGATGGCAGTTATGACTGGGAAATTGAAAATCAAAGGTGATACTGGACTAGCTATGAAGCTTCAATCTTTTATGTAAAAAAGAGAATTTCATTATTTTTTTTTTACATTTAGGAACCTTAAAACCAATTAATATCGAAAAGATAAATATAAAAATAAATAGATCTAAGGTAAATTACGCTTTATCCTTAGCTAAATCAATATCTAAAAAAGATCCTTCTTCAATAGAGAAGATATGGGCTTTATGTGGTTTTAAGTCTAAAAAAGAGTTTGATCGTTCTTTTCGTCAGATACATGGAAAGTCTTTTCTAGAATATATTGAAGCTTTATAATTTAATATTTATTAATCTTTGAAAATTTTATATGCTATCCAAACTACAGGAAATGGTCACCTTTCTCGTGCTCAAAAACTGGTTCCAAAATTTTCTGAAAAGACAAATGTAGATATTCTAACTAGTGGTCCCTTAAATAATTTTCCAACCTACAAACCTCCAATAACACATTACAATGGATTTAAATTTTTCACATCTAAATCTGGATCAATTAATTGGATTCAAACTGTTTTTTTGAATAATTATTTTCAATTTTTTATTGATGTATTTAACTGTCCTGTTAGAGATTATGACATAGTAATAAGTGATTACGAACCAATTTCAGCATGGGCTTCAATGCTAAAGGGAATAAAATGTGTAGCACTAAGCAATCAATATGTCCTTAATTCAAAGAATGTGCCCAAACCAAAAAGATATAGCAGGTTATTACTAAGGGTAATAAATTTTTTATGTCCAACAAAACTTGGATATGGATATCATTATAGGCCCTATAACGAAAATATACTATCTCCTATTATTAGAGATAGAATTAGAGAAATAAATACTTCGACTAGTAATGAAATATTAATTTATTTGCCCACATATTCTATACATAATATTGTTGATATAATTAAAAAGCTTCCAGATCAAATGGAATGGACAATTTTTACAAATGAAAGTGATTCTAATTACAAGTTAGAAGGGATAAATATCAATTCTATATCAGATAATCTTTTCACAAAAAAGATAGGTTCCTGCTATGGTATAATATGTGCTGCGGGATTCTCTATAACCTCTGAAGCAATTTTTCTAGGAAAACCAATGCTAGTAGTACCTGTAAAGGCTCACATAGAGCAGCAATTTAATGCTGCAGCATTAAATAATGAGGGTGTTGCGGTTTTAAAAGAATTTTCCTTAAAATATCTGAATGAAATAACTAAATGGATAAAATCACCTAAAGTTTTAAAAATAAATTATAAAGATCAATCAGAAGAGATTGTTGATAAAATATTAAAATAGAAAAAGGAATAAGATTAATGAGTCCTTTCCAATTTCAGTAGCTTTGTAAATTTATATATTTGTTTTCTGGAGTTCTTTATTGTATGCAGGCTATCAAAAAGGTATTTGGGAAAAAATAGAATTATCTAAGCCATCATTCATAGAAATGCATCAGAATTTGATCCCATCCATTTACGTTTTAGTTACCAGTGGTTTTTTGCTGTTTGTTGCAGTTTTAATGATTTCTATACCTATGATAAGAGTATTATTTATATCTCCCCACAAAGAGGATTGTCCTTAAAGTATGATAAAAGTCATTTTTTAGACTTCAAAATATTGCGAATATTGCCCTAAAGGAAATATATAGTCATTTTCTAAATCAATATTCAATGAAAAAATCTAATACTTTTTGGATTGTTTTGGTGCTAACCTGCACCTCTTTTTTTTTTGCTAACGGACAAGATGGAGAAGCAATTTTCAAACAAAATTGTGCCGCTTGTCACAAATTAGGTCAACGATTTATAGGTCCTGATTTAATAGGGGTTAATCAAAAAAGAAGTGAAGACTGGCTTGTATCCTTTATTAAGTCTTCACAAACAATGATTAAGTCTGGAGATGCTGATGCAGTTGCTATTTATGAGGAGTTCAACCAAATGCTGATGACTGATCTAGCTCACCTGAGCAATGATGATATAAAAGCTATTTTATCCTTCATAGAACAACAATCTTCTTCAACGAACAGTACGGAAGAGTCTGTAGAGATTGTTGAAGTTGTTCCAACAAACTATTCCGCAGAAGATGTACAAAAAGGACAAAATCTATTTTCTGGAAAAACAAGGTTTTCTAATGGTGGTGCTTCATGCATCAGTTGTCACAATGTTACTAATGATGAATTAATTAGTGGTGGGTTGATGGCTAAAGACTTAACTAACGCATATGCAAGAATGGGTGAAGCCGGGGTGGCAAGTATTATTAGTTCTCCTCCATTTCCTGTAATGGTAACAGCATACAAAAAAAACCCTTTGGATAGTATTGAAACGAGTCAGCTAACTGCTTTTTTGAAACACGCTGATGAGGTAAGTGACGAACAAGAGGTAAGGAGTGGCGCAAGCTTATTTATTCTAGGTGGTGGTAGTGGTATTATCATCTTCTTTTTGCTTATAGAGCTAATTTGGAAAAAACGACTAAGAAAGTCCGTTAAAGAAGATATTTATAACAGATAATCAACAAAACAATATATTATGAGTTGGATAGAAGACATCATATCACCCAAAACTAGAAAATGGGAAGAGTTCTATAGAAACAGATGGCAGTACGACACAGTCATTAGAAGTACCCACGGGGTTAATTGTACCGGAGGCTGTTCATGGGCTATTCACGTAAAAGACGGTGTAGTTGTATGGGAAATGCAACAGTTGGATTACCCTCAATTTAATAAAGAGGTGCCTCCTTATGAACCTAGAGGGTGTCAAAGAGGAATTTCTTATTCTTGGTATTTGTATAGTCCAATTAGAGTAAAGTATCCTATTATTAGGGGGGCTTTGATTGATTTGTTTAGAGAAGAAAAAGAGAAAGCTAACGGTGATGCCGTGCAAGCATGGGCAAACCTTCAGGCTGATCCACAAAAAAGACATCGCTACCAAAGAGCAAGAGGTAAGGGTGGCTTTAGAAGAGTCCATTGGGATGAAATTACCGAATTGATAGCTGCTTCAAATATCCATACCGTACAAAAATATGGTCCAGACCGACTAATAGGGTTTTCACCAATTCCAGCTATGAGTATGCTTAGTTATGCTTCTGGAGCTCGATACCTACAGTTAATGGGTGGGGTCAACTTAAGTTTTTACGATTGGTATTGTGATTTACCTAACGCATTTCCTGAAATATGGGGAGAACAAACTGATGTATGTGAAAGTGCCGATTGGTACAAATCCAAATACATTATTTCTATGGGCGCCAACCTTGGTATGACTCGTACTCCAGATATTCACTTCTTTTCAGAAGCCAGACACAACGGAACAAAAACGGTGGTTATGTCGCCCGACTTTAGTATGGTGGCTAAGCACGCTGACCAATGGCTGCCTGTACACGCAGGTTCTGACGGTGCTTTTTGGATGGCGGTCACTCATGTTATTTTAAAAGAATATCATGTTGATAGACAGGTCCCATACTTTATGGATTATGTTAAGCGATTTACCGATTGTCCTTTCCTTATAAAGCTAGAGAAAAATGGCGACAGCTATTTGCCTGGAAAGATGATGAGAGTAAGTGAGGTTGCCAACTTTAGAAATGTTGAAAATGACGAGTGGAAATTTTTAAACTTTGACTCTAAATCAGGTGGTTTGGTTTCTCCAATGGGAACATCTGGATACCGTTGGCAAGATGAAAAAGGAAAATGGAACCTCAACTTCAACGATGGAGAAACAGGTAAGGAATATGACCCAGAATTAACTTTGATAGAGAACAAAGACGATGTGCTACAAGTTGAATTTACCGAGTTTGGTTTAGATAAAAAAGCATTGCGTGGCGTTCCTGTTAAATATATCGTTGATAAAGACGGAAACAAAGTACCCGTTACAACAATCTACGACATAACTATGGCACAATACGGTGTTGGTAGGGGGTTAGATGGCGAATTCCCAACATCTTATGATGACAAAGACAGTGCTTACACTCCTGCTTGGCAAGAAATATTTACTGGTCTTAGCCGAAAAGAAGTGCTAAAGATTGCTCGTGAATGGGCAATTACCGCTGAAAAAACAGAAGGTGCTTGTATGGTCATTACTGGGGCTGGAATTAATCACTGGTTCCACAACAACCTTATGTATCGTTCTTCCATCATGGCTCAAATGCTTACTGGTTGTAATGGTAAAAACGGAGGGGGAATGAACCACTATGTTGGTCAAGAAAAGTTAGCGCCTATGGACTCTTGGTCAACCATTATGAGTTCAAAGGACTGGGGAACCGCTCCTCGTTTGCAACAAGGACCTATATGGCATTATATCAACTCTTCTCAATGGAGATATGATGGTAATCAAAAATATTATAACTCTTCACCTGATAATAAGTTAGCTAATATGCATAGTGCGGACTGGGCTGTTATGTCAGTAAAAAATGGGTGGATGCCTTATTATCCACAGTACAATAAAAGTAATTATGAAATTGTAAAAGAAGCTCAAGCTGCCGGACACACTTCTGACGAAGCTATGAGAAATCATATTGTCAATCAATTAAAAGATGGCTCACTAGTACACTCTGTTGCTCAGCCAGATGAGGAAATCAACTTCCCAAGAGTATGGTTTATTTGGAGAGGAAATGCGATTGGAACTTCAGCAAAAGGGCATGAATATTTCTTAGACCATTATCTAGGTACGCATACCAATAAAATTGCTGACGAAGTAGCGGGAAAAGTAGTTCAAGATATTGAATTTAAGAAAGAGGGTGCTAGAGGAAAAATGGATTTGGTAATTGATATCAACTTTAGAATGGACACTTCCGCTTTATATTCTGATATCGTTCTGCCTACTGCGTCTTGGTACGAAAAAGCAGACATCAACTCTACGGATATGCACTCCTTTATTCATCCACTTTCAGCAGCTATTCCTCCTGTGTGGGAAGCAAAGACAGATTGGCAAATTTTTCAAGGTTTAGCTAAAAAGGTTCAAGAAATGGCTCCTCGCTATTTGCCTGATGTAATGAAAGATGTGGTGAATGTACCACTAGTTCATGACTCTAAAGATGAAATTAGTCAAACAAAATTACAAGACTGGAGTAAGGGAGAGTGTGAAGCTATCCCTGGTGAAACAATGCACAAAATAGTATTCAAAGACCGTGACTACACCAAGATATATGATAAGTTTATTTCTTTAGGTAAAGGGGTTGCTGAAAATGGATTGGGTGCTCATGGGAACTCTTATAAGTGTGAAGATGTCTATAACGAAATGCTTCAAAGAAGACAACACATTACTAAATGGTCAGACGGCACAGAATATCCATCATTAAAAGAGGATGTTGAGGCTATTAATGCAATTTTAAAATTATCCACACTGACCAATGGGAAATTATCTAAACGCTGTTATGAGAATATGGCTGAGAAAATTGGTGTTCCAGAAATTGCCAAACTTGGTGACCCCTATGAAAGCATACAGATGGAGTACATGGATTTGCAAGCTCAACCTATTCGCTATAACTCTTCCCCATTATGGTCTGGGTTGATGCACGAAGGAAGAACTTATGCGGCATATACTTATAATGTAGATATGTTTGTTCCTTGGAGAACGCTTACAGGAAGACAGCATTTTTATCTCGATCATGATGCGTATATTGCCTTTGGAGAGCATTTACCCACCTACAAACCTTCCCCAACCCCTGAGGCTTACGGAGATTTGAGGGTAACGGTAAATGATGGAAAAGCAAAAATGCTTAATTGCCTTACCCCTCATGGGAAATGGCATATTCACTCCACATACGGTGATACTTTGAGAATGCTAACCCTGTCAAGAGGTGCTGAACCCTGTTGGATAAGCGAAACTGACGCTGCTGAATTAGGCATTAATGATAACGACCACGTTGAGGTGTATAATGATCACGGTACTTATGTCGCTCGAGCTTGTGTAAGCTCAAGGATTCCTAAAGGAGTTTGTATTGTGTATCACGCGGTAGAAAGAACCTACAACATCCCAAAATCACAAGAAAGAAGAGGCAAAAAAGGTGAGCCTAGAAGAGGGGGAATGAATAATTCATTCACTCGGGTGCACCTTAAGCCTAATTTAATGTGTGGTGGATATGGGCAGTTTACCTATCACTTCAATTATTGGGGACCTGTTGGCGTCAATAGAGATACCCATGTATTGGTTCGCAAAATGGAAAAAGTAGAATATTAATAAAAAGAGAGACAACATTATGGATATTAGATCACAAATTTCAATGGTTTTTCACTTAGACAAATGCATCGGTTGCCACACCTGTTCGGTCGCTTGTAAAAACATTTGGACAGATAGAAAAGGGGCTGAGTATATGTGGTGGAACAATGTGGAAACCAAGCCGGGTACAGGATACCCTACCAAATGGGAAGACCAAGATATTTATCAGGGTGGTTGGGAAAAGAATGGTGATTCTGTTTCTTTGAAAGGAGCAGGAAAACTAAAGGGTTTGAAAAACATTTTTCATAACCCCAATATGCCCGTTTTAGACGATTATTATCACCCTTGGAGATACAAATACGAAGATTTATTTACCGCTCCGGAAGGAGATGACCAACCTATTGGTAGGGCTGTTTCCTTAATTACAGGAGAGCCAATGGAAATAAAAGCTGGACCAAACTGGGATGATGATTTGGGGGGTTCGCCAGATTACGCTCGTAAGGACACCAATTTTAAAAACTTAACAAATGCCGAGCAAGAGGCTATGTTTCAGTTGGAAAAGATGACCATGATGTATCTGCCTCGTATCTGCAACCATTGCCTAAACCCTGCCTGTGTAGCGTCTTGCCCATCAGGAGCTATATACAAAAGAGGTGAGGACGGTGTCGTGTTAATCAATCAGGAGAGATGTAGAGCTTGGAGAATGTGTGTAACCGCTTGTCCGTATAAAAAGACCTATTATAATTGGAGTAACGGTAAATCGGAAAAATGTATTCTGTGTTACCCTCGATTGGAAACGGGACAAGCACCAGCCTGTATGCACTCTTGTGTAGGGCGAATTAGATACCTTGGTGTTATGCTGTACGATGCCGATAAAATTCATGAAGTGGCATCCTGTGATGAAAAAGATTTGGTGGACAAGCAGTTGGATATTTACCTAGACCCCAATGACCCCAAAGTAATTGCAGAAGCTAAAAAATGCGGGATAGCAGAATCAACCCTAAAAGCTGCTCAAGACTCTCCGGTATATAAATTCGTTAAAGAATGGGAAATTGCTTTGCCTTTACACCCAGAATTTAGGACACTTCCTAACTTGTTTTATGTTCCGCCAATGCTGCCTGGAATGGCACAAGTAGATGGCAATGGTACGTATGAGTCAAGTTCAAAGTCGCTATTCCCAAGTATCGATGAGAATCGTTTACCCATGAAATATATTGCGTCTTTATTCTCTGCTGGAGATACGGATATTGTTCGAGAAGTTTATGACAAACTGATGGCAGTGAAAGTACACCGTAGAGATGAAACCGTAGGCGACTTGCCTAACGATAAGGTGAAGGATCTTATGGCAAAAGCCAAAATAAACGGAGATACAGCCAACGCCATTTATCGACTAACCTCTTTAGCAACTTTCGAAGAAAGGTTTGTAATTCCTCCGGCACACAGGGAGGAGTCTATTGAAATGTTAGAGGCTACTGCCGAGTTCAAAGGAGAGACTGGGTTTGGATTTAAAGAAAGACCTGCAAGAGGATTATAATGAAAAAGCAATATCTAACATTAGCGGAAATTTTTAAGTATCCTAAGGAAGGGTATTCTGAAAAGGTTAAAGCTTGCATGACCTTTTTAGAATCCTCCTATCCAGATGCTGCTAAGACCTTTCGTCGTTTTGCTGATTTTATTGATGGTAAAAGTCTTTACGAAATTGAAGAAGTGTTCGGCTTCACTTTTCATATACAAGCCATCTGCTATCTTGATGTTGGCTACATCCTGTTTGGAGAGGATTATTCCAGAGGAGAGTTTCTGGTAAATATGAAAAATGAACAGACAAAAATTAATCACGATTGTGGGGAAGAGTTAGCGGATAACTTACCTCATGTTTTGCACTTAATTGCAGTTTCAAAAGATGATGATTTTATTCAAGAATTAGTTCATATGGCAGTCATTCCTGCTGTAGAAAAAATGCTAGAAGAATTTGACGATGGAAGAATGGCTTTACGAAATAAGGTTATCAAAAAGAAGCAAAAAGCCGTCATCATGGAAGATGTGGTAAATGGCAATATATACCAAAACGCCATCCAAGCCTTGTTAAAGGTATTAAGAATAGATTTTGAAAATGTACAATTTAAACACCCCGCCCCAAGCTATTCAGCAACACCAGTCGGTCTTGCTAACTCTTGTGGAAGCGGCGGTTGTTCATTCACTAAAACAATAAAGAAATGATTTTACTTGATTCACTAATTTTAGATAAAACAATGCAGTATTATCTGATTGTTCTTCTTTGGATATTAATATTTGGGTTATTTCTAATTATTGTAGGGATAACCTTCTTTGCTTTCATGAGGGTATGGCCTCAGATTAAAGATAAGCGTATGAGAACAAAACCTAAGCCTAATAATTACGTCAATGTTCTTTTGAGTATGTTGGCGGTAGCTGTTGGAGTGGTCTTTATTATAAAGTCAGGCTTAGAAAACAATGTTGGAATGCTGAACTATTTTTTGTTCTCTATTTTCCCTTATGTGGCTGTCGCTATTTTCTTGATTGGCTTTATATATCGCTATAAGAATAGAGGTTTTCAAGTTTCTTCTTTGTCTTCAGAATTCTTAGAGCGAAAAAAGTTGTTCTGGGGGAGTCAGCCCTTTCACTGGGGGTTAATGGTATTGTTTTTTGGTCACCTTATTGCATTTTTATTTCCCAGAGCTGT
>MPLX02054370.1_pt1 | contig 170685 bp, 243 predicted proteins | sample 1617341 | NCBI WGS metagenome assembly MPLX02 (sample SAMN05944804, study PRJNA350692) | marine metagenome | biome: marine; feature: ODZ; material: water; isolation source: 120 m water sample filtered on 0.2 um supor filter | place: Pacific Ocean | collected 2012-04-08 | depth 120m m | reverse complement strand
TTTTCAAGCGGTTTTTCAAAATTACGACCTTTGCCTATATATACCACCCACCCCCCTGATAAATCAGAAAAGAAAATTTCGGACACTCGAATGAAGAAACTCTATATAAATCAAGACTCTAATAAAGATTGTTATACTAATGACTGAGGATAGAGATACTTATACTTATATAGATCAAGTGCTTAAGGCTAAGAGCACATCTCTATGCTTAATAGCCGGGTGTTCACATGCGGCAGGCTTTGAGATAGATGGGTGTGAGGATAGTGCATACAATAGAGCTAATAGTTTCGGCTCTGTATTAGCATCTATACTTAAACTAACACCGCATAACATCGCCTTAGGCGCACAGTCTAATAGTGCTATTGCTCGTAGTGTTATAGACTATATAGAGAACAACAGTAGTGTAGAGTTTGTATGTGTAGGCTGGACAGAGATGACTAGGGTATCATTACCCTCGGGACATGATGTAGATCACTTAGGATCTAATAGTACTGTCGATACTTATACTAAAGTTAACAGTAAGTTCTTAGAGATTAATAGTGGCTGGCCTGGGTTTACTCCTTATGAGCAGTCGATAATGCCATACTGGCACGAGTTTATGGTTAAACAAGCAGATGTATTAGACTTAATAACTGTTAAGGAGATCTATATGTTACAACAGTATCTAGTTAGTAAAGGAATAGACTATATATTCTGCAATACTATGTTGCCGTATAGGCCTACACGTTATACTAAATGGTATTGGGAACTGATAGATGAGTCAAAATGTATGTGGGATGAAGAAGGTTTCTACTTTAAATACAAATCATTAGGCTATTCTAACCCGAAAGCACAGTATTGGCATCACGATGAGACCCCACATCGCTTGTATGCAGAAGAATTATACAACAGTATAGCGACTAGATAGAACTATTGGCTTTGTAAATCGACCCCTTCCCGAAGGCAGGCGGTACTTGTCTACCGTGTTTAGACAACATGTGTTGTTAGTGTAGCATACTTTTCCACATTTGTCAACCGTTGCCACTAGGGTATTTACGACATGAATCGAGTGACTCCTACTGTGGACTTAACTTTAGCCACGAATACAAGCAGTCACTCGGATAATCATATGTACTGTTAGACGCAATATAAGCGTCTGTGTGCGGTTTTAATGCGTTAGATAACTCTTTATACTAGTTCATCTTAATAAGCCTTTAAAACGGGTTTAAATAAGTCTGGATAATTGGGGTGAACGATGGGTTTCGAACCCATGACCACCTGGATCACAACCAGGAGCTCTACCAAATTGAGCTACATTCACCATGTAATGAGCGTTATTGAGAAAGGAATGGAAATCGTTTACAGTTATAATGTATCATGAACTCAACAACCGACCAATTCTGTAAGCATCTTGCTTCGCTTATCTGGCTTAAGGTGATCAAAAGTTTTGATCACTGATCAAAACCCCTCCAGACTTTCTCAATAACTAATACACATTATACACTATGTACGGCAAATGTCAACCATTATTTAAAAGGTTGCCACTTTTATTATGCTATTTTGAGGTTTTCACATTCTGAATTGTATTTGCGACCCAGTATTTCCGCTATGTCACAATCACTCATAGGTGGTTCTTGATGATATTCGGGTTCAATTGATTTAATATTTGTGGGTTTATGACCACAACCTACTAGTGTAACGATTAAGACCAATACGAATAGCCAGAACATTCCCCACCGGAACCGCCATTCATTCCAATTCATAACCACTCTCCTCCAAATTCTTGTTGGTTTTCCATTCTTTAAGCCATCTTTTGATGTCATCAGCATTTATATAAAGACCAGTTGCGGAGTGTTGAGGTCTTGTCCTTTTTAAATCAACTTGAGCTGTTTGAAGTCTTACTAATAAATATTCTTCTAGTTTTATTTTTTGTATGTCCTTATCCACATCCACATTAAAACCCCAAAACAAACCACCAAAATCCAATATATCTCCATTTTTAACAATTTGGTTCTTTATTTCTTACTTTCATGTCCTAACCATTTTAACAACAGTTCATCTATACGATCATTTATTACATTAATTGCTGTATGTAAATGTCCTGTGTCTTGTGGTTGAAGTCTAGAAGTTAGTATTTCTACTTCCTTTCTTAATACTTTAATTATCCCAAGTTTTTCTTCGATATCTATCACTATTTCTCTCCTTAATTTCATTCTACTAGTATAACACATAAACCCTTAGTTGTCAAGAGTTTTCTGCCGAATTATTAATAAATGTTTTCATAATAGCCGCAACATCTACCTCGTCATCGACCTTGTCAGAGTCCTTCTCATCAGCATGATCACCGCCCCATATCTGTTTACTAGTAGTAACTCCCGACGTTAAGTTGTGTCTAACCATCTTATCAGACATTAATTGTTGCCAATCTTGTTTAGGACGAACCCATTTCTCATGACATTGTTCTTGTAATAGATGATTCCACGTATTAACCCACCTAATTGTTGCGTCATGAATGGGAAATGGCAATAATGGTTCTATAGTATTCTGTACATACTCTAATGCTTCAGCGGGTACAGGGTGACCATCAACAGCATAGTAAGGTGAATAAGGTGGGTTATCTCTATACTTGTAGCCAATATGCCAAGGATTGGGTAATTTCAAGTCGTTCATAAGCATAGCATACACTGACTTAGAATGGGTTCTAAGGTGCTGTCTGGAGTCATTTAGGTTATCTTTAGCATTTAAACCCTCCCCAATGGAGAAGTGTCCTTCGAACAATAAGTTGAATGCTTTACGAACGATACTTATTTCAGAAATACTGTTAATTATATAGTGTTCAATATTGAAGTAGTTTCTGATGAATTCCTTAGTATAAAATGGACTGTTTAATACGTTACCGCTTTGTGTATGTCTAAATCCTCGTGAGCCTTTAGTATGTCTTTGCTTTGCTGGATCTTCATGTGAATGGAAATCCGACAATCTATCCTCTCTTAAGAACGATGTCCACATCACTAACAGCAGGTCTTCCTCGTTTAAACGGTATTTTTCGTGTGTTTGAATGACAGAGCGTTTTATACCGGTATTTCCGATGCCGCTAAGACCCGCATTAAAAACTGAATAACCCGATATTCGTGCTGAATGTAAAACAATGTCTGCCCACGTAGGCCAAATGTGTTGTGTTATGCTACAACCGTATGTAAACACTCTAGGTTTATTACTACTAGAACTCTTAGTAGTATTCATATTAATTGCTCTTTAGTTAATAGTATATTAGTTGTTATTAAGTTCTTATTATACATACATTCTCTTAGGCATACGTTTAAAGACGTTAAAAGAGGGTAAGTGAGGATAATCATTATAATTCCACTCTTTATTACTAATAGCATTAGGTAATTTAACTAAACCCTCGTTTGCAGTCTCAGGAGTCATGTAATAATGATATCCTATTGTTGTTATATCTTGGTCTTTCCATTCGCTATCGCCATAACGACCATCATAAGCGAGTTTCTTAAGGTTTATGTAATCATCTTTACTACTACATAGTATTGCGCCGCCTCGTCCTAAGTTTAAAGGCTTTTTGAACTGAAAAGATAGACATACAAGGGGATTTTCTATGTCATTCATTAAATTTAAATAGCCATTAGGTTGATGATACACAGCGGCGTCAACAATGCGTGTATTTCCTAATCTATAGTAATTAGTCCATTTATTATTAGAAAAATTAAAGTCTAGGTTTAGTTTAATTAAAGTAAATGGCACACTAATATAAGTGTGTTCGGGGACGGTTATTAAGGAAGTAGGTTGATCTAAACGTAGGGAGAGCTCGATTGCGTGGGTGCAACAGTCGACGGCTACGGCGTAGGGACTTCCCCACCATTCGGCTAATGCTTCTTCAAAGTCATTTACTGCTGAAAAACTGATGGTCTTCTCCTTATTGTTAATAAATACTGCTATAGATATTTATAAACAGGGTATCAGGACACACATATAACATGGCAGACTGTAATTATCATCCAAATCGACTGTTATTCAGGGCCGATTCAGCAGGTCAAATCTTCAAGTGGAACTCAACGGACTCAGAATATCACTATAATAAAAATAAGTCGAAAATAGATTCGCATTATACTGCTGACAACGTCACATACACATATAATGATATGGGATACCGCACAATTAATTTCAATAAATTACCAAAACAGTTTGTGTTGGCATTTGGATGCTCATATACCGAGGGAGTTGGCGTCACAGACACAGAAACATGGCCTGCTTATTTAGAAAGAGCCATAGAATGTGCAGTAATTAACCTTGGAATGGGTGGTACAGGCATGCATTTCCAACTGTTAAATGCCACACAATGGATAAAGAATAAGATGCCATTACCAAAGGCAGTTGTGTTACAGATACCAGAAGTAACACGTCAAACAGATGCGTGGATAAGTTACAATCAATATTGGCAGTTTTTAGCAGAACAAGAACACAGTAATATTAATTTTCCAGATGATTATACTTCAATATTTGTTAAAGGCACAAAACCAAGTATGACTCCTGGAGATATTCAAGATCGAGACATGTATTCACAGTGGAGAGACTATGCTGGCAAGTTTCCTGCAGAGCCTACAGCAGGTAATTACGAACAAAATCAAGATGTCACTGCTTGGTTTATGAATTCATCGTATGCAACAACGTTTCAATGTTTGTGGAATAGTGTAGGCGTGCCTGTGTTACAGATGACTTATGATGATGACGGTGATGTTATTTACAATCCATTCAATGTGTTTAGGATAACAGGAGAGCCTGATATGGCAAATGAAAAACAAATTAATCAGGACTTTGGTCGTGACGGAGCACATGCAGGATATAGGACTCATCAAGCATTAGCAGAAGCAATCGCACCTGGTGTTAAAGATATGTTTGCGTGGGATGGTAAAGGCAGACAGAAGCATGATATTGTGAGATTACCACAAGATCTCACACATAAAACACTGAATGAGGCACATGCGAATTTGGATAGATTTGAAAGGAAGAAAGGAAGCCCATTTATTTACGAATAACAATTAATTAAAGGAGAAAAAAATGGCTAAAGCAAAAGTAAAAGCGAAAGCAAAAGCACCAGCAAAAAAAGCAGTTAAAAAAGTAACTACTAAGAAGAAAGTAGTAGATACAAATTTTGATAGTTTCGATTGGGATAGTGTTGGCGATAATGTTCGAGCAAATGCAGAACGAATTGCTAAAAATGTAATGGCAAATGCACAAAGAATTAGTGATAATGTTGCTGAATATATAAACAGAACAAAATAATTAAAGGAGTAATTAAGGTGGGAGAGGATAAGAAGCCGGATAGAACAGATCCGTATGACAACGATGAATTTTCTCGTAGTTATGAAGAGCCTCGCAAAGAAAACTGGCATAGAGATGAGACACCAAATGCTAGAAACAAAAGAATGCGTAAAGAGGCTGAAAAGTTTTTTAGAAAAGGCGAAAAATGGGTGAAAAAATATGATTGAAGTACTTATAGGATTAGTTTTTACAATAGTAGCAGGTCTTTTTGCGTATGTATCAACAGTTATTGTACATGAAGAAAAGACAGGTAAACGATATAGAATGTTTTGGGAATGAACTGTCTATCATTATTATTAACAGTAACTCTACACCTAGGAATGGTTGGAGAGTTTAATGAAATAAATCCACATCTTAGATGTGAAGTAGATGATTATTTCAGTACTGGAATATATTATAATAGTGAAAAGGACGTTAGTTTTTATATAAGTCGTAAGATAATACTTTCTAAATCAGATATAGAAATAGGTTTAGTTACTGGCTATACAGATGCTAAAATGATGCCTTTAGTAAGATGGAAAAGAGATAATTGGTTTATTGCTCCAGTTTATTCAATTAAAAGGTTTGGAACAATAGATGCAGATCACACTATTTGGTCTAAAGGAGAGAAAGATTTTGGAGTTTTAATAGGATATGAAATGAAAATAGGGAAAAGAAAATGACAGATGAAAAAGAAAAGATAGAACCAGGCTCAAAGAAGGAAGAGACATTAAAAGGTCCTGACTTGACTCCTGAAGAGATAGAAGAGATAGAGTATCGCAAACGATTAGAAGAATTGCGTAAACGTGATCCTTTTGTTTACAGGTAATCTATGAGAATATTAGGGATTAGTTCACAGTTTCACGATGCCGCTGTTTGTGTTGTGGAAGACGGTGAGATATTATTTGCTGGCCATGCAGAACGTTACAGTAGAATTAAAAATGATCCTTTCTTAAACAAAGGAATTATAGAAGCCGCACTAGTATATGGTAAGCCAGATGTTGTGGTCTACCATGAGAAACATTGGGCAAAAGTGCTTCGTAACCTAACTATCGGCAATTTCGGCTTTATTCGAGAGCCAAGTGCAAAGAAATGGGTAAAGAAGTTTTATCCTCAACTAAAAGGTATCCCAAGTAAAACATATTGGCACCATGAGACACATGCCGCCGCAGGAGTATTAACAAGTAACTTCAATAATGCCGCAGTAATGGTAATAGATGCTATAGGCGAGTTCGATAGTGCTACAATATGGGATTGGCGTGACGGTAAACTAACACAAAAGGATAAAGTATGGTATCCTAGTAGTTTAGGACTGTTTTATAGTGCTGTAACTAAGTATGTTGGCTTAAAACCTATGGAAGATGAGTATATCTTAATGGGAATGGCCGCTTATGGCGATGATGATAAGGCAGAACAATTACAACAAATAATGAAAGAGAAGATATTTGTAACTGATACTGGAATTAAAGCAAAAATTAATTTACAAAAAGGATTTAAAGAGGATTTCTTTTTCTTACGCAACGGATTCTCAGATTTTGACTTAGCAAAAGCCGCACAATGGGAAGTAGAGAAAAGAATTAGTGCGTATGCTGAGAAAGCATATGACATTACAGGTCATAATAATTTAGTTTTTATGGGTGGTGTTGCACTAAATTGTGTAGCAAACTCAAACTTATTTGATGTGTTCGAGAACGTACACATCATGCCTAACCCTGGTGATGCGGGTTCCTCTCTAGGAGCCGCCGGCTTGCATTATTATAATGCTACGGGACGTAGAGTAGAATGGAACGGACCTTACTTGGGAACAAATATCCCAGGTAAGTACCCGGTTCAAAAGGCTCTTGCAAGTCTTAGACGTAATGCAATATTTGGTATAGCAAACGGCAGAGCAGAGTTTGGCCCTAGAGCATTAGGTAATAGATCGCTTGTTGCCGACCCTAGAGGTTATAGTATAAAAGATAGGATGAATGTTATCAAAAAGCGACAGAAATTTAGACCTTTTGCTCCGATGATACTCGAAGAACATGCGAATACTATATTCGAAATGCCGAAAACACCAGGAAGACCTCCGATAAAGAATGCTCCTTACATGCAATTTGTTGCTAAATGTAAATGGCCAAGTCAGTTTCCTGCTATAGTTCATGCAGACGGTACAAGCAGAGTGCAAACAGTTAATGCTGAACAGCACCCTGATTTATATAACTTATTATCAATATGGTACAAAGAAACAGGCTGTCCTCTGTTACTTAATACTAGTTTAAACATAAAAGGACAACCAATTGTTGATAGTTTAAAAGACGCACACGATTTTACAGAATATTATGGGGTAGAAGTGCATACCTCGGATGATGAATTAGAATTAATTACTAATTAAGGATAAATTAATGTTTGATGTATTTTATTCCGGAGAGAATAAAAATTTAAAGGCCCAATTACCTCTTGCTGTACAAGTAGAAGACGTTACGGATATCCGAGCACGAACAAAAATGTATTGGTATATCGAGGATAATGTAGAGATAACAGACTACACAGTTTTTGATTACAGACCACCTGAACATGACCACAAGTACGAACATATTTGGAAATGGCAAGAGAATAAGTACGGTGGAATCTACTTAAAACCTACTCATACAGACCCTCAAGGGCAAAAAGAACTAGATAGAATTGTTTGCAAGAAGAAGTTTGATATCTTTTATGCAGGCGAGAACCCAGGCATGGAATACCACGTTCCACATGCAATTCAAGTACAAGACATAGACGAATGCAAGCCTTATACTCACATGTATTGGTTTGTAGAACCTAATATTGAATTAACTGATTATTCAGTATTTGATTATCGTCCAGAGCAATGGGATCAGAAGTTTATTCATGAATTTAAATGGAATTCAAGTAATTATGGTGGAGTTACTCTTTATCCTGTAGCACAAGAAGGAGGGGATAAACAAATTAATAGAGTTGTTTGTAAAAAACGTTTTGATATTCTTAAAAAAGCAACTCCAGGACAATATTTTAGGAATCACCCACATGCAACTCACGTTTGGTGTGTAGATCCTGAATACAACATAGATTTTAATATAGATTGGGCTCCGGGTAACTTTGAACCGGACTTTATTCATAGTTTCCACCTACGTGGACAATTAGAATACAAATATCCTGCAGAGGAAGGTGGTGTTAAACTTTACCCTCGAAAGTATATGGACGCAACTATCAAGTTTCACAAATATCTTGATGCCGCGGCTAGATACCCTGTTAAGCGAGTGTTTGACATCACCAAAAACAAAGAACGTGACGAGTTTGACGATGATTATGTGTGGCTTGTTGATGAACAGTATAAAATCAACAATGAAACACTAGATTGGAGCCCTAACCCTTTTGAAGCAGACTTTATACATCAATTTAAGATGCCTTATCAGTTAAATCAGAAGTATCCTAACATAGAAGGTGGTATTAAATTAGTACCTAAAGACTATAAAGGAGCAATAGATAGAATACATAATGGCACAATAGTACACTTGGATTGTCCTGTAACCGACATACAATACGATGTTTTTTATATTAATGACGAGTTAGATGAACAAGTAATGGAAAGATATGCTAAAAGAGCAGAAACAGATTACTTTTGGTTAATAGATAAAGACTTTGATATAAACGGAGAGTTTAGATATGTTCCGCAAAGGGGAGAAGAAGAGTTTAATCATGTGTTCAATATTCCTACAATGGTTGAGGACAAATACCCTACAGAAGAATATGAATTAAACTATGCAAACGATCCTAAGCAGTTAGGTGGCATTTGGTTAATTAAAAAGGACTTTGATGCTACTAAATGGAAGTTTCAGAACGAAATAATACCTGTGCGTTATGATATATTCTACACAGATGATATAAATGAAAACTTAGAACCGTTTGCTCGTAAAAGCACAACAAATCAATTTTGGTTAGTAGAAAGCGAAAACAGTATAACAGATGAACTTAATTGGGTTTGTCCTTTAGAGTTTCAACGTTCTATTAACCAATTTACATTTGGTAATGGCGATAGTGCTGTTAGTGTTAAACTTATTCCTAAGAAATATGAGTATGCACAAACAGTACAGCAAAGTAAACTCAGTAATATGTTTGAAGTTGCTTATGAAACTTATACTAGCGAAGAAGAAGGTAGAGCAAGGACAGAACTTGATTGGTTCTGGGTAATTGATCCTGATGTAGAAGTACATGAAGGCTTTAATTTTGAGTTTTTACCGGAGAAATGGGACGGATCCTACCTCAATGAAGGTAAAGCACATGTTTGGCAAAAACTTAATCCTATAACAGGAAGGCAGTATGATTATCATGGTGTAATGTTATGCCCAAGAGAACCAAGTGGCAAAGGTAGACCAAAATACATAATGGAACCAGCATGTACACAAAGAGAATACCCTGTGTATCAATTAGATGCTAATGCAGACACAATAACTCAAGTAGAAAAAGCAGAACAACAATGTAAAGCAGGAATGTATTGGGTTGTAGATGCTTACACAGAATTAGCAGAAGATTGGGATTACAGTTACTATCCTACACAATACGATACAAGTAAGATACATATTTTTGCAGATGAGGACGGTATATTCCGTAACGTTAGACTATATCCTAAAGGAACCTTTTCAAAAGGACACGGGTTTAATGCAGGAGATGTAGCATACAATCGCTTTACACCTGTACAAGATGTTAAACGTATTAATACTGTAGCAAGTAATAGACCTAGTTGGCCTGTACTAGAGTTTGCAGACTTTACTGTACTAGAATTAAAAGCGGCATTGAAAACTTATGCTAAAAAGAAAGTGCCTTACATGTGGACAGTAGATCCAGATGTAACTGTAAACAGACAAAGACTTTACAGTAAGTTCTCTCCAGGCACAATAGACGAAGAAGGTAAAACAGTTATCCCAGACTTTGACTCACCAAGTGTAAACAAAGTTCACAGTTGGCAACGTTTAACAGAGTCAGGCAAAGTAATTAATAACTCAGGGTTGCGTCTGTGGCCTACAGATTATGATGTAACAGAAATAACAGATCAAGAGTTACGTTTAAATGAAATACCAGATCAAATATATGTAAGCAAAGCAGGTTGCACACAACCAGACTACAAAGTATATAACCTACAAGGCAATCAAGATATTATTGAGCAGTTGGAACAGTTTGATAATAGGTCGCCAAGTAGTATGTACTGGGTAGTAGATCCTTTTACAAAAATACTAGGCGAATGGGAATGGGATTACTTTCCAACTAAGTACGATGAACAATATGTACATGTTCTTAAAACAATGGAAGGCGAATATAGAAACGTTAGACTATATCCTAAAGGAACATTTAAAGGAGAGCACGGTTACTCACTAGAAAAGATAGATAATAATAGTTTCGAAGACCTTAAGAAAATAGATATAGAAGCAAGTAGTCAACCTACACACCCAATTATTGATTTAGCAGGCATAACTAAAGATCAGTTCTTAGAACAGTTAAGCGACTTCTCACAAACACATGGCTTTGTATGGACAAAGGATGGTGATGTAGATGAATTAGATAGTGTTATAAAATCTGGGTTTTTACCAGCAATGAACAACGTACACAAGGTCCACGTATGGCAACGCATGAATCCTCATACAAATAAGGTACACTCATATGGTGGATTGCGTCTGTGGCCTACTGCAAATGACTACAGCGAATTAACAACAGACGAACTTAAACTAAACAAGATAAAGAATTTACAATACGTTCGTAAGCCTGGTTGTACCTACAAACCGTACGAGATTGTGTTCCTTTCATACCACGAGCCGTTCGCTGAGACTGCATATAAACGTCTTACAGCACGTTTTGATGCAAGATGGGTCAAAGATATAGAAGGTATATTTGCCGCACACAAACAGGCGGCTAGTGAAGTACAGAGCAGTATGTTTTGGGTTGTTGATGCTGATGCAGAAATAAACGATGACTTTAATTTTAGTTATGTACCCGATGTATATGACCAAGATGTAGTTCATGTGTGGAACTCAATCAATCCAGTAACAGGCGAAGAATATGGTTATGGTGGAGTAAAATTGTTTAACACAGAGCAAATTACGGAAGCGAATTCATGGGGATTAGACTTTACAACAGGACTAAGTAAACGTTTTAAAGCATTACCAGAGATAAGTTGTATAACAAAGTTCAATACAGATGCTTACAGTACGTGGAGAAGTGCGTTTAGAGAGTGTGTTAAGTTAGCCTCAAGGGAAAACGACCAAGAAGCAAAACAACGAATAAACGGTTGGCTAAACCCATTAGACGATGCAGAATATAAAGAAGATGCACTAGCAGGAGCAAAAGCAGGAATAGAGTATGCTAACAAATGGGGAACAAAGCCGCTTAAGATGGCTAAGATAAATGATTACGAATGGTTAGAAGAGTATTACAATGAAACAATCAATTAGATTCCGAGAGTGGAATGCTGTTAGCGATTACCTAGACAATGGCTTCTGGCAACCCACACCTAGTTGGGTAGAACATGTAATACAAAACCAAAGTTCTTATCCTATTGATGCATTTACAAAAGGACAGTTAGCAAGTAAAAGTTGGCTACTAGAACAATTAATCAAAGTATTACCAGTGAGAGTACAAAGACCACCAGTTGTTTGTTTATTTGGTTGTTGGATTGGTACTATTGTTGAACCATTGCATAAAATATTAACCTTAGAACGTATATATGGTTTAGATATAGATGCCGAAGCAGTAGAACTATCAGAGAAACTAAACAATAAGTATGTCGAAGATTCATGGAAGTATAAAGGTGTTGTTGCTGATGTGTCGAAACTATCAACATCAAATATGGAATTTGAAACAGGTGGCGAACTAATAACAGTTAAACCTGATTGGGTAATTAATACAAGTTGTGAACATATGAATAACAATTGGTTTGATACAGCAGACAGAGATCAGTTAATAATTATGCAAACAAATAACTCAGAGAACTTTGAAGGGCATGTTAATACTTGCTCTAGTATAGAAGATATGCAATCAAAATACCCACTTAGAAATGTTAAATACATAGGAGAAATGATTACTCCTGCTTATACAAGATACATGCAAATAGGAAATAAATGATACTAATAGTTGACAGGACACCCAAAAAACAAAACCTTATAAAAGAAACAATACAAGAACACTTTCCAGGTTATAAAACTTTTCATTTAGATACAGGTGCCTACCCGTTTGAAATACTTAGACAACTAGCAACCATCCAACTGGTTATAATATGCGAACCAATTACTTCATATAGCGAAAAGAATCAGCATAGATTAAAGCAGTCCGAACATGCTGTCGAATGGATAGAATCACTAAGGCATGGTTCGTTATGGGATTCAACTGATTCAAATCTACCAGGTGACCGGAAAATAGTAATACAACCAAAAACCAAGGACCAGTTACCTATATTGTATATACATCCGTACAACAATCTAACAGAAGAACAACACTACCCACAATCTTTCCCTTCGCATTTTTTAATTCAAAAATCAACCCTACTAAAAGCAAAGAAGTTTACTAAAAAATGGTATAAGAGTATAGGAGCAAACGAAATAGTTTTTTATCCTTGGGGGCAAACTGGGCCAGATGAGTTTAAACAGGCGTTTCTAAATTGCATTAATAAAAGGAATTGGTTTCATGATTACTAGAGAAGAAGAAATAATAGTGCAGACTACACTGGAAGGCAGGTGTGTGTCGTGTGGTGAGAAGTTACCACAGCACAAAGGTTTCTGCGATGTTATGCAATCAGAGTCGCAACTAGAATTAGAGTTTGAAAAATGAGCGGTCCACGTTATCAATATAATAAATTAGCAGTATGTGGTTGCTCTGTTTCAGATAGGACTGGAGTAAGGTATGCTTATGGTGATTACCTAGCGGCTAGTTTAGATGTAGAATACATCCATTTGGCGGGCGGAGCCGGTAGTGACAAACGAGGCTTTCGTTTGCTTGTACAAGCAATACAACGCGGAGAAGTAGATAGTAATACTCTTGTACTGTTTCAACCAGCAGAATGTATTAGACGTGAACTACCAAGCCATATTACTGAAGCAGAGTACTTATCCAATGTTAGAGGTGTTGAAGAAAAAAATAAAAAAGGCGAAGGTGCAACATCCGTTTATGACAAAACTCTTACAGGTCAATATGTAGCAAGATATAAAATAGATAGTTTTGATTGGCAAAGTAACGCCAGAGATAAAGAAATGCATCTAGCATACCAAGAAAAACCAGGATGTATGAACGTTGACGTTGACGCAGAAATGTTAAGTGTGTATTGGTATATGCTTCAAGGTTTATGCGACAGTAAAGGTATTAATTTAGTCATGATTCAAGATAATGCAAGAGGTTGGCCACCTGTTCTATTTAGAAAACATGCAAATTTTGAAATTAAAGAAGAATGGTTTGATCAGAGACTATGGCTAGACATTGGCGACTGGTGGACACAGGAACAGCGAAGCACAGTTTTTGCTCTTGATCCTCCACGTGATAGTGTTCATTTTAGTGAAGCAGGACACATACAACTTGCTGATGATTTAGAGAAAGCTCTACGAGAAAAGGGCGTGTTAGAATAAATGAAGAAACCATATAATAAATTAGTAGTTTGCGGTTGTTCTATATCTTCAACAACTAAAGTAAAACGTGCTTGGGGACATTATCTAAGTGAAAAGTTAGACGTAGATTATTTGCATTTGGCAACCGGGTGCGGCTCAGACAAACGTGGCTTTAGACGTCTCACACAGGCTATCATAGCAGGCGATGTAGATGAGAACAGTTTAGTATTGTTTCAACCTACTGAAGTTACTAGGCGTGAGATACCTAGTCATGCCACACCTGAAGAATATGAAAAGCACATAGCGAAAACCCAGGCCGGAGATGCAGATATAGGGGCAACACCTATATTAGAAAAGACATTAACAGGTAGAATAGTAAGTTTTTTTAAAGTAGACTCCTATGAATGGCAACCAAATAATTTAGATAAACTCGTACATCTACACACACAGCAAGAGCCGGGTTGTTTAGACTCCCACTTTGATGCAGAAATGCTTAGTGTATATTATTACATGTTAGAGTCGATGTGCAAACAAAAGAACATAACCTTAGTTACAATTTGGGACGGGACTAGAGGCTGGTTAGATGTATTGAAAACGCACAAGTCTTCACAGATCAGGTTGATTGGTGATGCATTTGATCGCGAACTATGGTTTCGAGTAGATGACTTCTGGACTAACCACGAACGTACTGTGGTGTATGCACTTGATCCTCCAGAAGATAGAGCACACTTTAATACAGCCGGTCACATAAAACTGGCTGATGACATAGAGAAATTTCTAAGAGAAAAGGGCGTGTTAGAATAATGGAACTGACAATAATTAGTGCGTTATTACTTAAACATCTGATAGCAGATTACTATCTTCAAGCAAGGTTTATGTTTAGAGATAAACATATTTACGGTGCTTGGGGAGGAGTTTCTCATGCAGGTTGTCACGGAATACTTACAGTATTATGCCTGTTGCCCTTTGTAGACGTCTTTACAGCATGGATTTATGGTTTGCTGGACTTTGCATTACATTATCATATAGATTACGTTAAAAGTAACTACAGTAAACGTTATCCAAGTTTACCAACCGAACAAAAGTACTGGGTAGTACATGGAACAGATCAAATGGCCCATGTGTTAACTTATGTATTGATTGTTTACTTATTGGTCATTGAACAAGTCATCTAAAAGATTACTAGAAGCATCTGAAAGAACATTCTGTGTTGCGTCTAGGTCTATAATAACTTCAATTAAACGTATGTCTGCTTGTAAACCAAGTTGGTCAATATAACGTTCCATGTTTGCATAATCAATTCCGTTTTTTAGCATGTCCGGAGTCATTTGATATCGTGAATCGTCTACAAGGGTAAGGAAAACACTATCCAGAAGTTCGGGTGGAACCGAACTAGGTTGAATAGATTTTATAAGGTTGTGAGTGGCTTTAAGTTTCGACTGCTTACCTTTGCCAAGAATTACTACCTGTGGTTTGACTTTCGCCACATCTTCTCCTTAAGAAAATTGTTTAATTAGACACCACAAAGTGTCTCTACTAACTAATATTTATCGTATTTTAGTCGGCGTCTTTCGGAGGTCTGCCTGGGCCTCTTTTAGGCTTCAAACTTGGATCAATCTCGTATGCTTGTGCCCTTTTAGCCTTTGAATCTGCTAATAGGTTTTCAGCATCTTGTTCCATTAAGTCTGCCTGCAACAACAATCCTTGTGCAGGATTCTCTTCAGGTACAAGTGTGTCAGCAACTGTGCTAGGATTAACCTGCGATGTTGCTGGATTGCCTTCTGCTAGATGCACAGGATCAGTAACTGGTGCTACTGGATCGTTTGTAACTTTCTTAATTTCAGCATTTACTTCTGCAAGTGGTACTGATTGAGATGGTGTTGGTGTTAGCGAAACTAATGAGACAGGAACCTTTTGTAACTTCTTGTGGAAGTGTAAGTAGTTAAGCATTTGCTCACCGTTACTTAATTGTCTACGAGCCAATACTTGACTAATGTCTCCTGAACTTTGTGCTTCAACACTAGTTACAGTTGCCATTAGATCATCGTGGTCTCTTTCTTCAAGTGATGCTGATTCAACAATTAAACAATTCTCTGGTTCGTTTGGTATTTCTCTGAATACGACTACGCATGGTTTCTCACCATATTTTCCCACGTGTTTTAGTATCTCTGCCATTATTCTTCTCCTGTGTCAGGAGCGTCTTCCTCACCTTCGTCACCTGCCGCAGTTTCTTCTTGTGCCGCTTGTTGTTCAGCAACATAAGTTAGGAAAGTGTTAAGTTTGTCGAAAATTGCTCCAACTTGTGTAAGCTCTGCACCTCGAAAAGCACCACGTTGACTAGACAAATCTACTATTTGTAGAAGCGTCTGTAAGTCTTGAAGTGAAATGCTCTCTGGTTGCTGAAGCTCGCCGTCTGCTCCTTCCGCTTCAGGTGCTTGAACAACTGATTCTTCTGGTGCTTTTACTTCTTCTTTTGCCATTAGTAGTACTCCTTTAAGTATTTATTAATTAAATGGTATGTTATTATTTACTCGGAAAGACAATTACGGTATGTTTTTTTTGGTTAAAAAAACTAGTCTTTATGAATCCTGGAATGAATATCTGTGATTCTACCTGGAATAGGTTCCTCTGGACTACCTTGTTTTTCAAAATGTAATTGAAATCTAATTGCTTCTTCACTTGAACTAAAGTAAGCAATATCATTTTCCTCAAGATACCCTGCTGGTCTAATATGAAAAGGCAAAGTAGCATGTTCTCGAATATAATCACCTTGCTCTATGTTTATTTCATACTTGTTACTCATAAACACAACCATAGCATCTGTGTTTGCTAAAAAAGCGAACTCTTCTTTTGTAAGTTCATACTTTCTGTTCATCTTCTTTTCCTTGTAAGGCAATCTGCACCTTTGCGGCTTCTATGTCTGCGTGTGTATGCACATCTATCCTAGAGATTTCGCGTATCTCTGAGATTTCATCAACGTCATTATTGTATGTTGTTCTTACAATGCGACCTTCTGTAACAAGACGATCTAACATTTCAATTGGAACAAGTAAGTCACCGTAGTCACTAATTCTAACATAGTTTTTTTGCTTTTTATCTGCCATTTTTAACTCTCCTGCTTGTATGGTACTGTTATTCCGAATGGTGCTTCTGGAGTCTTACCTCCGTAACCTGAACCGTGAACGATAAACAACGTATCACAGTAAGATTCATCTCCCCAACTATCCCAAGGATAACCATCTGTAAACATTACAAACTTTTGAGGAACTATACCTTCTTCTTTTAAGTAGTCCCAGCACACATTAAACTCTGTGCCGCCACCACCTGCAAGTTCATACTCCATGAACTCTTCCATATTATGTTCTGTAAACACTTGTGGATTGTGAACTTCTGTATCGAAACAAAACAAATGAATTCGAAAGCCGTTGTACTGCTCCATAATACCTTTCACTTCTGAAAGCATTTCACGAGCCATTTCGTCTTGAATAGAACCTGACATATCTAATGCAAGTGCTATATCAATTGTGTTCTCATAGTCCATTCCTGGCAAGTACATACCTGCATCCATTCCCTTTCTGCTAGGGTTAAGCATTGTGTAATCGCTTTTGATTACTGATTGGATTTGCATAGCAAGTAAGCCTTTCCAATCAAGTTGTGGGTTCAAGTAACCGTCTACGATTCTTTTAACACCTGAAGGAATGTTACCAGCACCACCTGCTACCTTAGCAGATTGTAATACAGCAGATTGCATTTCGTTTTTAATCTGCTCTTTCTCTTCATCGGTGTATTTGATTGGAGCATCGCTACCATCGTTACCAGGCTCTCCAGGAGCCGGACCGTCTGTGCTTTCTCCACCATCAGCATCATCATTACCTAAGTGGATATCTAAGGTGTCAAGATTAATAACACGGCCTTCTTCTTCTGCTTGACGGAAAAGATCATCGTAAATCTCTTCAGAAATTTTTCCTCTGTATTTGTAATCATGGCAGATTTCAACTAGGTCAATTAATACACCAATGTTTGATTCAACAAGGTCACCATTAATAACATAATCGTTTGCTACGTTCCAAAGACGGTGATCTCTATTTCCTAGTCGGGTCTTATCCATGTGGTCATAAACACAATGTAATGACTCGTGCCCGACTAGGAATTCCACTTGACCTTCGTCTTTGGCTTGCAACGCCGCTACAAAATCTTTATTGTAGTAAAAGTTTTTACCGTCGGTTGCGGCAGTCGGACACCATTTGCTGGCATCAATAAACCTTAGTCTTGTTGCAATCGTTCCAAAGAAGGGTGCGGAAATTAGTAGTTTTACTCTTGCTCTAATGAGGAAATCTAGTACCTCATTATCTGACTTTTGAGTAGTCCCCCACAAAGCACCTTTGGTCTCTGTGGCTCTTTTTGCTACTTCTGTTGTCATAAAAACTCCTACCTTTTTACAATTTATACTAGTATTATACTAGAATTTAGCGGTTTGTCAACCTGAAAAAAAACCGGGAAAGCACCGTTATCGTGCCATTCCCGGCGTTCAACCAAGGGCCAGTCGCCCTCTGCTTGGACACCTCTCTCTACTGTTTTCGAGATTCGTCCTGTCTTTGTTAATGCAATGTATAATGCCTTATACAGTCCATATAAAAAGGTCGAGGACCCCCGAAGGGATCCTCTATTACAGCCGAGCTCTAGTTTCGGTAGGAGGAGTAGGTGCTCAGTTGTAAACATGTTAGACAATGTACTTGGTGTATCTTTCAGAGAATACTTTGTACACGTCTTTGTCTAAGTCCGTTCTAATATTGAAACGGATTTGATAGTCTGTCATGATAGTCTTGAACAACAAGACTACCATTTCAGGGTCGAAGTTATCATATGCAAACCTAACTGCATTATTAAACTTCTCTTTGAAGTCACCTTTTGTACCATTCTCTCTGTACATTTCGTTGACTTCATAAGTGAGTCCTACCACCAGTGAATACTTTGCACTGATCTCACTTGAAAGTTTTGGATCTAACTTCTTAACTTTACCATCAAGAATGTCTTCTGGGTTAGGCATGGTTCCAGCAATACGTCTATGTTCAATGAACTTAGCCGCCATTCCTTCACCAACCGCACCAGCAATCTCAGCCTTTTGCTCGTAAGTATCAGCAGTATCAAAACCGTCTACTGCTAACATACCTGACACTACATTCCAAGAACGTGGTGTAGCAAATGCCTGTGAACTAGTCTTAGGATCGAAGTCAAATAAGTCTTGCTTCGCATAAGAAAGGTAACCAACAACGTCAGGGTGTACTTGGTTAAGTAGTGCCCAAACATTCCAATCACCAAAATCAACAGTCATATTCAAATGACGGAATCTGTTGGCTAAAGGAGCAGGCATTCTATAAGTAACACCTCTGTCAGTCTCTCTATTACCTGCGGCAATAATTCTTACATTCTTTGGCAATTTATATTGACCAATCCTGTGATTAAGAACTAATTGATAAGCCGCCGCCTGTACACTTGGTGGTGCAGAGTTCAACTCATCTAAGAACAATACAATAGTATCATATTGATCAGCCTGTTCTTGTGTGGGAAGGTCAGCCGGTGGTGCCCATTCCATTTGGTTAGTCTCAGGATTCCTAAAAGGATAACCACGCAAGTCTGTTGGCTCCATAAGAGCAAGACGCATGTCTATCATTAGTGAATTTCCTAGAGAGTCGGTAATTTGCTGAATAATCTCAGATTTACCTATTCCCGGTGGTCCCCAGAGGAACACGGGTTGATTTGCTTCAAACGCTCGACCAACGATGTTGGTGACCTGTGTTGCTTTGACTTGTAAGTCCATAAAAACTCCTACCTTTTTACTAATTTATGTATATATTATAGCAAATTATGCCAGTTTGTCAACCGTTTTTTTCCGGTACTTTAACGGAATATTGTGCTTCAAATGCTCTTTTACCTTCTTCCCACGTTAAAAGTGAGTCTCCCCAAGCAGATCGCTCCTCATGGTTGAGAATACGCCATTCATCAAAGTTTTCCTTAACAGATGCGTCATGATTATAGGTGAAAGTGTAGATTGTGCTGTCAATTATTGGTCCCATCTTAAAATTTCCTTATTTTTTATTTTTATTTACGAATTATACAGTAGAACTGCTAAAAGTCAACCTATATAACCTACTGTAGTACATCTCTACATACAACCTGGTGTAAATGTACTCCCGTATGTATGCATAAAATGACGTTTAAAGGACCTTAACTATAAAAAAAGAGGGCATAAAGCCCTCTTTTCCAGGTCCTAAACCTCAAGAATTAAGCAGAAGCCAATGCTCTGTAACCTGCGGCTACAACTTTTTTGCTTGGCGTACCCATTCTATAGACATTCCTGACTCTACCTTTTGTGTCCCTAACTGTGTTAAGAAAAATGGCATGGCCTTGAAATCTCAATGCTTGGATTACTGCTTGTGGATTTCCCGCACCAAAGTAGCTCGAAATTTGAGCAGAACTTAGAGTGCGACCTTCTTGTAGTGCTGAAAGCACTTTTGCTTGTTTAGTGGTTGTCATATGACTTTCCCTCTCTTTATTTAAACAATGCATCTAGGATTATTCCTAAATGTTCTAACTATTATAACATCAAAAGGTTATTTGTCAACCTTTTTCTACATTATTAATAAAAATAATTAATTGTTTAACAAGACTTTGGACTCTTGTTTCTATATATCCTGCGTGTTCAGGGTACTGTTCTGCAAGTAATTGAACTTCAAAACAAGCATCATGTACATCAGAAACTTTATTATTGTTTTGAAGATCGTTAGATATATCTTCAAAAATTGCATCTATCATATCGTCTGGTAGAATTTCAAACAGGTCGTCGGTACTTAGGTTTGTGCTTTTAGATAATTGATTCAAACCTTCTAAATCTAATTTAAATTCTTTAACTTCTAGACCAGGGACGAGAGGATTTGTTATGCCTTTATACGGAACCCACTTCTTAGAATGGTTTTTCTTTTCTAGTTCTTTTTTTGTAGGGAACGGAATAACCTTCGCCATCACTCTCTCCTTATAAATTTATTTTTAAGTTACTTTAAACCATTGACCAACATCATCAAATTTCATAAAATATTTCCATACATACTTTGGTTTATCTTTCCAATCGTAAACATTTCCATATCTATTTTCTAATATATAAGTCTTGCCGTCAACAGCAATACCGCATACCAAGTGATCTTCACCTGTTTCAGTTTGACAATATATAACAGACACATCTTTCTTATCTACTCCTTCTGTTATTAATAGTTCTGCACATGTATTAGCAAAACCATCGCAATCATCTTTAAAGTCATCTCCGTTTAATACTTCTTTAGCATGGCTAGTCCAATGCTCAGACATCATGTATTGTTTATCATCGTGAATATAAGTGAACTTACTTTCAACTAAACTGTGAACTTTGTCAGCAATTTCTTTACTCATTATCCTTATCCTCTTCTAAAATTCCATATAAAATAGTTGAGTCTTCAACTACTTCTGCTTCAACTGCTTCAACTGCTTCAACTACTTCTTCTTCTACTTTGTATGTTTCACATAATACTGATTCTGGTTCACGTTCACACATTTCGAACTGTCCGCTTAAACGGATATTGACTGGCTCACCAACCATTTCTGTACTTGTTTCTACTACTTCGTCTTCACCATTACATCCGATTAGTGCAAAGACTAATACAAGTAGAGTTATTATTTTATCTTTCATAAGACAAAGGCCCATAAAGCCACTAATCCATAGACAATCGTTATGGTGACTATTGTGATTATACTCACTTTATCGTCTAGTCCAGCATGTGGTTTAAATTTGTATTGATTGTCTTTCAATGTAATAGTTCTCTTTTTAATTTCCATTCCAAAACTCCTTTTCAAATGCAACATCAATACCTACATATATTGCAGTATTAATAAGAATAAGTATGCCAAACAAAACCCAACCTGAGATAAGCATAATACTATTTATGCATTATAAGTGCTCAGTGTACAATTTTAGATCATTGTTATTTAATCTAAACCAAGCAGAGTCAGTTTCAGAATAGAACGTTGCTAGTACTCTACCTACATAGTATGGCCATTGCATGTTTAAATCCATTAATACAAGTGCTTGATGGTTAACTTTACCGGTTATACGGTATGTGTGAGCGTCATAGACACGTTTTAAGAGGTTATTACCAACTCCTGTAAGTCTTAGTCCATATGGTTCTTTATTCTTTACTCTGTAGTTCTTAAACATAAATTTATAGAACTGGTCGTCGGTTAATTTGCCTCCGTCTGGGTTGAGTGTTGTCTTATTTTCCATTAAAGGCTTAATATTCTTAAGTATAACTTTGTGTAGTTCACTCATTTTAATATCTCATGAATATAATATAATCCAATGTGATACCAATATGTACTTAAATAACTCATGAAAAATGCCATAACATTGCAAAAGCAAAATATAAACTTCCACATGAAAGAAGAGGAATTCTCCAATCAGGCTGACGCCATAAAATAATTCCTAAACTAATTATTATTACACTAAATGTAATATCTGCATAGAGAGTATTAGTATAATCAATCGTTCGCATTATATTTTCCGTATAACAATCTTACCGTACTGATCCATTGCAACAATAGCACAGTCAATTTCTTCTATAACTCCGTTGACAATATCAATCATGCGTTGACTGTTACCGCAAATAATTGTAAGTGGGACTTGGTCCTGGTTTAAGTATATGAAGTTTTCAACCAGTATAGGCACTTCGTAGTGTCTTTTACCGTGTAGGTCTAGTTTCATGATATTAGTTGTGCAAGTTTTGTACCTAGAATAATTAATAGAAGAATTAAGACAAGAAAAACCCAACCGATATGGAATTTAGTTGTTATAATTTTATTCCACAATTCTTTCATTACTCTTCGGTGACTACTACTCCACCCTCTAGTCTAAGTACTGCAAATTTGTCTGTATCGAATAACTTATTTAGTCTTGCGGCCAAGTTAAATGCATGTCCACTATTACTAAATGAAACCTTTTTATACTTTGGTCCTGGATAACTAACTAAGGTATTTAGTGTTCTTAAGTTAATTGGGTTACCATCGTAAAATACCGAGAAGATTGCTTCAGCAACAAGCACTTGTTCTGCTTTATATGTATGTTTGTTAACTGCTTCTAACAGTATTGTTGGCTTCGGTCTACTCATGTGTGTGTCTCCATATCGTGTTTGATCTACACATGTATTTATCAAAAACAACGTAGTTAAAGGCGGTTGCCGACCATCAAAACTACTTGAGTTAAGTCGTCTTTGTTATCAAAACTTATTATGCATCTTTGATTCTTAAACCACTCATCATTCTCTGAATCGTAGTAGTCAGTAAACGTACCATCTTTACCTTTCTTGGGAATAAAGTGCCAACCCCATTTTGCTGTAGCAATTTGGTTTATTAGTTCTACTTCTAACAAGCCAATCGAGCAACTTGGTGTTATAAATTGAAACTTTCCGTAATAATTGTATGTGCCTTCAAAATTGTCCGCCATCCATATCACCTTCACGAGCCTCTATCTCGTTTTCATCAACTTCATGCACAACTTTCATTGTTTCTTGACATGCTTCTATCAAAAAATCAATGTTAAACGTAGCACTTTCCTTGCCTTGTTGCTTCATACTATAAAGCAAAGTAAGTAATTGTGTACGTCTTGTTGCAGGATGCCTAGTCGACATTCTTGTTTTTCCTTTTTTGTTTATTAAGGAATCTTAATTGCTGTCTCATTTCCATCTCAGTTTTGTATGGTCCTGTGAAGCCGTATTTCATTAAGGTACCAAGTTTAGGTCCGTTTGCTTGTTTCCAACCTTTTTCAAAGTTGATGCAGTAATATCCTGCCGCATAATAAACTTGATTACCTTCTATTTTTGTGTAAAGCGGTAACTTAGGATTGTAATCCGGATGATCCTCTTCAATAGCAAATGGATGCTCATAATCTACAGCATAGCCGTTAATGTAATAAGTATCTTGCCGTTGGTGCGGTTCTGTAATTTGTTCAGAGAACAATTTAACGTTACCAAAGTGCTCACTTGCTTCAGATTCATCTTCAAACTTTAGTAATTCTTTACCAGTAATATAAACATACTTCTCTTGTATGTCTTTATTAAGGATACCTAGTTTGTTGTTTCCTTGCTTTACTAACCATGCTACATCAGAAACCTGTTGTAACTTAGTTACGTTTGGGTCTACTTTCTTTCTTCCCATTCTTATCTCCCGTCTGCTAGGACTTTATATAATCATCTCTACTCATCGGTCTCCTTTCTCGGGACAACCACGGTGGTAAAGTTTCACCGTCTTGGGCAATCGGTCTTACATAAACCTGCTCATCTACTCTTTCGAATATACTTGCAGTTTTTCCGCTCCAACCGTGCTCCAAAATCCATAGTGCTTTTCTAGCATCATTCCAATACTCAGGCACTTGCTCTTCCTCCAGTTATAGGTTTATCATGACACCTACAATTAAAAGGATTAGATATGCTATGTTCTGTTTCATTATAGTTAAAAGTTAGTTCGTCGCCTTCTTTAATATCCTGTATTGCTTCAACTTTAATTTCAACACCATTAAGTTTTAAAGTAACGTCATGCCATGAACCAACTATTATTTTACAGTTAGGTTCGCAATGGTGGTTCATAAACCCACCTAGTTCACTTTCCATATGTTGGTCTTCTCCAACTTGAATAGATGTTCTAGTAGGATAATCAAGAGTAATACCTTCCAGCATAGTTACTATTTCACCTTCATTGAAACTTTTCTCGGCAAACACTCCTCGTTCATCAGAATTTATGTTTAATATTTTAGGTGTCATCTTTCCGGTCCTACAATTTAATTGCGAGTAATAATAGAATTGATATTAGTAAACAATTCGTAAAAAAAATTCCTATTGCTAAAATAGTATGGTACCATATCCATCTTGTTTTATACGCATTCTCTATATTAACGAGCTCAGGATCTACGTCCTCGGCCATTATGTCGATTCTTTGAGGCTTTGGTTCTTCAATTAGAAGTTCTTCTTCGAAGGTTTCTTCTTCCTTCTTCATATACCAAGAATCTATTTTTTTAAGCCAACTCATTATTACTTTGTTCTCTCCTTTTACCATTGTACACCGATATCCATTTCATTAATTGTTTCCCTGTATTATAAACCTTATGAAAAACCCCTTGTTCGACTAATACAATCGAATTAGGTGCAACTTCATATACATATTCAACTTCCCCTTGATCCTCATCAGGATACCTTAAAAGGAATTGGCCTGAACCGTTAACAAAGTGATAAACTTCTTCGTTACAGTTATGCAAATGTCCGTCGCTTGAGGCGTTTGGCGTGAGCTCGCCAGATAGAACCGTCATGTTAGGCAGTTCTCTATTTTGAAAGACGGTTTTAAAACCGTCACTTGTGATCAACGTACCACGAATGTCGTTTGTGGTAATGTGTGTCATGCTGTTTCCTCGGTTTTTGTGTTTATACTGCTATTTAGTATATCGGCGTAATCAGTGGGGGTTTCACTCATTCTTTGAAGGTTCCACTTGTGACAAAACTTCATAAAGTGTATTCCAACATTAGAAATTAGAGCACCGCCTTTTGATTCCACAATAACTTTTTTACATTTATCTCTTATTTCATCTGGCTGTAGCGATAAATCAATAAGGATTTTATTGCGTTCGTAATCATCAATAACTCTGTGTTCTTCTTCGTTATGATCTACCCATCGTTGTAACATAAAGTTATTGTAATTAAAACCGCCAGTTTCTAAATCGTTATATGCTTCTAGCATACCAGTTTTATTCCTACTACCTTTCTTTCTAGCACCAGGGTAAGCACTAAATACATTGTCTGAACTATCGCCCCTTATACATTTTTCAAACAATATCCATTTAGGATCAGGTAACTCTTTTTCTTTTTTAGTCTTTTTATCTATTACTCTCTTACCTGTTTTGGCTTCAACAAAGCCATCCAGACTGACAATCTGATCAGTCGTACCATTGTATTGCATAACATTTGGAGCCATCAACTGATAAAAGTCGCTGTCGGTACTAACAATAATATGATTGTCGTCTGGATGTTCTTGTATCCACAATGCTATTAGATCATCTGCTTCGCTTTCTGCTTGTCTAATAACTGTAGTATTAGTTTTTTCGTTAAAATATTGTATCATGTCATTGTATGCTTCAAAAAACAATTCATCATCTTCTATTTCTCTTGGTTTACGTTGGTCTCTTAAAACTTTTCTGTTTGCTTTGTAAGGAGTATAAAAGTCTTTACGCCAACTTCTACCTTCTAAACAAAAAACAACATGCGAACCATTAAAGTCTCTCCATACTTTTTTAACACTATTGAACATGATATGCATTGCCATACCAATACGCATGTCAATATCTTTGCCACCACCAACGTGTTTGGCTCTCATAAACATATTTAAAGTGTCAACAAGTATATAGTTCTGTTTCATTCTTTAGTCTCATTAAAAATAGTGTGAGTTCTTTCCCCATCAAAAACACAAACAAAGTATAAACCTAGGTGCCCTTTGTTGTAAACTTTATGAAACTCACCGTCTTCAACAAGTACAACATCATTTTCTTTAACAGGAAATCTTTTATGATCAATTTCCATTTCCCCTTTGCCTCTTATGAAAAAGTAAACTTCTTCTTGTCCTACATGTCTATGTCCTGTAGTATTTTTGCCTGCTCTTAAGTGTGTAGAACTAATCACTAAGTTGTTTAGTTTTTTATTATCTTTTAATTCATAGACATCTGTATCTTTTATTACTTCACCGCCAATGTCTTGTATTGTTACCTTTTCCATTTACACCTCATCGTTTAATAAATCAGCAAAAGGATCATCGTTTGTAACAGTTTCCCTTGCTTTCTCTATGTCTGCTTCTAAGTTAATCTTTAGAAATGTTCTGTAATTCGCAAGAATATAATCTAGTGTTTGTCCGTCCCACTTAGATATCTCCTCGTCTATAACAGGTTGCACTTTAGACATTAGAGTGCCTAAACTATTTTTTGCTTTTTGTTCCGGCGTTGTCATCTTTGTTGTCTTTTGTTATTATTACATCGTCCCTATTACCTTGCATTCCGTAGTCTAAGTCTGCTTTCTCTTGTAGCAGGACAGTTCTACAAACAGCATTGAACCATTTGTTTACTACATCTTCGTCAGTTTGGCCTTCAATACCTTGTTCCATTAAGTATCGTACAAATTCATCGTTCCAGTCTAATTCAAAGAACCCTTGTACAACATTGTTAGGATCGACTCCCATTTTAATAACAGTTACCCAAGGCTCTTTCTTTTCGTCAGCCTCTTCTTTGTCATACCTGTTATTAATTTCAATAAGTCTATCTTGTAAAATACTTCCATCAAGTTCATATTCAGCCTGGGCTAAGTCATATTCTCTACCTGACTTGCCCCAACTAGTAGGGCTCATCCTAAAAGGAATTATTTTCTTCATAATATCTCCGAGGAGGTTGTATCTTGATAACCACCTGACTTATCAAACTTACGTTTGATTGTTATACGTTTACAGCCATGTTCGTGTTGCTCATATGTTACAAATTCTTGCAAAAACAAATTTTCTCTAGGCTGTTCGAATATCATGTCTGGTGCATAATCGCTTACAACTCTAGCACTCTTCTGAAAAGTGGCACTAAGTTTTTTATCTCTATTCATTTTATCTCCATTATACTGCTAACATTATACGCGGTATTATTCATTTTGTCAAGCATTTTCTGGCTCAAAAACTTCAATATAATAATACGAATTATCTACTAATTGTGGTAGTGAAAGTGTGATACCATGCACATCAACCGCTTCGTTATAAGGTAATGACAGGTATGACTCTTTAAAAGTGTTATACCAACGTACATTATTGCGAGTAAGACTAATTAAAAACTGGCTCTCAGAAGTATCAGTTATAAAATTTCCATCGTGTAATTTTTGCAAATACACTAAAGAATTAAGTATGTTACTTTCTCTTTCTGGATACTGCTTTATTAATAAGTCCTTTACTTGTATTGTATGCTGTTCAGTAAACTCAGCACTTCTAAAGGCATCACCACCTTGGGTCCTAATTTGTTTCTGTGGGTAATCGCTTTGGTTGCTAAATTTATCAGTCCAATGAATGATAAGATACTCACGAAGTATTTCCTCCAGTAATTGATTTGGAAGAAAAGTATCCATCTACTTACCGACAATGTTCCCAAAAATATGGACATGCATACGACTGGTATAATAATACCCTCGTTGTATTGCTTCATCAGCAATGCTTGCCTCGGTTTGTACTAAGCCTTCAAAGGTGCCGCCGACTCCCATTATCCATACAGGAAAGTCACAGCCGGCATCTCTGAATTGTTTTGTATATTTTTCTACTTCGTTCCAACTTTCTTCTGAACCGTTTACTACAAATTTAAGTTGACCGTGTGGACTAATTTCAGCATACTTGCCTATTACTTCTGGTTGTATTGCTCTCTTAGTTTTTTCTCCTGCTGTACTCCATAGTTTAGGCGACAAACTCCAATACCATTCTCTCCCATTTGATGACCAGTCTTGTATATAAACTGCTAAGTCATCGCTAATTGGTCTGGTCCCGTTTGTTTCTATTGTAACATAGTTAGGCATGTTACCACGTAAACCAAACTCTTCTAACACACCTATCATACCTGGCTGTGTCTTCTTAAGCATGGGTTCGCCGCCTGTAAACACCATATGAACTTCTTGTCCTGTCATAGGGTGTTTGAACTTACCGTGTGGTAGGAGTGCTGTAAGTTCGTCTATTGCTTGATCTACAGTTCTATTTGTAATCAAGTGTATATATCTCTTTGACCAAGTGTATGAACTATCACACCCTTTTGAAAACACAGGCAAATCAAATACATTTGTTATATCTGATATGTCTAATGTTTCATAAGGTAGTTCATATGTACTTGGATCAGTTGGGTCGTCTTGTCCAAAGCCATTACATTGTAAGTTACATAAGAAAAACCTCATCCATAGACTAGGGATACCAACATACTTGCCTTCGCCTTGTGCTGAATAAAATGTTTCGCTATACTTTAATTTCATTTATCAGTGTCTACCCAAGTCTCTTGATAGTTAACGCCTAAACTTAATAGCAGTTCTTTTGATTTTTCTAAAGAAACTGGTCCCCAAGTTCTTTCAAATTCGTCCCAAATAAGTCTGTGTAACTCACTCATTTCATAGTTAGTATTACCGTCTCTTATATCCATTAAGCAGTCTGTAATAACTTGCTCCATTCCTAATGTAAACAGTTTTTCTAAATCTTTAACATCTGCAAAATATGTTCTACCTTGCACAACTAACGAGAGATAAATCCAGTCGCTTATTCCCATTGTCATTACATTTAAGTCTCCTTCATTAAACTCTACGTCAAACTTAATGTAATCGTTTTCACTTGCATCTCGAGTGTCTACCCAAGCATCTAAACATTCAAATACTTCTGGTTCTGCTATTGGAAACTTTCTTAGTATAGTGGCAAGTTCTTGCCTACTGCAAACTAAATCACAAACGTCATTGACTGGAACAGCCGACCGTTCAAGGACTAAAATATTGCCTGGACCGCGTGATTCAATTGCCATTGCTTAACTCCCACAAGCATGTTGTTGTTGCAACTTGATGTTATCCATAAACTCTTTTTTAGTTGCAGGGTCATTAAAGAATGCACCTCGCAATACAGTTGTTTGTGTAAGACTACTCGTTGCCATAATCCCTCTATTCTCACAACAACCGTGTGTTGCTTGTATATAAACTCCTATGTTTTCACTGCCAGTTGCTTTCATAATCTCTTTAGCAATATCATTACATAGTTCTTCTTGTAATGTACCTCGTTTGGCACACCATTGTGCAATTCTAGTGTACTTACTTAAACCAATTAGTGTGTCTGCGGCAATAATACCTATGTATGCTACACCGCTTACAGGTTGATGATGGTGTGAACAAATACTTCTAAGTTCACTTCTAACTACTAACATACCTTCGTACCTATCGTTTGTAACGTTAGGGAAGGCTGTAGCATTAGGTGCCTCACAATATCTACCTGCCATTATTTCATTTACATACATCTTAGCAAGACGTTTTCCTGTTTGCTGAGTGTTAGGATCGTTCTCAATATCAATAACTAAACTTTTTAGAACGTCTTCAAACTTTCCTTCAAGTTCTTCGATAAGTTTATGCCTGTCGCCATCTTCAAGATAGTCTGCAATATTATCGTTTGCATTATATCTGTGACCGGCTTCTTCAAGTCTGTCTCTTATTGTTTCACTGATTGGCTTCATTTTCTTCCTTTTCTTTGAGTTCTATTCTTAGTCCTTCTATTTCTCTTTTAAGAGCAAGTTTTTCTAACTTCTCTTGCCTTACTTTATCATCGCTAACATGATGTTTCCAATGTCTTGTAATTTTCTCGTCAAGTTTTCGATGCAATTCTTCTAAATTTTTTATATGATTATAGAGACTAGCAGTTGAGCTCATTACTTCTTCTCCTTATGGTTCTTACCCTCCCATTCAAGGGATGATTGAACAATTTCTTCAAGTCCAAAGACTGGTGCCCACCCTAGTTTTTCTTTTGCTTTACTATTATCTGCATGAGTAATAGCAGGATCTCCTTCACGTCTACTTGCAAATGTATGTTCAGGCATAGTGCCTGTAACTTTTTTAAATGCTTTCAATACATCTAACACACTATTGCCTTCTCCATTACCAATGTTAAAGACATCGCTTTCGCCACCATCTCCTAAGTAATGCATACTTGCTAAGTGAGCAGTTGCAATATCAAATACATGGGTGTAATCCCTAATTGCAGTTCCGTCTGGGGTATCGTAGTCCATACCAAAGACAGTTGTTACTTCCTCATTTAAAACATTTCTACAAACAATAGGAACAATGTGACTTGCTTTTTCTTGCATGTAGCCGTGTGTTAAACTTGGATCAGCACCTGCGGCATTAAAGTATCTTAATGCAACATAGTTAAGTCCAAATGCTTTTTCGTAGTCAGGTAGTATATCTTCTATAATACTTTTACTTAAACCATATGGGCTAACCGGTGCTTTAGGTGTATCTTCTGTTGTAGGAAAGTCTACTATATCGCCATATACAGAACTCGAACTACTGAATATAAAATTACTAACACCGTTATCCACAGCATGATTAAGAAGTGCGATACTGTTTGCAACATTATTCCAATAAAATACATTCGGTTCTTCCACACTACGACCAACTTCATGATCAGCCGCGAAATGCATAATAGTGTCAGGCTTTGTTAAACTAATAACCCCTTTAATTTGACTATTATCTAAATCAAATGGATATAAAGCAACACCTGGTATTTCTTTCTTACGTCTATCGACGTTAATTACGTTATGACCTTCATCGACAAGTAATTTACATACCATGCCTCCGATATAGCCACTACCGCCAGTTACCAAAATTGTTTTTTGTGTTTCACTCATATTTTACTCTTGCTACATGTTTTCGGAAGTCCCATTCGTTCCTTCCATGTTGCTCTCCTTTTCCTTCTAAGACATCTAGTGTACGACCAATCGTACCATTCTGATAGTCTGATATCTTACCTATATTATATACTGATAAGTCCTCGTTGTCAATCGCTTTAAACATTCTTTGCAACTTTTCAAGTGCATCATCTAAACTCCAAGGAGTGTATAAATGATTATGATTGTTTGCAAAAACTTCTGGGAAAGATCTGTAAGCAGGGAATAAAGTAAGTGTACCAAATGTATCTGCTTCACTTACCGTATTGCTTACCCAATCTTGTAATGCACAATTAAACAATACTTGGCTATCAGCCAGCAATTCGTAATAGTCGTTTTTCTTTAAGCCAGTGTACACTTTGAAGTTAGCCATACCTAAACGGTATCTATCTCCTTCGTATAACAATGCTCTATCGACATACTCTTGCTTATTACTTTTCAACTCTGGGTGTCCGCAAAATATTGCAAACTCTACTTCAGGGTCAATCTTATAATATGCTTCTGCTAAATCCATATAGAAGTTAGGCTGTTTCTCATCGTCCCAACGAGAACTAAAGCATACTCTTTTCTTTCTTTGTTTGATTGGAATGTCTGAATCAATCCTGCTTCTTACTTCTTCTTTACCATAAGGTAAACCTGAAACATAAACAGGTGCTAGTATTCCAGCGATGCGTAGGTGTGCCGCAAACTCTTCACTTGCAACAAATATACCACTTACCACTTGGTCTACCATTTCTTCATACTTCCGCATCCAATGGAACATACCTTCCCTAATTAGAAAGTCATCAGGGTCGGTTGTTTGTGCTAAGAATCTTAAATAGATCTTAGGTCTATATTCCGCTGGGGACTGGTCCATGATATACGGCAAACATTCAATACCAGGCGTAAACATATCTTCATAGAAGATAACGTCATCGCTTGTAAGTTCACCGTTTTTCATTTTTTGAACAAGGTTCATTGTTTGAGATAAACTGTAGTATGAACGACCGTGAGCGTCCAAAACACTTCCAGTTACAATAGCCTTGCTGTTGTCTAACTCGTCTCCCTCGATTATTTCATAATCAATTCCGCGTTTGTTAAACTCTCTTTCATTCCATTCTTGCAGTTGTAAGGTATAGCGAGCCTCATAACTCTCTAACCCCATATAAAACAATTTCCTCATTTATTTCTCCTTAATCGTGCCGTAGTCAACAACGTGAGTAATCTCATCTTTGAGATCCTGTGCGTAGTCTTGCAACTTATCTGCTTCATCCTTAGATATTTCTTCAGGCTTTACAGATGCGTTTGCTTTTTTTGTTGACTTTGATTTTTTCATTACATGGCATTCTTACGTTCTTGAATTTCAGCACGTCTAACTTTTGCAAGTTTAGTTAAATCCATTAAGGCACCACGTGCTCTTGTGGCCGCGGCTTTTACACCTTTCTCTTCGAACTTAGCACTTTCAGAAATGTAAGTTTCAATTGCCGATTTAATTTTTAAGTGTGTTTCACTTGACATAGTATTCTCCTATTTTATTCATCCGCTACCGGATATTCTATTTCGCAACCGTTTTCGTCATCTTCGGCTACTGAAATTTTCAACCAGCGACTAGGATACCTTTTTTGTATCACAGTCGCCAAATCATCAGCGATCATTTCACAACTTTTAAAATCAAGTTGTAAAGCATCGCCATCTAAACCTTTTTCTACAGACGTATATCTTCTCTCCAACCAACGTTGGAATTGTATAAATTCAATGTCTCTATCATTATGGAACACTTCGATCCATACTTTAAAGTAAAATTTATGTCTGTGTGGGAAACCTAAAAAAGAAACATCATCCCAATCACCTGTTGCATAACGTGGATCCGTGTCTGCTCCAGGATACTTGTGTATTCCTTCTTTTCTAAATGTTACCCAAATACTTCTCATTCTTCGTCCTTTGTAATTGCAGGACTGTCAGTAATTCTACCAACATCATATTCGTCTCCATGCCCTCTCATAAAGTATGGATATGCTTTTACACCAGCCTCCCACATATCAGAGCCACCAACTTCTTCTTGTTCGCCAACTCTAATACCTACAGTCTTATCTAATAAGAACCATAATATGTAAGAACTACCAAATACAAATCCAAAGATTGCACCTGTTCCTATTGCTTGTTCTAAGAAACTTGCATCCGCATTTAATATTGGCACTAACATAAGTCCTAATATACCTGCAACTCCGTGAACACTAATAGCACCAACAGGATCATCTATCCCTTTCTTCTCAATATAACTCATTGCATACGGAACCAATAGTCCACCTAAGCCACCGTATAAAGCCGCCATTGCTGGTGCTGGTGTTAAAGGATCAGCCGTTATAACTACTAAGCCTGCTAATGCACCATTAGTTGTTGCGTTCAGTGCTGTTTTACCTAACCATAGTTTACTAAAAATCATTGCTACAATAAGACCTGCGGCCGCCGCAGTATTTGTGTTTACAAATATTTTTGCAACTGCATCTGCATTTTCAATACCATCTATTGCTAATTGAGAACCACCATTAAATCCAAACCAACCCATCCATAAGATAAGTGTTCCTAGGGCAACTTGTGCCGCATTAGAACCGTGTATTGGTTTAGGTGTTCCGTCTTTTAAATACTTGCCTCGTCTAGGACCTAGTATTAATACACCTGCTAATGCCGCAGATGCTCCTGCCATATGCACAATACCTGACCCAGCAAAGTCAAAGAATCCTCTTTCACTTAACCAGCCACCACCCCAACTCCAAGAACCTTGGAAGGGATATATTAGTGTTGTGAACACTACAGCAAAGAATAAGAATGTATAAAGTTTCTTCCTTTCTGCTACTGCTCCTGATACAACTGACATTGCAGTTGCTACAAATACTACTTGGAAGAAGAAGTCAGCATACACAGAATGCGTATTTATATCTCCCCAACCATACATAAGTGTATAACCAAATAGCAAAAATCCTAATGATGCTACACTATATAATGCTATGTTCTTAAGTAATATTTCAATTACATTTTTACTTCTAACAGACCCTGCTTCAAGCATGGTAAAACCTGCCGCCATCCACATCACTAAGACGCCGGATAACAAAAAGTATAATGTGTTTAATGAATATGCTAATTCCATTTTATTTCACCCTTATTTTATTATTAAGTTCATGGTAAGATACGATTCGGAGGTCCAGTCTCACCTTCTTTATCTACATCTTTTTTATCAGTTGCAGTTTTTACATGCCCAAAGATTTTCTCTTCGTGTTTTATTTGAGCATCGTTTTTCTCTCGTTTGAAATTTTTGAAGCCGTTAAAAAACTTCGTGTCAAACTGTCGTTTATTCATTTATAATTTCATCCTCGTTCGTCTTAAGCCGCCTAACATTGTTGTTGCGTAAATTGTGAAACCAGCAAGTAGTATTCCTATTGCTATTTCTGGTGTAAAAACTGTTTTTAAACCCCAAACAACTCCAAGTGCTAGTAATGAGATTATTACCACTGGTCCAAATCCTGCTTTAAAGTCTAGGTAAATTTCTTTTAATGATTCTTTATTCATTTATTGTGCCTCTAATGATTGTTGACATTGTAAAAGAGTAGGAAACGTGTCTCCTACATCTTTAGTTCCTTTTGGTTTGTAAAAAAATCCTTGTTGACATTCGAGAATCTCCCCAACTATTTTTCTACCAAGCCTGACGATGGTTTTAGTTTCGTATGTAACTTCAGACATCACTTTGTTCCTCTAACGCCCATGCGTAACCACCTAATGTTACTAACAGTATTATAAATCCTGTAGTGTTATTTAGATTCTCAACCAGTCTAACTAAGTAGAAATCGGTCAACAATAGCGGTCCTAATAGCACTTCTGTTACTGTTATAAGTAGTAGTAAACTAACTAAAATTTCTACTACAAATCTAATTTCAAAGATTATAAAATCTCTTACTGTATTCATCTGCCTTGCCCTCTGTATTTTTTATGCGATCTCTTTTTATGTTTATTCATAGTAGATGTGGAGATTTTTACACGTCTACCTCTGCCACCTTGCCCAATGCTACTACATTTTCTACTTGGTGTTATTGCAGAAAATGTTTTTCTATATAGTGCCATAGTTTTCTTTAATCATCGTCATACATCTCTTCTTCCATCTCATCAAATCGTTCTTTTAACTTTTGCAAAAGTTCGATAATTAACATGCCTATTTCATCATCTTTTTCTGTGTCTAACTCTGCTTCAAATTTAATTTTCATCTTCGTTTATTATACTATCAAATATCAATTTGTCAATCGATAATTTCATCTTTGGTATATTTAGTCCAGTCAGTAAAAACATTACGTTTTTGTAGGTCCTGTACTGAATGAACCCATACACCTGGGTTACTTGCCTTAAAGTCTTTATCGTCTAACTTAATACATGCGTTGTAGTTAAGTTGATTAATGTAAGGCAATTTAACACTAATCATAGGTATAAATGAGTTAAACTCTATCCAACCTTGTTCTAATACTTCTTCGTGGTACTTACTATCGTAATCAAGTGTTACCCAAATGTCATCATTAAGTAATCCATTTACAATAAAGTTCCAATCTCTCCAATTGTCTTCGTTCCTCACCATTGGTGATCTAATATCGCTTGAGTCTATTCCATCAATTGAATTTGGTTGAAAACTTTGGTTAGCACCTAGGTATATATGTCCACAACCATTGTTTAATGCTCGTGCAAGTATCTCTTTATAGTTTTGTAAGCCTACAACAAACAAAGTTTTTTGCCCGTAAGCAGGACTATGCTCTACTTCTGTGCCTATAAAGAACTTTGTTTCGTCTGTGTGACCTTCTCTTTCCATTAAAATATCCACTGTAGAATTATTACTATAGCAATTCCTTGTATTATACCAGTCAACCACATACCAAAATGTGTCAAACTATATTTGTGTGCGGTGTCTTGCACAAACTCATAAACCCAGTCAGCGGCATCAAACAAGAACATCCTAACGGTCCTTTCCCACTTCTTTAATTTCTCTTGTAAACTCATCGTCTTAATTGTCTCCTTCTTTGACAAACACTCCACCCACCATTTTACCTTTACGGTCTTTGATATCTAAATAGGCTTCTGCTAAACAACTGTCTAACGTAACTTTATTACGTTCTGCTATGTTAATCATTACTACAAGCATATCACCTATATCGTCCTTGATATCTTTGCCCTTACATACACTATCACTAAGTTCACCTAGTTCTTGTATAAGTTTTAGTACTTGATCTTTATCAGTACTACCTTCAATTAAGTTTCTATCGCGGTGCCATTGACTTACTAAGCCTATAAGTTGGTCCATAGGCTGTAATACAGGAGCCTTGTTCCTAAAACTCGAAAAAAGATTCCAGGACTTCTTCTTTTGTGCCATCGTCTTCGCCTCCCATACTTAAATGTGTTAAAAATTCTTTGTTTTTTGCAATTATTTCTCTTGCGTCTGTAGTTGCAGGATCTAATACTTTTTCTACAAAGTTCCTAAACAATAATATGTTTACAGGAACATATGGAGATACTTCTCCTATTTTACTATTCTTTTTCATAGGCTTCTTCCAGTGTGTAAAGTCTACTGGTTCTCTAGTAAACTCTATATCAGCAAGTCTATTAGCCTCTTGTACTGCTGTAATGTGATTATATACACTATGACCCATGTAATACAAATATGTTTGTGTGTCCCATGTAGTGCTATCACCTTCAGCATATAGTTGGTTACCCTTATCATCTAGTTTAGGTTTACCGTCTTTATCAATTAACGGTTGTCCTTCTGAAAACTTGAAGTTTCCATTTTTGTCTCGATCACCAGCACCCATTGTACATAAGTCACCCATTGTAAGCCTTTCCATAATAGGACTATGTCCAAATGGAGCAGGCAAATTGCTACCTACTAATGCTTGTTGATCAAATCCTCTGTCCATAAAGTATCCGAACTTACCAGGTTCAAAGAAATTATATGCATACGTTTGACCATATGCAGTATTAACGAATGGGGAGGCGGCATCGAAGCTCAATGTGATGTTAGGGTTATCATGCAATCGCAACTGTCTCTGGATAGCAGTCAAGAAACAGGCCCATTGAAGTTTCCCAGTTCCTAAGAAGTGCATCCAATCCTTACCTGCCAGCAGGCCGTCAGCTCTGAGGTCAAGTATGCGGTTTAGAACACAACTAAGGTCCTTCATATTAATACCAGCAAAGGCGTATCCTTCGAGTACCCTGCTAGCCTCCCCGTAACCTTCGGCAACAAAGTCTGTATCTGAGAAGTATTTAACTGCCTCATACCATTCTTTAGACGTTGATTCGTCTGTGCCTGAGAGTACGTTTAGAAACTTTGTTGCTCCCGGAATACGGTGGCGTACAAAGTAATCTAAATTGAGTAAACTGATATCTAATGTATCAGAAAATTCTGTGAGTCCTGTTCTACTGCTTAGAGGCTCTATAGCCGCAAATGCTGGAATATCTAATGTCATACTCCAGTCGGCTGTATGCTCTAACCATCTTAATATCTTTTCACAAACTTCTTGTCTGGCTTTATCATTTGGATCTTTAGCATTCTGCCAATCCATTTTCATTACGCCAGTAGCAATTTGAAACCCACCCGAGTCTCCTAACAATACTTCTACAGTATTTCTATCACGTTCCTGTATCATTGGCTCATCATCGTGACTTTTTGTTATGTCTAAATGAGCATGACCGGCAGAGTATAACCCATATGGATAATGAAAGTATGCTTGTTCATTTCTAAAGAAGTCTAATCCTTCGTTACCATATTCAAACCCTGCTGGAGTACGTGACTGCTCGGGTACTTTGTTGCAGATTTTATCTAACTGTTTAGTATAGAAACTACTAACAGCCGGCAGATATACTGCATAGTCACGTTGCTTTTTGCCTAAATCATCCATAAATTAGTTTTTCGCAGGTAGTAAGTATGTGTAAGTTCCAATACCACTGTCTACAATAATTTGTAGTAGTCCTTTTGCATTGATACTTAATACACAATTAGCATTGTCACCTAGCCTAAGTATTCTTAACACAATGTCTAGTGGCCAGTGAAACTCGTGTGTCATATCACCATCTGGTGCTTCGTTAACAACAATTTTAGTTCGGTCACCGCCAGCATCACCAATGTAAAAATACAAGATACCATCTTCTGTTCTTGGACTAAATGTGGTTTCAAACTGACCGAGAACACTATTAAAGTATCCTAAGTCTTTTAAGTTCTTTGCACTAGGTACAATGTTAATTTCAAACTCTGCACCTTTAAACTTAATCTCTTTAAGTTGTTGATTAACAACATCAGCCAACATAAATCTATAATGTGCATCTGTGCCTGTTTGTGAAATAAACTCTACTTCAGTTGGCACATCAAAACCATTCCTATCTTGCTTTATAACTTGGACAGTTCCATCAGCATCATCAAAGTCAGGATACTTTAAGTAGCCGTCTAGCACATTCATTCTGCTTAGACCAACAGTAGCATCAACAAAGTCTGGAACAGGATTAACTGTTTGCCCTTTGAATATTACTGTTTTGTCTGCATCAACTGTTTCGATATTAGTCTCTTCAGCCGATCCTGTAACTTTAACCATCTCAAAGATGCCTAAGTTATGCGTATGCTTTAACACATCTTTTAGTGTGTCCTTGATATAATTATTACCGCTCATATTTTCTCCTGTGTGTATATGTATTTAGGTAGTTTCAACTCTTTCTGCCTCTTTTTTTAGAAATGTTTGGTCAAACCATAGTCTAATGAATGTTTTTCTAACAATAGCAAACAATGTAAATACAGTTGTTAATATAACACTAGTCCACATAGTTCCTATTTGCCAAACATCAATACAAAAATAAACCATTACAAAGTTCAATGGAATATTAATCATAGCCGCAATTCCAGTGTCGCTTAGTGCTTCTTTAAATGCCATTAGTTTAGTGTAAGCCATAAAATTCCTATAATATACTTCTTATTATACACTCATTAGGTGTATTGTCAAGTGTTTTTTCATATTTTTCTATAGTTCAAAGAAAGTACCTAGTACTTTGCTTTCGTTCATTCTAGTTAAGTCCCAACCCATGGCACCTAACACATTGTTAATCTTTTTGTTTAACACACTTTCTTCCATTGCTTCTTCATCAAATGGCATCTCTTTAAACCATGCAGGTATATGCATTTCATCTGTAGGATATGCTATACTTGTATAACCTAGTGCGTTGCTTTTTAACTTACATACAATTACTTTCATGCCGTCCATTATACCCATGCTATATGCATCACTAAATGCTGTTCTAGCCTCATTATAATTAATACTTGCTCTAACATGTCCAGGTATCATTGTGTTTTCTCTAGGCTTTAAGTCATTTAACTTTCTTAATTTAGTATGGGTTTGAGATACTTTGCGTTGTTTAGCAAGTTTCTCACTATATGTTGTTAAGTTATTAACACGTTTTGGCATACCTTTCTTCCACGGTTCTAATGATTTGAAACCATCTTTAAAGTCTTTTATCTTTTGTATAACTTCATCTTCGCTCATACCATCAAGTGCGTTGTCTAGTATTTCCTCTAAGAAGTCTTGTATAAACTCTGGAGTATCACTTCTTTTAATGTCCATACCCATAATTTTAAGTTTACCACCTTCAGGTTGATAGCCTTCAATGTCCAAACATTTAATAGCATATCTTTTCTTAGTAATAAACAAACCACTCTTACCAACTACTTCTCTACCTGCTTTCATAACTTTGCCTGCAGATTCAGGTATATTAAAAGACTCTTCTAAGAACTTTGGAAATGTAGCACTTACTGTATCTGATATATGATCATATAATGCAATAGCACTATCCATATCTAAGTCTTCGCCTTTTGGTAATGCTGATGAAGCACTAAAATATACAGAATCAGTATCACCATATACTATAGTTTCGCCAGTATGGTCGTACACTCCGGTAAGCATTCTGTTTGTTTCTGCTCCCATGTGTTGGGTAATTGCTCTTCCTGTGAGTGTTGTCGACTGCCCAATACGTTTATCGAAAAAACGGCAACCAGGATTAAGTATAGCACCATATAAACTATTGAGGTTAATTTTCTTAACCAGTTGTCTCTTATCCCAGAATGCAACTTCTTCTGCTGTTGATGCCTCTTTCTTTTTAGTCTGTAATAACTTTCGTTCGGCATACCATCTCTCCAATAACCCTGGCACGATACCTTGGAAATCTGTTTTAAAGATAGTACCATTAGCACTAATGTTCCATGGCTGACCTGAATTAAATATTAAGTTATATACGTCTGCTCCTGTTACTTCTGCTGATGAGCCATCTTCCATGTCAAGATGCAACGTATGATCAACATCTTTAGCCATTACCATTTCATACTCATTACTACCAAACTTACCTAACCAAGCATCTGCAAATGACTTTTTCTCTAACGTCATTTTCTCATTAATTTCTTGTTCCGTATAGTCTTGTCTTACTTGTCCTACTATTGTTTCTGCTCCCATATTGAGAGCTCTAAACACACTTGGGTATAGACTGTTTAAATCCATACTACCTATCCATTTGTGAAAGCCTTTCTTAGGAAATGCTACATAGGCTCCTGCCGCTTGTGTATTTGTTTTATCTTTTTGATATTTCTTTCTATCAGGCACAACCATCTTACGTCTATGTGCTTCATTAATAATTGCTTGATCTGTTGTTGCTACCGCACCCATTGTTGTTGGTAACAATACAGTATTATCATGTGCAATAGTGTTTGCTAAATCTATAAACTGTAACTTCTTATCCATCTTATCTAACAACATAACGTCTTGTATATTATATTCTAAGAACCTTTCAAAGTCATGATTATAAAGTCTATCTAAACTACCTTCATAGGCTACTTTCTTTTCACCAACTTCCATTTCACCAATATAATCTAGTCTGTAACTGTGCCTTTCCTCATAGTTATATTTCCTATACAACTGCATATAGTCTAAGTGTACACGACCTGCTAAATCATAAGTCTCACGTTCACTACCATATGCTTCAAATGTTCTATGCTTTGGAAATTGATCAAACAGACATAGTTTTCTTGTTTCTGATTTACCTAATACTTTTGTAATTCTGTTTACAAGATAAGGTATATCATAACCTTCACTGTTCCATCCACTAAGTATATCTGAATCAACAATAAGTTCTAAGAAAGTTTGTAGCATTTCTTTCTCAGTTTTAAATAGCACAACCTCTGGCATCTTGTTTGCTATTTGTTGTGCTTGTCCCCAACTAAGTGTTTTAGGGGGAACAGCCAAACACACCATTGCCTCCATCCATTGTAAGTAAACTCCCACGGAAGTAATTTCCATGAATGCATCTTCAGGAGTACTGTAGCCTCTATCAGGATCGAAGTCTACTTCAATATCAAGAAATGCTGTTTGTAACACAGGTTGTTCAGCACCGAGGTAATGTTTGGCTATCGTTTTGTTAATTGGTCGTATGTCGCTTTCATACTTCTTGTTGTGAGTGTTTATAGATACATTTTTACGAAACTCTTTGAAACTTTTACATCTAATCTCAGTTACTTTTTCGCCATAGATACTAGTAAAACTTCCTTTAGGATCTGCAACATAGAAGTTATACTCAGGTTTATGATCAACAAAGATTCTTTTGCCGTTAACTCTTTCGACAACTTTAACTATGTCTCTGCTTTTATCATAGAATGCGTCAACGTAACTCATATGTACATATTATACAGTAGGTAAGATAAAAAGTCAATTAGGTTTATAATGTTCTGCCAACAGTCTCTAGGATTGTCTCCAGCTCATCAAATTTATCAAATTCGTCTTGGAAACTTGCTTTGTGGGCAACCTTAATTGCTTTGTTTAGTACAGCAGGTTTAAGTTCCATTTCTTCTGCAATCGCTTTTACAGTCTCTCTTAAACCTTCTCTAAGTGTTTCAACTTCATAGGTAACTTGCATACCTTCGTCGATTAATTTTTTGAGTCTTGTTTTTTCTTCTTCGTTGAATGTTTTATTAAATGCCATTATATTTCCTGTGTTATTTGTGTGTATCGTTAATATTTATACACCGCTAGGGGTATTATAGCAGGATTCTGGTTGTAGTCAACCTTTAATATTATATTGCAATAATAAGCGAGTATCGAATACCTGTTGTTACAGGTTTAACTCTATGTCGGATAGTTTTGTTAAACACAACGGCATCTCCTACCCCTAACTCATCAATAGGAAACCTGTCTTTGAGAATAAGATCTCCTCCAGTATAATCATTGTTTAGTTTAATATTCACAACGTTGGTAGAGTCAACATGGGTTTCGCAACCTTCTCCTTCGAGGTATTTGCAAATCCACATTATAGGTGACGGGAAGCCAGTTTGTTCTGAAATATATTCTTTCATTTTTTCATCGCATCTATATCTGCGAGGAATGTATTCAGTATATTCTGGGGAAATTTCTTGCTTTTCGTGAACTAGTCCTGTCCAACCGTCTGTGCCTTCTTCAGGAATCCAGTCTACTATATGAGAGCATTGCTCTGTAGATAAAATGTTAGTTACAGTATAAAATCCCTGGCTAGGTGTCGGTATGTTAAATTTTTGCATTTAACCAGACTCTAGATCTCCAAACTTGTTTCAAAGTCAAATTCGTAGTCAGGAAATGTTTCTACAAGTTCTTTTGCAATGTCATCGCCTTCGTCACCATCAACGGGTTCTTGTAGAACAACTTCGTATATAGTTCGATCTTCTGTGGTGGAGTATAGTGTTACTTCTGCACTAACCATTTTGTGATCATCTGTGTAGGCTACTACAACTTTTGCTGGAATATGAGATTCCACGATATCATAGTATTCGGCCACTTCCTCATTACTGAGTTCGTGATCCGTAATAAGCCTTGCAAAATGTTTAGCGAATTTGTGTTCCATATTAGTATTTATCTAACTGTTACAGGAACACATATTCGTTACGAACACCTATTTTTTAGTGGCACTAAAAGCCTGAGCACCAAAGAATGCCGCTACAATACCGGCAACTGCTACAAAATATGTAGGTGCCATATCTCCAAGTGTACCTTGTGCTTCTGTCATGCCTGCAAAACTGGCACTTACTACAGCGGCTGGGTAAAGTAACATTCCAAATAATGAGAACCATGCCATCTTACGTTGTGCATCTCTCATTGCATCAGCATCTTCAAGTTCTTTTCGTTTGAACTCTAGATGCATTTCCATCTCACCATTTGATATATGACCGTCTTTATTGAGGTCTACATCTTCCATACCTTCGACAGTTTTAAAGCCTCTAACGTCGTATCGACCTCCTGTCGTGGGATCTTCACCGTCGGCTTTTGCCTTCAATGCGTCGTACTCTTTACGACTCATACTTACTTCTGCTTTTTCTTCCTCTGCCATAATTTCCTCCTACCGAAAACTAGTGTGTGTTTTATTATAATAGTATTTATCTTTTGCAGTAGATAAATATATAGAAGGACACACATATGATAACATATTATAACGTAGTAAGGCACACAGACATCCACAACAGACCTATAGAAACTTGGGGAGTATTTAAACGAAACGCAAGTTCATATGTCTTAGATTTATCTACTGCAAAAGATACATCGAAGTGGAGATATGATCTCAGAGCGGCAAAAGACTTCCCACAGACAGAACATGATTTTAACAATTGGATACCTTCAGAACAAACACTCAAGAACTATGAGTTTTCACAAGACTTAAATCCATCAAATGTTAAGATATGTATAAGAGATCCATTACATAGATATTGTTCTGGACTTGTGATGCTAAATTTTAATATCGAAGAACCTTATAGTCGACATTCACTTATGGAACCATATTATCACAACGGTGGCAGAGAAGAAATAATTAATATGTTTCCAGATGTAACTGAAGAAGGTCATATTAGATTCTGTTATAGTTTTAGACAGTTTGTGCGTTCAATACAGAATACATTTTTTAGTGCGGCAAATACACCCCCTCCCGAATACACTTTTGGTGAATCACATTTAGATCCTGCACTTACACTTGCTTGCCTTTTACCTTACATGCATGATGAAGCAAACATTCGATTTATTGATTTAAGGAAGTGGACAGAATACACAACAGGAATACTTGGCATAGAAGAAACACTTCCACAGGTTCATAGATGGAACGCACCTAAATTACAAAATAGACGTGACCAAATTGCCCAACCAGGTTTCAGTTATTTTAAGGTATTACAACACGAAATGAGACACTTCACAAAAGATGCTAGAGCATATGAAACAACAAACTGGCAACCAACATTTGAAGATTGGTTAGAACCAGAAGTGAGAATGTATAAGTTTTTTAAAGAAAATCCTATAATTGCTTCAGGTTCAGAATCGATGGAAAAACTTACAGACTTGTTAGTAGAAATGCTAGACGATCCATACTTTTTATATAGATCATTTATAGTTAGAAAGAACTATACGAACGAACAGGTGTTAGAACGTTTTCCTAAGAGATTACGATTCGCAGTACAAAAATGTATTAGTAAATATATTCAATGGGAAAAAGAAGTAAGTAGTAGAAGGGTGGACAAGCATCAACCTAAAGGCTCAGGGGAACCTGCAGACTTATAGTTTAACTATAAGGATTCCCCCAAGTATTACTATTTACCTAATTTTTGAAACGTGCTGGCCAAGTGTCTATGTGAGTTTTGAAAACTCTGTCCCATACTGAAAATATAGATGCAAAATGAACAAGGAAATATTTATGATGATAAGCATGATGTTCATTTGTTCCTGCAAACGGTATATGTTTGTAGAAGGAAGATTTTATTCCTGAGTGAATATCTAATTCGTGTAATGTTCTAATAGTTAAAAACAAAAGTATAGTAGTAAGTGATACTCCTCCGAGAATTAAAAAAGCAATAAATGATCCTAATGAACCTAGCATCCATTCGAGCGGGTGTTCGTAAAGGTAGTCTGAAGGAAACGGATATTTTGCACGATGATGTATATAATGTATTTTATCATATATGAACTTGTTTTTATGCATGAGTCTATGAAAACCATAAAAATATAGATCGTCAATTAATAGTATTGCAATCAATTGTCCAACAACAATTCCAAAATTCTGATAAGGTTCTAATATCCAATCGCTCAGTAAATAGAGTCCTGTAGGAAAGATTATTATCATAAGCAGTAAGTTAGTTAAAATAAGAGGAAGATGTTTTTTAAATAAACTAGCATCATGTATTGGAAATCCCATAGGAGATCGTGTAGGAGATATAATTGTTTTTAGTATGGCTTTTGAATATACTAGCCCAAGCAAGTTTAATATTAAATACAAGCCACTTACTGCAACAAATAAATTTAGATAAAGCGACTCAAACACTTCGTTCTAACTTTTTAGTTTTGATTAAATGTTTAGCAACACTTCGTGCCGCCGCTTTAAATGTTTTGTTTTGTTCTTCTTCTGAGAAGTACATGCTGTTTATAACAATCTCAGGCTGACTCCATCTATCTTTCTTAAAGAATGCTCTCTCGGCTTGATCAATCATTACAGTTGCCACATCAAGAGAATCTATTAGTGCTTCACGGTTAACATCATCTTTATTTACTAAACCTGTTTCAACAAAACCCCAACTAAAGTTAATCAGTCTGCAACTGTTTTCATACGGATATTTAAAACTTTCTAGTATGCAATATGTTGATAACTCGTTCTTGTCTCGAGCATATACATTCTTCTCATCTAATATACTATGTGGGACATAGCCTGTGATGGAACCTGTGTTTATAATTACTTTGTTTGTGCCTTTCCATTTTGCATGTAGTTTTTTACACAAATGATTTTGTACACCTGGGTGCCACGCATTGTTAAAGAATACATCTGGATCAAAATCAATTATTTCTTCTAGCAGTAAATTACCGTTTGCTTCTGCTAGGTTCCAACCGTTGCTTCTACTGTAACCTCTTATTTCTGCTTTGTCGTCAGAATATGCACTAATCATATCTAGTGCGTCATATATTGATTGGCCAATGCCACTGGTGTGACCTGTAATTGCTACCTTTTTCATTATAACTCTTCCGTGTCGTTGTTGGTATTTATAACGAAATGATCGGAAAAGTTACTTTTGTTGGCAGACGACCACGGATTTGAACCGCGACTAAGACTTTTGGAGAGTCCCGTGCTACCGTTACACCAGTCGCCTATTATTAGTTAGAACGGATTATATTTATCGTGAAGTTTGTTTGCTAACTCATCAAGACCGGCACTACAGCAAATGTCCTTTTGACGTCGGATTTCATTTGCATGATCTTGTCCTCGGCGCCATACACCGTGGTCATCAGTATAGTTATATGTCCAGTCATGAGTCTTTAACAATGTCTCTAATTTTACTAAATCTGGGTGCATAACCTCTCTCCTTGTTTTACGTTTATTATTTGAAATTGTAGTATGCATTATACTTGTTCCTTACTAAAGTTTAATGCTAATTTGTGTTGTAACCGAATTGCTTCTTTTTCCCACGGTTGGTCCCAATAGTCATCAAAGTCATCTACACGTTTCTTCCAACGGGTAAGACTAGGCTCAAGTTCACCACGTGCAAATTGTTTTACATGTACCATTTCGTGTGCTAATGTTGTAAGCCAATCGCCCCAAGTAGCAACATCAATAATAAAATTGCGTGATGTTAAACTTTCACATAAGCCTTCTGAATCACTTGCCTCAGCCAACTTTAATAGTACACTATCATGTAAACGAACTTGTATGTTCAATGCTAGACGATTAATGCCTAACTGTTTAGCATAATGTTTTACTGCTACGGTGGTGTAAGCCTGTCGCATAAGATCTATAAAACCATTGCGTGGACCAGTTACTGAAATTTTCAAAGGTGTAACTCCTCTGTTACTTACTTCCGTCTTTGTCTAAGACTTTAATACGATTAACCATAGTTTCTTTACCATGGTGATATTTAGAAACATTTTGGCTTTTGATAAAAGCCGCAATGTCAATAGTGTCTCCGACTTGGTGTTTTATATCGTTGTTAAAGAACTTAACAATATGTTTACCATCAACACTACCACAAAATAATTTAGAACCAACACTAGCAATAAATCTAATGTTCTCAATAGTGATGGTTAAGTTTCCACGTTTACCAACAGTACCAACGTAATCAGACACAGCCGACAATGCGGCTTCACGTTCTGACCAAACATCAGCAGTTTGCTTATTAGCAAAAACTTTTGGTAAACTAGCGGCTATGCCAATTTTATCTTTACCAACTTGTTCAGCAGTAACTAACTTAAGAACATTTTTTTCAAAGTCAGTTAAGTCACGTTCCATAGCCTTAAAAGTTAAACCTTTAAGATATTCAATTATGGCTTCTGCCTGGACTTCGTCCCTAGGCTTAATGTCAACAAGTTGTCGCTTGTTGGTACCACTTTTTTTATCGTGTGTACCTAAGAAATGATTGTATAAGAAATGACTGTTAGCAACTTTGCTATCATCAATTTGAGCCTCTGCCGCCTTAACAAAACCACCGTTAATTCGATGTACGGCACATGCCGCTGATAAAACTTCTTTGACTGTAAACAATGGATTTGTTGACATATTCTACTCCTTTTTTCCTAACTACCCAACTATTATAGCAAACTTTACTTAAATGTCAACCACTTCTTTGCCATTAGCAAACAAGATAAGTTCTTGTGCTAGTGACAGACACTCTTCACGAGTAAGTTGAATGTTTTGGAAACTGCCGTTGTTCTGGACAGTAAGTTGAAGCATTGCGCCTCGGTCCTTACCACCTGCAAAACGAGTTTGGGAAATTTCAGTGCCGGATACATCACGTAATTCTGTAGCCATTTTGTGCGGTCCTTTTTACTAAATATGCAACTATTATAGCACTTTGAGCCAGTTTGTCAACCGTTAATTGCTTATGTAACTGCTTGATTTGTAACGAGATTGTAAATTTCTTGCCAATTTTTAGCAATATATCCTGGCTTTTTATGGGTTAAATTGTGCCCATGTTCCAACAAAATACCTCTAAATCCTAATTCAATCCCAACTTTTAAGTTCTCAGGCTTGTCTTCAATCCAGTAGTTACCTTTATATTTACTTGCTAGTTCAGTTAAAATCTCATCTTTGTCTGCACCTGTGTCCAGACAATGAACTTCAACAAATGCATCACCAAACAGTTTGTTAAGATTTCTTTCTCTTAACTTTTTTGCATAAGGATCAAGACTAAGACTAGTGACTGCAATGAATTTATAACCATGTTGTTCAGACAGTTTCTTAATAAAGTATTGCGAATCTCTTAGGGGAGGAAGAAAGCCTATTGCGGCACTTTCATTGAATACTTTAACAAGTTTGGAACCTGCTTCATAAGTCATACCGTATCTGTCTCCGATACTATACTTGAATTGGTAGCCATCTACTTTAGAATGACCATGGTGTTCTGCCCAAACTGAGAATCCTTCTTCCCAATCTAAACACACACCATCGCAATCTGTTAATATTATCTTTTCTTTCTTTGGCACGAAACTAATTACTTTATACCCCTAACTAGTTTAGCAATAGAGCCTGGCGTTTTAATAGCATGGCCTCCAATAAGCCTTGCAATAAAGAATCCGGTTGTTCCTGCTAAAACTAATATCTTTAAAAATGATTTCATCTTAATTAGTATAGTGGCTTTCACACAATGGGTCCATGTGTGTCCCAATGCTGTTAATACCAATAGTTACAGTAATCTCGTTACCGTTGTAAGGGCTTCTGCCTGTTCTGGTAATTTGAGGTTCAACGTAATCGTCAAAAGCAACAACCTCAAGTCTATCAGCAATATTAAGCATATCGCGGCCTAAAGGCTCCTGCTCGGTTGCAGGAAATGCTTCTCTGTAAAAGTTGTACCATCTTGAGTGGTATTCTTTTTTACCTTCAGCAACAACTTTAGCAACATCATCTACTGCGTTTTGATAAAACTTAGTTGTTCTGGTGATACCTGCTTTAGCCGCTCCGGCTGATTTATAACTAGTGCTTCTCCAAGAAGGGCGACTAGGTTCTGAATGAAGAGTTCCTCTTTCAGTGTTTACTATTACAAATGTTGACATAAAATCTCCTACCTTTTTATTAACTTTATACATGTATTATAGCAAATATACAGGTTTTGTCAACCTTTTTCTGACGGTGCCAAAACCGCATTAACACTGGCTTTAAAAACTATAAATAGTAGTATGAAGCAAGCCGCCCCTAGTATGACCACTTATCCTGTATTCCCAAACTGGGTTTTTGAGGGTAAATTGGAGTTAGATAACGAAATGAAAGCAATGGTGCTACAACAAGTTGCTTCTATGAACAAAGTAAAACTACATTTTGGGTACATAACTAAGATACAACAAGTTCAAGATCACGTGTTTAATCTCAGTCAATTATGTAGTAAAATGTTCTTTGATAATGTTGTAAATCATTTCCGCTTACCAAAAGGATTACAGAACTTAGAGAGTTGTGAGAATCAGTTAGTATGCATTGACCCAGGTAGAAATATACCAGCAAGTGTAAATAGAATGCGTTGGTATCAATGTGTTGTATTTGTTGAAGGAGATGATAATACAAGTAACGTATATTTAGACACATTAGATTCTAAATTGTATGCTACTCCAGATCCAGAAGTACAAGAGTACACTCATTTTATTAATTACCAGCCTTGGAAAATAGTATTTTTTCCAGCACATCTTCCGTGGGGATTTACACCAAATATATCAGATAAGAAATGTATGTTTTTTACACATTCATATCATATGCAACCTAGGACAGCATAATGACATTTATTGTTGGGAGTCCGTGTGTTGGGTGTAAGGATACAGAGTGCGTAAGTAGTTGTCCAGTTGATTGTTTTTATGAAGGACCTAACATGCTTGTTATTGATCCTGAGGAATGTATTGATTGTGCTTTATGTGAACCTGTATGTCCTGTAAATGCTATTTGGGCCGATGATGAAGTGCCGGAAGAAGAAATACCTTTTATAGAAATCAATGCTGTAAAAGCTCAGTTATATAAAAACATAATTGAGCAAAAAGTTCCTTTGGCCGAAGTCTCCCCTTATACATTTGAAGAAGCCTTAGAAATTATTAATTTGGAGGAATAGGTGAGTAACTATATATTTGATGTAGACGGAACCCTAACACCTAGTAGAGGAGTAATGGACCCTTATTTTAAAGCATGGTTTTTAGGATTTGCATCTAGTAACAATGTAGTACTTGTTACAGGTAGCGACAAACTAAAAACAATAGAGCAAGTAGGTGAAGAAGTTTACAATAAGTGTAAACGTGTTTATAATTGTAGTGGTAATGATGTTTATGAAGGAGATAAACAAGTTAGTCATAACGATTGGGAATTGCCTAAAGATACAGAAGAATTTTTAAATGAAAAATTAGAGAGTACGTTTTGGGCAACTAAGACTGGCTTACATATTGAACATAGAACAGGAATGGTTAATTTCAGTATTGTAGGTAGAAATGCAAACACAACACAACGAAAAAATTACTTTAAATATGATCAAATAGTAGAAGAAAGAATTAATATTGCAAAAGAATTTAATGAAACGTTTCCAGAACTATCTGCTAAAGTAGGTGGCGAAACAGGAATAGATATATTTCAAAAAGGCGGTGACAAATCACAAATACTAAACGATTTTGCATTTGAACTAGACACTATTAGATTTTATGGCGATAGGGTTGATCCTGCAGGAAACGACTATCCTATTGCAATCTTATTACAACCACATCAAGTTAATGCTGTTTCCGATTGGAAACATACCTGGGCATTATTAAAATAAAGTCAAAAAAAAGCACTCCGAAGAGTGCTTTTTTAATTGTTTAACTTAGTTCTACTAAATTAAATTAGCCTGAGAAAGAACAAACGCCTGCCCATGCAACACCTGCTTGGTCAAATGCGTTAGAAGCATCATCAGCAATAGCCGCTCCACCTTCGTACGCAATATGTATAGCAGTGGTAGCCGCCGCCGCGAAACCTTCAATTCCAGTTACTGTGTAATTGGATTGTTGGATTGCCGCAATAACGCCGTCCATTTTTGCTTGAGTCATTCCACCTGCGCCACCATGTGTAGCAGTTGCAACGTGTACTATTCTTCCAAAACCATTTAAGTCTAGTGTAAAACCGTTTACTTTAGTCTGTGCCATTTTTAATTCTCCCAAATGTTTTTGTGTTAGAGATTATCTCTAACGTTACTTATATTTATCATTTTAGTCAAAAAAATACCCCACTAAGTGAGGTATTTTTAATGTTTTTTAGTAATTAACTATTAAACGTAATTGTAATGTACAGTAATTGTACCTGCTCCTGCAGTGGTTGTAGCCGCTGTGCTACCATCACTTTGCATAAACAGTACTTGTACTGCCGCATTCTTAGTTAGAGTTGTATCTCCATCTAATTCAATGATGTAAGTTCCTGCTGTTGCACCATCTGCATCATCTGCCGCTACAATAACTGTTCCTGCACCTGCATTCTCTTTAACAAGAAGTTGGTTAAATGATCCACCACTAAATGCAGTACTGACTTTAATAACAATTCTTTCACAGTAGTAAGTTCTACCACTAACATTTGGCATAGCCGATGTGTTAATAGTTGTTGAACCACTTACAAGTGCTTGACGGAGCATAAGCCCGTCGCCGCCATTGTTAGCAACATAGTCTATGATTGCCGCTGTAGTTGGAATTGTAGTATCGTTGTCGTCGCCTGTCATGGCGTCTGCTTCATCTACAAACTTAGTAATAGCAATGTTTTCACCACTGTCAGTTAATGTTCCGAATGAAACAACACCTGAAGCAGTAATGTTAGTAGCACCTGTAATTGCACCACTAGTTGCTGTTAATGTACCGTCTGTAAGTGAACCTGCTGTTACTGCACCACTAAATGTACCTGCAACACCATTTGTAATTGTTCCAGCATCATATGTAGCCGCACCGTCATTGAATGCGCCTGCAGTAATAGTTCCACTGGCTCCAATTGTAGTAATACCACTTAAAGCACCTGAGCCATTTAATGTAGCAACACCGTCACTTAAACTGCCACCGCTTACGGCACCTGAGAAAGTTCCTGTTGTTCCACCAATTGCTCCAAAAGTTGCACCAGCCGCTGTACCACTAAATACTTCACTAGTGTTAGTAGCCGCTGTTAAAGCAATAAATTTACCAGTTGAATCATCAAATCCAAAGAAACCAACTCTTGCTGATGAACCATCGTGATATCTAAATTCGATACCTCTATCTTTGTTATCATCAGAACCTGGAGCAGTATCACCACCCAATGTAAACACTGGATCGTCAACTGTTGTAGTTGTTGAATTTACTGTAGTTGTAGTACCGTTAACTGTTAAGTCTCCTGTAACTGTTAAGTTACCTGAGGTTGTTAAAGTTGCAGTAGTAATATCATCTGATACTAAGTTTCCTGTAACTGTTAAGTCATTTCCAATAGTTACATCAGAAGGTAAGCCCATTGTAACTTTAACGTCAGTACCAACTTTGGTAACTGCCGTTTCAATTTCATTTGCTGTACCTAGGAATTGCAAGTCGTCTGTTGCTAAAGCAACATCTTGCGTACCACTATCGCCATCTACTGTTAATGAAGTAGTAATAGCCGCAGTACCTGCCGCTGTTAATCTACCTTGTTGATCAACTGTAAATGTTGGAATTGCTGTAGCAGAACCGTATGAAGCCGGTGTAACTGCTGTATCATCTAAGTCAATTGTAATACCTTGACCTGATGCTACAGTTGTTATTCCTGTAAGACCAGTAACTGCTAAACTTTGTGAGTTTAAATCAACTGCACCAGTACCACTGTCACCTGCTGTGTCTAAGTCTTCTAATGTGACTTGTGCCGCAACATAGTCTACTACCGCACCTGATGTAGGTATAATAGTATCACTGTCAGTAATAGTTGTCTGGAATCCTGTTGCTGTTACAGTACCATCGCTTAATGATCCGTATTGTACAGTTCCTGAAGCAGTAACGTTTACTGCGCCTGTTAAACTACCGTCATCTAATGTAGCAGTTCCGTCTGTTAATGATCCACCTGTAATTGCACCTGAAGCACCAATGGTTGTTAAGCCACTAGCCGCACCACTTGTAATTGTTGCTGTACCATCTGTTAAACTACCACCTGTAATTGCACCACTAAATGTTCCTGCAACACCACCAGTTAAAGAACCGGAAGTTATAGTTGCTGTACCATCTGTTAATGTTCCTGCTGTTACTGCACCACTCCATGTAGATGCAACACCACCAGTTAAAGTACCTGCTGTAATTGTTATAGCACTATCTTTTAATGATCCACCTTGGATTGCTCCTGAGGCTGTGATTGCTGTCATACCTGTTAAGGTAGTATCTAGGTTAACTGTTAATGTATCAGTTGCACCTGCTACTGTAGTAATGTTAGTTCCACCTGCAACATCAACTGTGTCTCCACCTGCTACAACTTGTGATCCTGAATCACCTGTTAGTGTCCAAGAAGTACTAATTGCCGCTGTTCCAGCCGCTGTTAAACGTCCTTGTGCGTCAACTGTAAATGTTGGAATTGCTGTAGTACTACCATATGATCCTGCTGTAACTGCTGTATTATCTAGAGATGCGGTTACTGTGTTAGTACCACTTACTGTTGAAATACCAGTTCCACCTGCAATAGTTAGTGTTTCACTATCTAAATCGATAGCAATAGCACCACCACTATCACCTGCAAGGTCTAAGTCTTGTGCTGTAACTTGTGCATCAACGTATGCTTTAACCGATTGCTGTGTTGGTATTTTTGTTGCTGAGTCTGAAGCCATATTGTCTTCATCTACAAAAGTAGCAGTTATAGTACCATCACTAAATGATGTACCTGTAATTGCACCAAACTTAGCCGCTCCTAATGATCCTGACATAACTGAACTAGTGTCAGTTGCGTCTGCGATAAACATAAATGATTTATCAGTATCGTCCATTCCAAAGAAAGCAAGTTTGGCTCCCCCTGAATTATAATCGGCTCTTATACCTCTATCTAAGTTATCATCTGATCCATCGGCACCAATTTGAAAAATTGGATCTTCGATTGAAACAGTTGTTGAGTTTACTGTAGTTGTCGTTCCTGTTACAGTTAAGTTACCATTAATAGTAACTGTTGCCGCAGTAATGTCATCTGACATTAATGAACCCGTAACCGTTAAGTCATTTCCAATGGTTACATCAGAAGGTAAACCAAATGTAACCTTAGCATCAGTACCAACTTTGGTTACTGCTGTTTCGATCTCATTCGCTGTACCGAGGAATTGTAAATCCTCTGTTGCTAAAGCAACATCTTGTGTACCTGAATCACCGTCTACTGTTAATGAAGTAGTAATGGCCGCTGTACTAACTGCTGTTACTAATCCTTTTGCATTTACTGTTACAACCGGAATTGCTGTAGCAGATCCAAATTGACCTACGTTGCCGTTTACAGTTGCTAATGTCATAGCCGCTGTAACGTTTGCCGCACCAGTGAAAGAAGCAGATGTCCATGTACCATCTCCTGTCATTCCAATAGTTCGTCCTGTTGCTAATGCTGTTGCCGTATCGGCATTACCAGTTAAGTCACCGGTAATTGCGCCTGAGGCGCCTATTGTTGTGAAGTTGGCCGCGGCTGGAGTTGTTCCACCAACTACGACGCCATTCATTGTTCCACCTGTCAGTGTAACACTTGTTATATCTTGGGTAGCAATACTACCAAGTCCTAATCCAGTTCTCGCACCTGCCGCTGTAGTTCCACCAGTACCACCATTTGCAATAGGCAATGTGCCACTTACGTTTGATGTTAATGAAACTGTACCAGCAGACATAGTCCCGCCTGCGACCTTGATAATACCTGTTGAGCTACTAAGGTCCTGTCCCGTACCACCGTACTGGGAGCCTACTGCCGTGCCTGTCCATGCTCCTGCAACGACACTACCGAACCTTACGTTCTCTAATGTTGTCCCATTGGACTGAGTAAAATCAAATTGACCTGAACCGGAGTCGTACTTTAATCGACCCCCGCTTTTACCCATCTGCACGTCTGAAGAAAGACCTTTTATACCAAAGTTCTTAATATCAGCCATTTGTTTCTCCTAAAATTATGTATTATGCATAACACTTTCGAATTTCGTTTGTGTTACATGTATTTATCTATTTTCTAAATATAAGTGAGCTTAACAGTCACCGATCCAGCAGTTGCACCGTAATGATTACATCTAGCCTTGATTTCTAAGTCTTGCGTAGATGCCGCTGGGTGAACATACTCTGATGTAGGCATAAAAGTTACTACTTCGGTTAGTTCATTACTTGGATCATCAACGAATTGATCTGGATCTGCTGTAGTTCCTATTTCAACACTAGGTGTTCCCCCTGAATGTCCGGTAAATGCTGTAGATACTTCAATTGCAACACTAGTAATCTTACCACCTGGTGATACATTTCCTAAAGTGTTTGTTGTAGCAGTTCCAAATCCATCTACTGGCATTGAAAATGTAGTTGTAAGTGTTCTAGCATCAACAATACTACTGTCTGCATCAGATATTTTAATCCAAGAACTACCATCATATAAGAATAATGCCCACTCTCCATCTGCCGCTGTAAGTACATGACACTGGTCACCTGTTTGTGCTGTTAAAGAATTTCTTGCACTTATATTAGCAACAACTGTTACAGTTCCTGCTCTTAATCCTTGTTCTACATTTAATGCTAATGGATACATACCGTTATGTCCACTAGAAATACCTGTGTTTACTCTAAAGTGTTCAGTACCTTCATAAATTAATATTTCTCCACCGTCACTTCTTGTTAAATTTAATTTGTTTGTACCAGGACTTACATTTGTTGCATCTAATCCTGATACGTTACTACCACCTACAAAAGGTTTATCGTTAGAATCGTTTGTAACGTTTACTATTGTTATAGCATTACCTTGTGATTCAGTAAGAGTTAATTGTGTATCTTCTGTATTGGAAGTTGCTGTAAGGTTAGTTATTCCTGCGGCATTAATGTCTGTGGCCATATCACTTGGTATAGCAACAGCGGCACCGTATTTTGCTTGGCCTGCTGTATTTGTACTAAATGTAACTGTAGTATTTCCTGAACCACTATCAAACGCCGCGGAAAAAGTAGTATAACCGCCAATTAGTCCGTATGCTGTACTATCAGCATCACTAACTATAATATTTGTTGTTGGTACTGAGGTTGCACTAACACTATGCGTAGCAGTTCCTGCATTGATTTGCGAAACTACTTGAGCAATAGTGGCGTTAGCACCACCCGTACCTGCAAATGTAACTGTAGAACCATTTAATTTTATTACATGGGTGTCTGGTATTGATGGATCTTCTTCATCTCCGACTAATACAGTAGAAACAGCATCTTGTATTTTTAAGAATGCTATCTTGCCTGTATCTGTAGTTGTTAAGTCACCGTCAGTATCTACATAAATGTAATCACCTTTAGTACCTGGAATGCTTGGTTCAAAGTCTATAATTCTATTGTTAGGTGATAGCATAAACATATTTGGACCTGGTCCGGATTCAACTACAACACCAATCATTTTACCCATTGTTCCTGCTGTTGATTTTACATACCCTGAACTGTCTGCACATATTACATCGCCTTTAGCAAAGCCATGTGATGTTTTTTCTAAAACGTAATTTAAACTAGGATTCAAATATTGGAATCTGCTCATTACTGTAGCATAAAAACTAGCGGCCGCTGTAGTAGGTAATGGATCTAGCATTGGTAGGCCTAATTCATTTAGTGAGAATATAATACATGATCCTGCACTAAAAATACCATTTCCGTCACTTGCTTTGAATGTGTTATATCGAAGCCAATCCTCAACAACACATGTTACTGAAGTTGTAGTTTTGCTTTCCACACTGATAATTTTAAGACATACCCCTGTAGTTGCACCTGCTATCCAATCGCCTACTACTACGTCTAATCCGTTAAATGTAAAATCGTCTCTGCTTAGATGGGAACCATGTCCTTGTGATGTGACTGTAAATGTAACAGTCCAGCGATAATATTTTTTACTTCCTGAACCAGAGTACCATATGTCTCCAGCACCATTCTGATGATCCCAATAATTCTTACCGGCTATACTTGTAACCGAAACACCTAACACTTTGTTAGGATGGTTTAGTTTTATTTGACTGCTTTTATAATTTATTAAAGCCACTATAATTTCCTATATGTTTAATCATACATTGTAAAAGAAATCCAAGCATGAGTAGTTGTACCGAAACTTCTACTTGCACCCGTTTCTGCTTCACGTAATCTCAACTTAAGAGCAACAGATGAACTGCCGTCAAAGAATGTTGGAGATCCACTCGAACCACCGCCTGCTATTTCTCTCAACGTCATTGTAGTTGAAAGTTGTGATAGTAGGTATTTGTTGTTTGTATAATCATAACCATATATCATTATAGAGCCTGGAGGAAGGTTATATGTACCACTATCGAATGTAATTGTCATATCGCCACCCGATGCACTATCAATAACTGCTGAACTAATTCCAGTACTTAAATCCGAAGTAGTATTTAAATTTCCTGAACTGTCGTAGTTTAGTTTGAATCGTAATATTTTAGCACCCGATCCACCACCGCCACCACTAATAGTTCTATTAGTAACACTTGTAATTCTACCTTGTGCATCTACTACAATTTCTGGACTTACTGTAGCACTACCATATGTACCTGCTGTTACAGCCGTATCTGCTAAGTTTACTGTAGCACTTCCACTTGTTGCACCACCACTTAATCCTGTTCCTGCTACGACTGCTGTAATGTCTCCACTACCGCCACCGCTTTGTGCAACCCAACTTAATTGTCCTGCACCGTTTGTAGATAATACTTGATTGTTTGTTCCGTCTGCTTGTGGCCAATTTACGCCATCTAATATAATGCTACCTGAACCATTTGGTGTAATAGTTATATTACCATTAGCAATACTTACAATACTTTGTCCATTAACATCGAATGAACCACCTAGTTGTGGTGTAGTATCTGCTACTACTGATGCTAGTCCACCACCGTCTGCTCCGTCTGCTCCGTCTGCACCTGCCGCTCCAGTTGCTCCTGTAGCACCAGTTGCTCCTTTAACGTTACCTAAGTTTTGTACTGAACTGTTTGCGTATGTAAATATTAATTCGTCACTTGTGATTGCAACATTAGTTACACCGTTACCAGCGGCTCCCGCTGGTCCAGTTGCTCCTGTAGCACCTGTTGCACCTGTTGGTCCTTGAGGACCTGTAGCACCTACTCCCGATAAGTCTACCGTAGTACCATCGTATGTTAAGTCACTTGAACTTAATGTTAGTGTTGGTCTACTTGTTAATGTACTATATACTCCGCTGAATGCGTCTGTTATTCCGTAACCTGCAATAGTTGTAGGTTTACCACCTAAGTTTGTCCAGTTCCCACTGGTTGCTAAAGCATGTAATCCTAAATTTGTAGTAGCATTAGATTTTTGTGTTGCATCTAAACCTTGATTATTTACATCAATTCTTAATCTGTTTCCTAATGATGTTGATGTTGTGGCCGCAAAGTTAGGATCATCTCCTAATGCCGCCGCTAATTCGTTTAATGTATCTAATGTTGCTGGAGCACTATCTGTAATTGCCGCTACTATTGTTGATTGATTAGCAAAGCCTTGTGCTGTTAAATATGAAGCAACATTTGTATCACTGTAGTTGTCTGCGTTTATCCAAGCACTACCATTATATTTTAATACTTGATTGTTAGCAGGACCTGATATAGTTGTATCAGTTAATCCTGTTAATGTTGTTGTAACTGAACTGAGGTCTGCAGGTGTAAATGTAAATACACCGCTACCGCTATTGTATGCTAATGCTCCGCTACCACTTGCACTTGCTGTGGTAACACTTAAATCTGTTAATGCAATTCCGCCACCACCGCCTGACTCTGCGGCATTAACCCATGCAGTACCATTAAATTTTAGTACTTGGCCATTTGTGGCACCTGATATAGTTGTATCTGTTAAACTAACAACACTAGCAGTTCCACTTGAACCACTGTTTGTAATTGTAATTGAGTCTGAGCCTGAATTTGTTGTTAGTGTAATACCTGAACCTGCTACAAATGTTACTACATCTGTTTCTTGATCTGCTATAACACTATCTTGTCCTGAAATATCAAATTGGCTAAATGCATTTGTTCTTATACTTGAAATGTCAATTGAGGCTCCGCCACTAATACCAATTTCGTCTGTTGCGGCATTCCAACTTAATGTTTGTGTACTCGCCGCTATACTTACGTTTGCTACTGATGTAATTTTACCTGCACTATTAACTGTAAACTGTGGCATACTACTTGCAGTACCGTATGTGCCTGCTGTAACACCACTTGCTGAATCTAAGGATACATTTGAAACTGCTGTAATTTGTCCTTGTGCATTAACTGTAATTTGAGGTATGCTTGATATACTACCATATGTCTTAGCAGTAACACCTGTGTCAGTTAATGCTATAGCACCAGTGCTATTGTTATATGTAATGCCTGTGCTACCACTTAAATCTGTTAATGTAATACCTGCATCTGTTAATGTAAATGGTTCATACTTGCTAGTAGAACTGTTATACTTTAATACTTGTCCGTTAGTTGGTGCTGTTGAACTAACGTCACCAATTGCTGAAGCAGTAAGTCCTGCTCCAATCTCTGATATGTTAGCACTAAATGTAACTGTATCAGTTCCTGCGGCTGTAGTTATATCAACACCAGTGCCGTCAGTAAATGTAATTGTATCAGACGTTCCGTCTGCTGTAATTGTTGTTTGACCTGTAACTGCAAAGTTACTAAATGCTAGTTCAACATTGCCTCCGCTACCACCACCGCCTGTAATGGTAATTAAGTCAACGTTTTGTATTCTACCGTATGAATCAACAGTAAGTTGAGGTACTGTTGTTGCGTTACCGTATGTTGCGGCTGTTACACCTGTTGCTACTAAGTTAATTGTTGCAGTAGACTTGTTACCTGTTCCACCAGTAACTGTTATTTGTCCTGATGTTCCTACGGCTGTTTCAACATAATCTGCTGATAAAGTTGATGCCGCCGCAATAGTAATCTCTGTTGCTGATACTGAAGTTACTTGACCTTGTTGGTTTACTGTTACTACTGGGGAATATGTGGCATTACCATATGCACCTGGTGTTAAACCAGAGATATCTTTTAGATGTACACCACTAACATTGGCTTCTAAGCCCATGCCGCCAACTACATTAAATGTACCTGCACTTTTGTTTAATCCGTTTCCAGCACTATATGGATCGTTTGCTAACGGACGCCATTCGCCTGCCGCCGAACTAAATTGTAAGATCTGTGTGTCAGTAGGTGCGTAACCGCCAGTTGCGTTTACGTCCGTCATGTCGTTCAGTTCTACACCAGCGATGCTTAATGCATTTTCTCCTGCATTAACTCTAATAAATTTGAGGGCGTCTCCGCTATAATCTGAAGGACTATCTGTTAAATCTAAAAATGTGGCCATACAATACTATCCATCAAGTGTTTAAGTTGCTATTAACAACTATTTATCACTCTTAGGCCGATAGTATGATGTTGCTTATTTGTCCGTATGAGTTATCGTAAGTTTCGCCATCACCTATATATGTTCTATTCATATATGTTCTGATCCAGGTAAAGTTGCCTTTGAACGTGTATGCTTCTGATTTGTCTGCTGGATCGGCCGCATTCCATTGAACGTAACCTGCGGCATTCCAGGCAGTACTATTAGCATATAAGCCTTCGCCTATAGGAACAATATCAAACCAGTCATCATCTCCAGGAGTTACTGCAAGTGTGGCTTGGATATGAAATCTGCCAACGAAGTTAGTATAATTAACTTGCAGGGTGTGAATGCCATCAGTATAGCCGTAATAACTGTCGCCTTTGACGTTATCACTGTATTTGTTCATTGCAGTTCCGGTTGAACTTTGTAATGTAACACTTCTTCGATTAATTGGCATTAAAGTCTCCTATCTATAATGTATTTATCACTTGAAAAGGAAACAGCGAGTAACATGTATTCTAGTATCTGGGTGTGCTAATTGTAAAAAAGGCTGTATAGATAGCAGTTCAGCATCAGTTGTCCAAAAAACAACTTCACCATACTTTCTTGGGCGTTGGAATCTAGTTTTTTCTGGAATCGTATTATTATCGAAGAACTGTCTTAGATTTTCTACTTCATTTTTTCTTCTTTCCCAAGGCATTCGATAATCTGGTCTAGCAGATACTTTAATATTATATTTGTTCCAGTAGTTTTTACTTCTTACTGCAACGGCTTGATCAGGATCAATAAGTATGTCAACATGTTTTTTGTTCCACGGTCCTCGGCATTCTGTTACTATATCGCTATATGCTTTTAATATTTTCTTATAGTACACTTTATTAGGCAAGTAACACATTAATTTGTGTTGATACATGTTTACATAAAACCTTTCTATATAGAAAGTACCGTGAACTTCATTGTATTCTCTAATTTCGTCTTTAATCTTTTCGCTATACTTCCAAGCCTGCATATCTTTCAGTCTAACTAAATGCATAGACATCTTATAATCAAAGGTCTCTGGATCTTCTTCTAGTTTTTCTACAAACGATCGAGGTGGCTCATATCCTGTTAATTGTGTTTTAACATATTGTTCTAATCCTTGGTTTAGATCAAGTGTAATTTTATATGGATACTTACCAAAGTAAATTCTATCACTAGGCGAAGGATTGAGTCCTCTAGACTCTATGCCTAAGTACTTACATCTACGTTGTAATATTTTTTGGTTACCGGAAAGTATAATTTTCTCCTATATAATCAATTGTTACTGTATGATTTGACATGTTTTCAAATAGTATCTTTTTACTTAGCGGTTTCTTAACATTTTCTTCAAATAGTCTTTTCAATGGTCTAGCACCCATAGCAGGATCATATCCATCTTCTGCTAATTGTGTTCTTGCTATTGGTGTTAGTTTTAATGTAATTGTGCTATCGTTTATTTGTAGTAATTCGTTTGTATCTTTAACTAGTTTATCTACAATTAATAGCATTTGCTCTTTAGTAAGTTTATTAAACTCTACTGTGGCATCAAGTCTATTTCTAAATTCAGGTGAGAAGAAGTTTTTAACTGCTCTTAGTACTTCGCCTGTTCCTGGCCTATCACCAAACCCAATTTTGTTTTCTTCTAATTTCGCGGCACCTAAGTTTGAAGTCATAAGCAATACAACATTACTAAAGTCAACTACTTTACCATTTGATCCAGTTACTTTACCATCTTCCATTACTTGTAGCAATACTTGTAATACTTCCGATGCGGCTTTTTCTACTTCATCTAATAGTAATATACAGTTAGGTGAGTCTTCAACTGCGGCAACTAATTGTCCTTGCCCCATTTTACCTTCACTGTGACCAACATATCCTGGAGGAGCACCAATAAGTTTTGCAACACTATGTTTCTCCATGTACTCTGACATATCAAACTTAACTAGTTTTGCTTGTAGTTCTTTTGCAAGTGCTCGTGCTGTTTCTGTTTTACCAGTACCAGTTGGACCCACAAACAAAAAACTGCCTATAGGCTTGTGGGGTTCACGTAACCCGCTCTTGCTAACAAGAATGCTTTCAACAATTTTATCAATTGCTTCATCTTGACCATAGACTGTTAGTTTTATTCGATCATCAAGATCTGTATAAGCATTAGAACTTTCTATATCAATTACATCAGCACCAATCTTGCTCTCTTTACTAATTACCTTTACTATGTCTTGCATTGTTACAGCATCGCTTTCACGTAACTTAACAGCGGCACCTGCCGCATCAACTACATCTAATGCTTTATCTGGAAAGTATTTTGTTTTAACATATCTATCAACTAAGTCGACACTCTTATCTAATAACTGTTCTGCATAAGACACACCGTGAAACTCTTCATAGTATTTTTGTAATCCTTTTATAATAAGTTTAGTATCTGCAACACTAGTTTCTTCAATATCAATTCTAGCAAACCTACGCATTAATGCTCTGTCCTTATCAAATGTATCCGCAAACTCATCTGGTGTGGTAGCACCTATTGTTAGCATTCTACCTCTTCCTAAAACAGGCTTTAATAAATTAGCGGCGTCTATATTTCCTGAACCTGCCGCACCAGCACCCATAATCATATGTATTTCATCAATAAATAAAATAGAATCAGGGTCTGCTTCGAGACAGTTTAGTACACCTTTAATTCTTTCTTCAAAGTCACCTCTGTACTTTGTACCTGCTAACATATTACCTAAGTCTAAACTATAAACAACTTTATCTTTTAATGTTTTAGGTACTTCATTATCAACAATCTTTTTAGCGAGTCCTTCAGCAATAGCAGTTTTACCAACTCCTGACTCACCTACCATAACACAATTATTTTTCTTACGTCTTGCAAGAATGTGTATAAGATCACTAACTTCTTCCTCTCTACCTATAAGAGGATCTATCCTACTTTCCTTTGCTTCTTCGTTTAAGTTCCTTGTAAATTCCTCAAGCAGTTCTTTATTTTCTTCAACAACCATTGTTTTAGTCATTGCTTTTTTAATACCAATTGCTGTTAGTCCATTAATCTCACAAAAGTATTTCGCAAAGCATTCATCTTCGCTTAACACACTAATCATTAAATCAACAGGAGTAAACAATGTTCTCTTATTAAACATAACTTGTGCTAAGCCACGTTGAAATACTCGTTCAATACCTTTTGTTTTCTTTGGAGTACCTTTTATTCCATTAGCACTTACAACACCAGCGAAGTCTTGATTTTCTAGATAGTTATGTATGTCATCTTTAATTACAGGAATTTCAACTTCAAGCAAGTCAGCAATCTCTTTGATTTTATTATCGTCAAGCAGACATAACGTTAAATGTTCTAGTGTAACGTATTCGTGTCCTTCTGTACTTGCTAAATCGAGTGCATTGCGAATAATGACCTCAACATTGTTATTCTCGCTCATGTTTTTTAGATTTCCTTATTAATACTATTTAACAAGTCTATATGCTTAGGGTCTTTGATATGTGGCACATCTATGTTTACAATTATAAACAAGTTACCAAACATTTGAGGAGCACCTGGATAAGGCATACCTTGATTACTTAAACGTAATCTAGAACCTTGTTGTGTACCTGGTGGTACTTTTACACTTAGTTTCTTACCACTAATATGATTAAAAGTTTTCTCAACACCTGTCATTGCTTCAATAGCATTAACCATAATGTGTTGATATAAATCATTATTGTTAACACCCATCTCTGGTGGTACGTCTATATGTATTCTAATTATTAAGTCACCTGGTGGCCATCGTGGGTCAGGTTGTCTACCACCTTGTGGTATTCTAATACGGGTTCCGTCCCTAGTACCTGCCGCAATCGTTATAAGTTCATTTTTACTATCAATGGCTATACTTAAATCAGTACCAGTGTAGGCTTGTGCTAGTGTTATTGTTACATCACCAACACTTTCGAGATTGCCTTGCCTCTGCCTTCTTTGTTGTCCGAATATATCACCAAATATATCTCCAAAAGGACTACCTTGACCAAAAGGATTATTACCTTGGAAATTTTCAAATGGATTTGGATTATCGTATTGTTGTTTTTTGGTTGGGTCGCTAAGAGTTTCGTAAGCCTTGCTTATCTCTTTAAACTTATCTTCATCACCACCTTTATCAGGATGATGCTTCATAGCGAGTCGCTTGTAGGCTTTCTTTATCGTTTTTTGATCGGCATTTTTATCTACGCCTAATATCTGATAGTAATCCATGCACACATTATAGCATTAAAGATACTAAGTGTCAAGGTAAATGTTATTGCTTTTCGGCAATTGCCTGTTCTACTAGAGTAAGTAAATCACTAACAAGCATAACCTTTTCGAGATCTTCTTCAAGTATGTCTATATCAAAACACTCTTCGATGTCTATTACAATTTCAATAACGTCTAAACTGTCACCGTCTAGTTCCATTATGATATTAGTTTCTGGTTTTATTTCGTGATCCGCGTCTAATCTTAAAGACTGTCGAATAAATCCGATAGTCTTTTCTTCTACTTCATTAGTCATCTTTATTGCCGCCTATAAGTTGCGAAATACCACCGAATATTGATTTCTTCTCTTCTGGTTGAGGCTCAGTGGCTTCTACTGCTTTTTCAACCTCTTTTTCAAGTTCTGGATTATTACCAGTTATATCTAACCAGTACTGTTCTTGTGCTTTTACACCTTTAATCCATCTTACTAACTCTTGATTATTTTCTGTTAGAATTTTATAATCTGATATAGTTAAAGCAACAAATACTAAGTCGCCTGTATTCATTTCTTTTATAATATCTTCAAATTCATCCTGTTTTGTATAACCTTCTGGCATTTCTGGGAATTCTTTATCTGTTTGATCGCATACTTTAGGTCTCGTTAGTCTAGGAGAACCATCTTCTTTTAATTCTGGATTACCGTCTGCATCAATTCGGGGTATTTGGTTACATCGGTTAACAAGTGTTGCTTCTGACACTACATACCAATGAACATCATTAAGTTCTACAGGTCGTATAGGCGGAGGCGGCTGAATATTTCTCTCTATTGGCTTAGACACAACTTCAATTTGTTGTGTTGGTAAGAGAGAGCAACCGCTAGTTACTGCTATCAGCAGGCTCGCTAGTGCCAGACTTGTTAGTTTCATATTCTATCCCTAAAAATAATTCTTTTGTACCGTCATTAAACCTGTTCTCCATTAAACCTGGTCTTGCGATAGCAAGTCTTTCAAAGTTATGACGACTTAAAATACCTAAGTATCTTGACTTCTCTAATTCAGCCGCATTTAAACTTGCTTGTAAATTATTGTTTGTTTGAATTTGTCTTTCGGCGTCTGCTTTCATGTAATTAATCGTTTCATTTAAAGTATCTACCGATGCGACTAATTTAGCATTATTATCCTTCAATGTGACATTCTCTGAATACAGATAATATCCTCCGAGTGCTAATGCTAAAATTATGCCTATAAATATTTGATTCATATTTGTTTTGTTACCAGTACATTAGTTTGACTTGGATGGAATATAACGATAAATTCGCTAATTGGGATAGCTCTCATCTCTCCTAACATACTGTTAAATTCTCTGAGTGTACTGTCCATGTCGCCAATTGCATTTTCGTTAATGCCAATCTCCGTCATTATGTCTTTTGCTTCGCCAAATCCAATTACTTCTAATTTTGCTTCATTAAATTTGTCTTCTACTTCTAATGTGTTATTATTTATACTTGCTGATAGCAAGTTACTATTTTTTAAGAACTCTAAAATGTTCTGATTTGCCGTTTCTACACTATTCTTAGTTTCTAATTCTAATGCTTCTGCCTGCTGTTCTTCCCATTGTTTCTTAGTCATGTAATTTTCTGGTTCTGTAATAACAAACTTTGATATACCTTCATCGTATAGTGGATGAAAATCATCTGTTAAATGAGTTTTACCGACCCAATCAAGTTTACCAGATACGTTCTCTACATCTTTAACTATTTTTCTTATATTATTTAGAACTTCTTCGTTCCTATCCATTTCAACAAATACCATATAGTAATTGTCTGGATTAGGGTTTGGTGATACTTCAACGTCTCTAATTTCATAGATACTGCTGTTTAAAAAATTGTATAGGTCTTGACCGTGTGAACTTTCTTTTAAAGAAAATCCTAACACTAGTACATCAGCCGAATCACCTGTTTTAGGTTCGTATTCGTCTATGCTTACTTTTTTAAGAATAGTGTCTTTTAAATCTTCTGCTCGAAGTCCCATTATATTGTGTCTCCGGGCGGCGTACCCATGTCAGCACCCATTTCAGTATTACCAAGTTGTTGTTGATCTGCTTGTATCTCATTCTCTGTATTTAAACTTTCTGTATCAATATAAGAATCTTCTGCGGCCTGTACAACTTCTGTATCGAATTCGTCAACGTATCTGCGTGGCATTTTAATCTCTACCACCCAAACATTTTCTCTTTGAGTTTTTGCTTTACGTCTAGTAGTACCGTCATCATTCATAGACATATCAATATCATCAAGTGTTTTTACTTTTCTAGGACTTAATAGTACATCTTTTTTAAACTTAACCATGCAATCTCTTGCCATAAGTCTTTTTGCACCATATGGATCTGGCATGTCTTCTTCTTTATAAATTAATTTGACTGTAGCAAAGTGTCTGTCCAGATGTGGACCTTCAAGTACTTCACCTTTTTGCCAATTCTTATACGCATACAAATCAATATCTTCTAGAACTTTCTCAAATTCTAGTAGCATGTCTAATAATGTATTAGTATCAGATACTTTTTTGATTTGATCGTTAAGTAATTGTACTGATATTGTCATAACATAAACTCCTGTTACAACTATTTATCATTTCTTACTCTTCGGGCAAATAAAGTTCGAAGTGATCGTCTAATGTATAAGAAGCATCTAGTACTGTACCATTCACCGTAGTAATATCGTCGCTAAAACAAGACGTATAACGTTCTAAGAAGCGGTATGGACACGGTGTTGTAGACTTATATCCGTTGTCATTAAGTATAACATCTAGTGATTGCGGTAGCATACACAAAGGCATATAACATGCTTGTTTTACTGTTATTTGCTCTTGTGTAAGCAAATCAATAATACAAGTAATAGGTACTATGTGTTCTAATACCATTTTCTCACCTTTAAACGTAGACTCTACGTCATAGTGTGGCTGTAGTGTTTTGTGAAACTCTCTAAGTGTGCTATCTAGTTTCCATCTTAGCAAAGACAATCTAACTTCATCATCTTCGGTTTCCCAAAAGTCTTCTAAATGTCTAGTAATCTCATCAACATAGAACTTTTGTTTTTGTGGAATGCCGCCCCTCTTAATTGAGGAGCGAACAGTCCAACTATTATAACCTTCTAAATGCTTCACGATGCAAATTGTATAGAAGGTAATGGGTTAGTAGCAAGTTGCATACTAGATCCTGTACCATGTGTAGGCAGTTTAAGTTCTGTGCCACCATTAATGATGTACAGTTCTCTTAACATGTTTGCCATAAACTTGGGGGCGTCCCAACTAGCACCTTCCATGATGTGCTGTAGTTGTGCCTTAGTTGTAGTGTGCAATGTTGCAGAACTTTTAAAACTAAGTTTAGCATATTTTAATACTTCAACCATCCAATTAGGATTTGCTTTATATAGTTCTGGTTTACTTTGCATATCAAGTCTTGCTATTTCCCAAAGTCCAATATAGACACCTTGATCAATCTCTTCTTGTCTTGGAAAAACTTCTTTGATTGCACTAAGTATATCGTTGACAATTTTACCTGTCTTGTCTATATTAATACCTTTGTAAGCATATTTAAAGTGAGACATAAAGTATTCATTTGGTCCACACAATGTTGCACTCTTTCTTGAATTTTTGTCTTGCAAGTCAACTTCATTGTTATCAAATTGATCTTGAAGTGTTCTTGCTAACACATTCTTTTCTTCCCTACTACCTAGTTTGTATCTAGTTAAGCAGTTCTTGTGTAAGTCACTTGGTAAAAGTTTCTTTACACCTGTTTCATTTAGTTGCTCAAAAGCATAACTAGGAAAAGCAGGGTCTTTTGTTACAACAACAAGACACGGAACCTTCTCAAATCCTAATAGCCTTGCCGCACAACTTCTTTGCTGTCCGTCATAAACTAAAATTTGATCTGGATCATAACCTAAGTGTTCGTTGTCTATAATCCTACAAGCCTGGGCAGGAGCATGTACCCTATGGTCATACCTTGCCATAATAGTTTTGTGTATGTGTTTAGGTATTGCTACCCTTTGTACTTCGTAGTCAAGCCACAACAACTCGGTATCAACAAATTCTGTACCTTTAGGATAATCAAATCCATTTGTGTCTGCTTGTTTACGATATGCTTGTATGTCTTCCGGTGTAACACCATCTGACAACAAATGGTTTTTTACTTCATCTGCGACTTCGTGCAGGGTTTTCTTTAGATAAGTTGTACTCATTTTGAAACTCCTACCCACAAATCATCATTTGCATACCTGCGGGTTTTAATAGTTACATCACTATTTTTGTAATGTCTCCTATTATAATTTCCCACAGCACTTAACATAGGGCAACTGCCTCGACTGTTACGTTGTACACTTTCGTGGTCTGCTGGAAGAATATATGCACTTCCTTCGGTTAGTAGATGCAACATATACTTAGAATTAGTATTGTTACGTTTGGGTGGCATTTTTGCCGTTACGATTTGAAAATCGTATTTTGCTTTCGCTTTCATTTTGACCTCCTAGATCAATTTACTATAAACCTCCGCATAGCACAATGCTACTTGGTAGGAGTAGTGGCGGTCTGTAAGGGAATCGAACCCTTATATCAGGATAGACAATCCCGCATAATAACCATTATATTAACAGACCACTTGTGTCGGCTAAAATAGCCACCAAATAAAGAGAAATAAGAGTCCTACTGCGAGCCAAGCCTCAATCATTACATCTACATTAAACATTCCATATCTGTCTTTGTGCATTCCAATAAGGCCTGCACCAAGTCTATCAATATGTTTCCAGCAAAATACAAGCCAGACTATGAATATAATTGTAAAAAACAGTATCATCTTTTCACTCCTTATTATAAACTATTATAACTTAAAAACTATGTTTTGTCAAGCAAAATTACACTTAAATATTTATATGAGAAATGCAGATGAAAATAAATACTAGTATGAAAAAGCGGAGTAGATACATATCTACTGCAAAAACAATAACATGGCGTGTTATTGCTTCACTAGACACATTCTTGCTTAGTTGGTTAGTTTCAGGAAGTGCAACCATTGGCATGAGTATTGCTTCTCTTGAAATCCTAACTAAAATGTTACTATATTACTTTCACGAACGCCAGTGGGAAAAACCTCGTGTCGTAACATTAGTAGAGAGATGTGGTAGTCGCTTAGACAAATACTTCAAAAAAAAGAGGACTAAAAAGTCCCCTTTTTAGTGTCTAAGATACTATTAAAATATCTTACGACTGAAGCCGATATAGATACTATCCTCGTCCTCAACTAATGCATTATCCGAATCAGCCATAAATTCCGTATAGCCCACTTCAAATGTGCCGCCTAGGAAATCCATTGACTTACTGATACTCCAATTAGATCCAAAGTCATCTTGGTAACCAAAACTTAGGTCTGTAGCCCATGCTTCGTCTTTACCCATCTGTAGTCCTACTTCAGAATAGTCAGGTGCATCACTCATACCCATTGCATGTAATACTCTAACTCTGTTATCAAATAGTCCTAGTTCAACAGAAACTTCTTCGAAGTCTAAATTGCTATCACCATTATAACCGTAGTCGAGATACCAAACGTCGATATCAACACCTTTATACGACTTATTGAATCCTACATAGTAATCCATCTCTTCAGATGCTTCACTACCATCAAAGTCAACTTGTCCCACCCATGCGCCTGCATATAAACCAGAATCTAGTTCTAGGTTTAAATTTGCTTGAACACTTAGTCCTTGAGATTGATTAATACCTCTCCAGATATAATCGCTTTCAGCACCAATTGTTCCGGATACTTCTGCACCCTTGGCATTCGGTGCAAATAGCATAGCAAGAATTACTAAGCCTACCGCTATTAACACATTTTTCTTTGTTAAATACTTTTTCATAAAATTATCCTTCTTTTTTTATTATATGTAGTATCGCCTGTGTTTCTGTCAACCGTCACAATCTACATCTACACAGTCACTACATTATTACTGCAATATTTATGCAGATTGTAGTATTATTTAAATCTATCGTGGTCTGAATAATAATAGGTGTTTAAGTTCTGCGTACGATGCTAAATATTATTGTATGATTAACAACCATCTAAAAAGTTGTAGAAACACAAACATAACCCTTAAGACGTGCTATGGCTCTAAGCCCTACACGTTTTTTTATGGCAGAAAAATCGGGAGACTCACATGTCAAGACGAGCAAGAAAGCAAAAGTGTAATAAATATCGAAAAAATAAACATAAAGGAGACCATTTGAGATTAATACAAGGCGGACAGCCACTAGAACGAATCCGTAACAAATCAGTTACAATCACCCCAAGAAACTTCCACCAAGACGACCTACTTGGCTTACTAGAAAAGAAAAACATAAACATTGTCTTTGCAGTAGGACCAGCAGGTACAGGTAAAACAATTATATCAACATTACAAGGTATCAAAGAACTCAAAGCAAATCGCTATGATAAATTTGTAGTTACAAGGCCAGCAGTATCAGTTGATGAGCAACATGGATTTTTACCAGGAACCTTACAAGAAAAAATGGCACCTTGGACCAGACCTATATTTGATGTGTTTGAAGAATACTATTCACCAGACCAAATCGAATACATGTTAAACGACAACAAAGTTGAAATAGCACCACTAGCATATATGAGGGGCAGAACATTTAAGAACTCTTATATTATTGCTGATGAGATGCAGAATGCAACAGACAGTCAAATGAAGATGTTACTAACAAGAATTGGAGAAAATAGTAAATTAGTAGTAACAGGAGATTTAGCACAACATGATAGAGGGTTTGAGGCTAATGGTTTAAGAATGTTTATCAATCGCTTGATGAGTAGCCAATCCAAAAGAATCAAATTAGTAAATTTTAATAATAAAGATATTGAACGACATCCTGTTGTTACAGAAGTCTTAAGAATATATGGATCAGCCTAACATCTGACTTTTCTTTTTGGCAATGTAATTATTGATATGTCCTTTAGCAGTTACATTGCCACGAGCTTTTTCAGATAGATGATTCCAAGCCGGTTTATTAGTTAGTCCTTTTCTCATATTTTTAGAAGACATTTTTTCTGCTATGAGTGTGGCTGTTTTTTCATCACAGTGATCGTGAGACCAATCAAAACAAATTTCCTCTTCCTTAGTTGCGGCGCCTTCGTATTCTCTGTGAGTGCCTCTTCCTATATTGGCATCTCTTGCTGTTACAGTTATTCCAAACCTTGCAGGGTCTTTTGCCATAAGTGACGCATGGTCATCATCGCTTGGCAAGTAAGTAATAGTTAACGGTACAACAGCCAAACTGTTTACTAATTTGCGTTCTCTAATTTCGTTTATTGTGTCTATACAATGTTCTACCGGTTCCAATGGTAATCCTGTTATATAAGTTGCTTGAACCCACCAATGCGGATAATTTTCTTTAAGATATTCAAACATATTAAATGCTTTTTCTTTGTTTAATCTTTTTCTAATTCGTTTACTTGCTTCGGGGTGGAACGTTTCTGTACCGAAAAAATGACAATGAAATCCACACTTATCAAGCCACTCTATTTGTTGTGGTTTGTGTGTTAATATATCAAATCTAGTATAGCCAACTATGTAAGGTTTATAGTCTAATCTCTCAACAACGGATAATAGTGTTTTTATTTTAATATCGTCTTCGTTAAATGTATCGTCTACACAACTGAAATTTGTAATACCATATTCTTTTGCTGATGTAAAAAAATTGTATAATGATTCTGGTGTTGAATCTTGTGTATCTTTAGCATCACGATACTGAAATGCACAAAACGTACAATTAAACTTACAACCTAAACGTGTCTCAAAACTTAGTACATCAGTTGGCATTAAACAATAGTCATCATATAGTTTGCTAACTATAGGCATTTCTACTATTTCGTTCCCTACTGGCCTGTACACAGGTATGCCTTTTTCGTTGTGTAAACAGTTATTACTAAGCGGTAAACCATCAATCCAATGTTCAAACATGTGTAAAGTTCTACCTAAAAACATTACATCAGGCTTTAAATCTTCAAAAACGAAGTGATTATTAGGTCCTCCAACAGCAACAGTAATATCAATATGTTCCTTAAGTTCTGTTAAAACCTTTGTTACAGTGGCGTTATCCTCGAATATATTCTCGTTAAAAAGTGTGCTACAAGCGACTATAGGGCGTCTAACAGCATGTTTTTCGCACCAAACTAGTATAGAGTCTAATAACTCTTTATGGTCCCAAAAATCTACATAGTTAATAACTGTACTTGGTATATCACGTTTAACAAATACTTCGTTCAAACCGAATACACCCAAAGGTCTAGGATGGGTAGTTTGTAAAGAGTGTGTATTTGATTTTATGTTGGTTAACTCTAGTATTAGAGCACCGTCGAATTGTACCATTTCTACCTCAATTTGCGTATTTGGTAATCGAATGGCTCCACAGTTTTGATTTCAAAAGGCTTGCCAAATATATCTTTACCAACTATATGTTTAGGTGTTTTTTTAGTGATTTTTTTAAGCAAGAAGGTTTTTTCGACTCTCCTAATTGTTTTAAGTCCTTCTTCAGAAATATCTGTTTCTGAATGAAACCAAACAATAAGTTCGAATTCATTTACAAAGAGACTAACAACCCATTCCCAGAGCCTTTTATACCAAACTAGCCGTATAATTTTAGCCTGGACCTTTTGTTCTATGGTTGTTTCTTTCTTTTTGGCTTCCGCCATCGCTGTCTCCTATGTAGTAGTATTTATCTACCTAATAACCATTCACTTTTTTTCATGATGTATGCTTTAACGTTTTTCATTCTAACCCTGTTTGCTAAATGGAAATGATCATTGTACCAACTATTTTTCTGATTAGGCATTAATGTTTTTAATCCATGTATTTCATGTGCTGTAAATTTAGATTCAAGGTTGTTACCTAAAAAGACATCTATTTCTTCAGATAGTGTATCTGCTTCTTCTGTAGTTGTCCAATTGTTTTTCCATAACTGTGAACTATATCCTAGTTCAGGCCATTCTTTGTCTGTGCCTATAACTTCATATCCATACTTTTCAGGATCTTTATCTATTTCGCTTTCAATCTCCGGGTTCTCAAGGCTATTATATAGTCTTAATGAATTACACCCTGAAGAAGTTAATAATTGTTCATCAACTATTATATTACAATTATCTCTAATGCTTTCTTCGGTGTCTCCTGTTAGTCCCATAATAAGATTACCATATGTAAATGCTTCTGGAAACTCTTTTTTTATTTCACGTAATGAGTTTAACATACGTTCAGGCTTACCACCTTTACGAATCATTTTAGTTACTTTAGGATTTAAACTTTCTAAACCAAAGAACATTACATTTATTCTTGCTTCTTTGAGCAGGTCTATTTGGTGCATTTGAACACCCAGTACATCTGCTCTAGCAAAAGCCATGTAGTTAGGTTCAAAGTCTAATTGCTTGTTTACTTTTGCTAACAGTATTAGTTTGTCATCCACTTCATTAATAGTGTCATCTGCTAACACAAAATTTGTTATGCCAAAAGTATCATATGCAGATTTTAAACTGTTGTATAATGTTTCTTCGCTTAACAGTACAGGGTTTCTAACATTTCTAAAGTCGTAACCACAGAAACTACAATTAAACTTACAGCCTAGTGCTAATTCAACTGTATGTGTTTCGTGTTCACACCAAAAGTCTTCTTCTTTAGTAAGTGGTGCTACAGGCTGTTCAAGTATTTGTCCATGTGGATTTTTATATGTAGGTGGGTATGCATTATTAATGTTAAATAAGTATTCTGATATGTCTTCACCTTTTAACCAATTGCTAAAAATGTTACCACTACGTCCTATATATGCTATGTCTACCCAACTTCCTTCTCCAGTAGGAACACGGTAGCCGCCTAGCATTACTTTTAGTTGCGGTAATTCTTCTTTAAGTAAGTGTACGAGTACTTTAAATTCTTGTGTGCTACTGCCATCTATGGAACCACTGAGTCCTATCCATGGTTCCTGATCATCATTAAACCATTCTAAAATACTGTCTTTGATTAATGTTGTGCCCCATTCTCTCCAATAGTCAATATTGGTTGCTTCTATACCGTGTGTATTTGCTAATTGGACAATGTGATGAGCACCGGAGGCTCTGCTGTTATTCTGGAGGTATCCTGCTCGTGTTGGTTTCGTTCCTAAGTCTGATAATAGAACGAATTTCATTTTTAACTCGCATTCATCTGCAATTCAATTAGTGTTGCTGACAAGTTAATTTCTGGGTCAGCACATGCTACACCCTTTACAATACCATCTCTAATAATTACTATTGCTTGATCTTGTTCTACTTCCGTATTACCCCATAGTTCTAAGTTACGATACATAAACTTATAAACTTCTTCATACTCTTCTGGTCTGGCTTGGCTAACAATAATTTCTCTTGCTTTTTTGTATGCTCCTTGCTTAAACAATGTAACTACATCTAGCATCCAATCACTTGTTGCACTATCACCTACTTGTGGTGCTTGTAATACACCGGCTATTACATTTTGTTGTACTAAATTAATACTTTTACGCAAGTCAGGATAACTTGCTTGTACATAAGTGTCTAGTGTTTCTATGTCTACTTCTACATTCTCATTAATACAGATTTCTGCCAACCTTGCAGTAAACTCGTTTACATCTAGTTTTTCAATATGGAAACCTTGACATCTACTATGTAATGCAGGAATAACACGTTGTGGATAATTACAAGTAAGTATAAATCTGCAACTTGTGTGATACATTTCCATTACACCACGCAATGCCGCTTGACCGTGTGGTGTAATATAATCAGCCTCATCAAGCAATACATATTTTAAATCTCCTCCGTATGACATCGTGCTACTGAAGTTTGTAATCTTGTTTCTAATAGTGTCAACATTGTTTTCATTACTAGCATTAATTTCTAGTATGTCTAAAGACTCAACTTCTAGTTCGTTAAGTAAAACTTTTGCTAATGTAGTTTTGCCAGTACCAGGAGCACCACTAAAGAGTAAATGAGGTAATGCACCTTCTTGTACCCAACCACGTACTTGTCGACGTTGACTATCATCTCGAAATACATAAGTATCTATGCTAGAAGGTCTATATTTTTCTGTCCAAAGTTCTTTCATTTATACCTCTAATGTATTGTTTCATCCTCGGGTGGACTGTTAGGATTTAAGTCACTAAGTTCAAATATTTCGTCACCAGTTGGATCCCAAACTATTCCTAGTTTCATTAAACTTTCTGCCATTTCAGCATCATCTTTTGCACTTACAGCCACTTTTCTAAGTCCTGCAACACATACTGCAAGAGCACTAGCAAATATTTCTATAGAATCTGCATTATATTCATCAGAAGCATCTTCTAAAAAATCAATTAATGTTTTTATAAATTCTCCGAGTTTCTTTTCTGCCATCATCTTTTTACCAAGTATGTATTACATTTGCTACAATAACACAACATGTAATAAAACTAACCAACACAATAATACTTCTAAAAATTGCTATTGTGTTTGCGTCTTTATTATTATTTCCTGCTTTGTCTCCAAGGCTTTTTGCCCAAAGTGTCCATATCTTTTTTAACATTATACTACCTTTCGTTCTATATGTCAAGAGTTTTTAAGAATTGGGATGGCGATACCTGTTCAGAACTTCTTCCGGAACCTCATGCCAGTACTTTTCTGGAATTTTGCCTACTGTGTAAGCGGACGCCTTTCTATCATTCCAAAATGCTTGTACAGTAATTCTTTCTTGTGTTACCTTTTCTACTCTGTGCAAACACCCTTCGATAGACTCGGGGTAGCAATCGAGGATACCGCAGTTATACTTGGGTGTGTATGCCATTCCGTTTTCTTGTTCAGTGTCTTCATCAGTCCACCAAACAAAATTACCTCCCCATTCTTCTTTCCATTCTTTGTTTAGAAACAAAGTCATAGAACCCCACATATAGTCAGTATGAGGTGGAAGGCCTCCTCCTGGCAGATAATTGTTTATTTTCATTGGGTAGGCTAATCCTCTAAGGATTTGTTTGTTTTTGTAAAATGGCAAACGTTCGTTGCCATACAATTCTTCTAGTACTCTTAATTGTTGATCTGATGTTAAGTTTACTGTAGCAGGTAATACTAATCTTGTTGGACCATTTAAGTATGCTTCTACGAATTGATCACCGTAAACAGGACGGCTTAATTCAATTACTTTTAGATAATAGAAATCATGCAGTTCGTCTATAAGTTCTTGGCTGAGTACGTTTTCATAATATGTAAATTTTTTATCAGTCATTCCTAGTTAACCTTTTGATAATTTCCGGATTATTTTTATTCCATTCTTCAACACCCATAGTATATCCGTCAATATCGGCTACGTCTAATGTACCTGTCATTATTGCCCTTTCGGTTTGGTTAACCTTAGTATCACCATAAGTATGAGCCTGATTTATAATCGATGATTTCTGTTTTTGTTGTGTAGGCACAAGTTGAAACTGCTGTCTAGGATCTTGGGTGGTACTTAAAACTCCTGGTCCAAAAAACATTTGTATTGCGTATCTACTTTTATCAGTTTTGTTAAGTTCGACTCCGTGATAAACATTAAATCCATATTCAGTTGTTCCTTTTTCTACCATATAAACAGACCCTGTATTACAACTTATATCTACTTCGTGTCTGTGAGCGTCAAATTCATTTAAATCTTCTGTATCATAATACACAAACTTTGGTCCTACGTTATTTGGTCCCCAGTCTTCGTCAGGATTTATATATATTACTAATACACCATAACATCTTTCTCTATGCACAGGTAACCAACTGCCAGGTACAAATCTTTGTATGTACATGTGATGGTTCCTCATCATTCGGTTGTTATGGTATGTAGGTACGTCTGGGTTATTGTTGTATAAGTCGTTTAATACTGCTTCATGATCGTCTTCATCCATATAGATAAAAAATCTACCATAATTTCTATGCACCCAATCAATGTCGTCAGTCATGTATGTATCTTGTACTTTTTTAAGCACTTCGTCAGAAAGAAAGTTATGGTATTGTTTGAATAGTCCCGCCATATTTGTCTCCTTTATATGCTGTATTTATAAGGGAAAAATTATTTAACAGGCTTTTTGCGGCTGGACTGATTGCTATCCACAGCCGCTTTAAGTATTGATAGCGGATTACTGCTTTTAGATGTTAGTTTAGCATAGTATAATAATGCGTTAGTATCTTTTGGTAAACAAGTACCACCAAACCCAAATTTACCATCTGGACCAGGCACTTGCATGTGTGTGTTTCCTATACGAGCGTCTTTTTCTAGCATTTCAATAAAATGTTCCCAAGAACTGTTGGAACCACTTTCTTCAAATAATTGCTGTAGTTCATTGAAAAATGCTACTTTAGTTGCTAACCAACTGTTAATTGTATATTTTAAGAAACTTGCTGTAATTAGATCTGTTTTAAATGTAGGTACAATTTTTACAGAACTGTGTCTAACATAAGCCTTTTCAACAATCTCGCATTCTTTCCATTTGCCACCTAATACTTGCATACTTGGATTTGTAAAGTCGTAATCAGCATGTGATTCTCGTAAGAATTCTGGATTATAAACCATTCTGAGACTAAACTCTTTCTTAAACTTAGTAAGGTAGTAAGGTGTAATTGTGCTTTTAATAACTGTGATGCCTTTATATTTTAATGCATCTAGTTTTTTCAGCATATTCCGTACTACTGAAATATCTACATCCTGGTGTGAATCTTGTTGTGGTGTAGGGAGACAAATAAAAGTAATGCTAGGACTTGCTTCAACAAGTTCTTCTAAGGAAATGCTATTATCGATTTTAGGATCGACTATAAATTTTTCAACACCCTTATTAAAACCTTTATTAACTGCCCCTCCTACAAAACCGCAACCAACAATGCCAAGTTTAAGGGTTGACATTAGACAAGACTTGCGACTAGTTTGACAGCATCAATTACTCTGCCAACCATAATTGCGTCTGCCTCAGTTCCTATTTTAGCACTAATGTTAGCAGAGTCTATAATGTCTTCAACTAATTCGTTGTATTCGTCTTCTGACAATTCGCCTGCTTCTACTAAACTTTTTAATTCAACGACTTTTGTTTTTAAGTCTTCTTCAAGTTGTTTATAATCGCTCATTATTTTTTCCTATTTCCAAATGTATCCATTGCTTCATTTACTAGTTCTGTAATGTTTGCCCTTTTAAGTCTACAGTATGCCGCAGAAGGATCTTGTCTTTCTACTAACTCTACTGTTAAACCGTGTATGCCTGTATATATGTCTGCTATGTTTTCTTTAAGTGTACCTTCGCTGTACTTCATAAGAACAGCACTATGAAAGTGCATACTAGAAAGTTCCATGATATCACATGTTGTACTAAGTTCACTGAGTACTGAAAGTTCAGCAAGTTTCATATATTCGTTACCATCAAAATCCTCTGGTAAAAACTTTAAAGCAGAACAACTTGTAAATAAAAATAATAGTGCTAAGATACTTATTTCTTTTATATATTTCATGTTTTACTCCTACGGAACGTAATTTATGTTGGCTTTCTTGCCTTCGAGTACTGCTTGTACACGTTCCTGTTTTTTCTCTTCAAGCCACTCTTCCTCTCCTGAGTAAGTAGGTGCGTTTTCTAAAATCTTTTGTAATTCAAAATGCACTTCATATAACTTCTTTTTACAACCCCAACCATTGAACCCATCTATACGTGGATCCACCATTACATGGTACCACTGTTGTAGTTGCTCCTTAACTTTTGCAACTCCGGTTCTTTCTATGTACGGCACTTTACTCCTTGTCTTGTTTTTGTTGTTGAATCTGTAAACCTTGTCCTAGCAATATAAAAATAAATGCTGGAAGGAAATACCAGTGGCTTGCATCTACAAATAGAATTGCTCCTAAGAACATTAACCCTGCCGCGCCAAATGTATTAATTATTGGATTAGTTTTAGCCTTGTGGGAATCGTAGTCTGGAAACTTCATTTGTCTAGTGGATTATTGTAAACACCATCAAATGCTGTATCAGTGTTGTAGTTAAATTGATTATCTGGTTTTCCATCACTTACAAGCATACAACCTTTTGAATCTATTCTCCAAATATCACCTTTGCCATCTGGAAGTCTATCGTCTTCAAGTGTTAATGCTTCACTCCAACGAGCATACTCTACATATACCCATTGTCCTGGTTGTATCCAGTCAATGTCTGGACCCACGTCTAGTACTTCAAACCAACGTGGTGTAATGCCTTCGTTTTTGCCGGCAGTTGATTTAACAACTATTCCTGCTTGGGTAACGTAATCTTCAAAATCACCATTGATTCCTAATATTACATCCTTAATCGGTCGTAGTCTCGCCATTTTTCACCTTGTTTAATGATATTTGTGTGTTAAGCATGTCTAGTAGATCGCTTTCTCCCATTCCCTCAATGAGATCCATTAATGCTTCTAGTTTTTGAAATTTTTCTTCTGTGAGTACAGATTTGCCAAGTGTAATTTGTGACGGCTCTGTATCAAATCCTGTACCAAATGTTACTGGACTTAAATCATCAGTATTAATAGTATATGAATCGCCTGACAATGTGAAACTATCAGTTGCTGATGTAGTATATGTTGAAGGCGACGAAGTTGTAGTTATCGTGTTGAGATAGCCATAGTCTGTATCATTTGATAATGTAACAGTTACGTCTCCATAACTAGTTGTTTGTGTCGTCGTTTGGTTTGTCATCTGTGTCATCCTCTGTGTAGTATGGTACCATTTCTATGTCACCATTAGGCTGTTCGACTTCTTTCCATCCTAGCGGTTGTAATTCTTCTTGGTCTGCAATTTTTAGTTCTGGTTTTGGTTCTATTGCTTCTAATTTATCTTCAAACACTTCTTCAACAGTATCAATTACTGAAGGTTCCTCTGGTTTTTTCTTTGCAGTTCTCTTATTCTCTTTAGCCGTTTTTGCTGTCTTTGGCTCAGGATTGATTCCATCTGGTTGTGCTTTGATTCCGGGCATTGTACCTTTCAAACTTACTTGAGATGTACTACTTGCAGGATTGTCTTTGTAATAGGCTCTTACTCTATCTTCGTTTGGCTGAACAACTTTGCCACCAGGACCCACTACATCACCCGCGGCATTTACTCTCATATTACCTACGGCTGGGGATTCTTTATTGGCCGCAATTAAGGCTTCCATATCGATATTTTGTCCTTTATTGCTCTTTCTTGTTACCATATCATTCTCATTTTAAAAATTCTTTTATATGTAAGTTATATTTAACCGAATCCACCTTATGTACCCCTATTAAATAGAGTATATAACTCGCAACACTACTTCCTCTGCCTACACCCCATACAAGGTTGTTTTTACGCATAGTATCAATTATATATATCAACATTTGTAGCACTGGAAATAAGTTCCTGGCTTCAAACTCGGCTAATTCCATATCTACTCTTTCGGTTATGATTTTTACATCTTGTCCTGATGCTGGAATTAGTCTAGTTATATATTCTTTAACATTTATGTCTTTATAGTATTGAGGAATGTTAAAATCTTTGCTCCAGTTACCTTTGCTTACTAACTCTTCCAAGTCAAGTTCAAAAGCGGCATTGTTATACTCTTTAACAATATCGTCGTCAAACGGTATATTTACTAAAGATTTATTACGATACAGTAGTTCAATACCTGTAGTAACCGAGTTTTTCATTTCCATAATCATTATTATTACATAAAAACCGTTTATTGTCAACCATTATCTATCATACTAACTTAGGTTTCCAGTCTTTAGTCTTTGCTTCTTTTGCCATTTTAAATTGTTTTAAATCTACAATTTGGCCGTCATACTTCTTAGTGTCTTCGAACATTTTATCAAACTCGGCATCTATATAATCTAATGCTTCTTTATTCATCTGGTCAACTTCTTCTTCGTCTTTTGCTAGTTGCCACATTTCGTGTTCTTCCTTATCTGTTGACATACCATCGAATGTACTTACATCATATCTAAACCACCAACTAGTGTTCCAATGACTAAATTCTGGTAACCAGTCACAGTGAACAGGTAATTCAACCCATGTGTCATCATCAAATTTATCTACATTATAAGTATAAGTTATTTGTTGATCTGTGTCTGCTAATGATATAGTCTCAACCATAGTATTTTTTTCTGTAATGCTATTCAGTTTACAATGCAATGCCGCTATAAATGTCATTTCATTTAGATCAGGCAACACAATAATATTGTTGTTGTACTTCTCTATAACTTTTATATCTGGATTACCAATTTGCACTAAAAAACTATGATCTAATACTTGTTCTACAAACATGTTTACTTTTGCATAACTTTTGTTTTGTGCCTTGCAGGCATCTAAGTAAGGGTCTGCCGCTTCTGGATTAATTTCAGTTGTCATTGAGTAAGTAATTCTATACTCAGTAGTTTGAATTGCATTTTGGTCAGTGTCAAGTACTAACACCCGCATAGGTAGTGTTTTATTTAATGTTACTTGTCTCATAAATTATTGCCTTTTTGGTGGTTCGCCCGGTTTCTTTTTAGTATAGACTTCTATGTAAGCATTTACAATATCGTCCTTAGTATAGTCTGGTACATAATCTATATGCTCAGTTTCACCAATTTCTATTACTTTATCCTCAGCCTTTATACGTTGTGAGTAAAGCATATCTTCGTAAGCACCTTGTGCCATATCAATCATATTTAATAATTGAGTGTAAACAGGACTAGTTGCATTTGTTTTAAACAACCGCTTGTTTAACTTCTCAATTTCTGTAACTAACTTTGCTTCAGTAAGTCCATTTACATAATCGTAATAATCAAACATTTTTTGCCTTCCTAACATAAGCATCTAGTCCACTCATTAATGCCCATGCTTTAATCTCATCTCTATTAAATCTTACTTCACCTTCTCGAACTTGGTATTCCCAAAACTCTTTTAGTCCTAATTCTTTTAACATGTTTTTACATGGTACATCACTTCGTTGTTTTAACTTAACTCTGTTATGTCTCCAATCCATCCAACTTTCAAAGAAGTATGCAGTACGTTCTGACACAGAAGGACGAAGTGTACCAAATGCTTCAAGCATTTTCTTGTCACTGAATATAGATTGGTATGTTTTACTTCTAGTCGCTTGATTCTGCATAGTAAGTATCCAATGTTTTCTCAGTTATATGTAGGTACTGCTTACGTTGTCTAAATATAATATCTAAGTTAGGTGCCGCAGTAGGAATTAAGTTTTCAATAGTATAACTATTCTCATTACCTGATGCGTTACAGTTGTACCCTTTAATTTTATGATTCAAAGCACCAAAATCTAATTGCTTAGGAATATCAAATTTTCTAAGTACTACACCACTGGACACATAATTTGCAGTTGTTACAAACACATCGTCTGTGTCGCAAATTATTGTAGGGATTTTGCCGTCGCTGTTCTGTGTGTCCATTAGTATTGTGAATCTGTTGTTTGCACTCATGAAGGTGAAATATCTATCACCTGTTCTAGTAAATCTAAAACCAATTTCTTGATAGAAATCTCTCATTCTGGCATTTGTGTTGTTGTATATAATACCACTAACATAAGTAAGTCCGGCTTCATCACCTATTGTAGTAGTTTTTTCTATTTGTTGTAGTGATTTTCTTAAGTCGCTAAAATCTGATTCAGGCATTAATAATGTACGCAATCCTGCACCGTTATCTACAATGTACATACCTGTATCATCTGGATCTAATTGTGCATTTGTGTTACTAATTACATCTTTATCACAAATAAAGCCTATACCTGATATTCCTGCGTCTTGTACGTTAGCCGCTTTTAGCAGTAATATACATAAGTTTTGTGTGTAGATAGCAACATTTCCTTGTGTATTTCTTGTACGTTTTATAAATCCTAACTTTTTTAGTTGCTGTTCTACTATTCCTGTAGGCAACTGCTCAGGATTATAAGAGTACTCTAGAAAACTGTAATCTACTCCGTTCATATGTTAAAAGTTACACTTTCGCCACAGCCACAAGTACTGTCAGCAAGAGGAGATGATATTGTAATCATGTTTCCTGCTATACTATTACTTTTGTCAACTGTACTGCCGGCTAGGTAAGGTTTACTTAGAGTATCTAAGTAAAAAGACCAACCATCAAATGCAATACTAAACTCGTCGAGTCTAACATCGGCATCATTTACCATTTCCCATTCATAGGAAAATCCGGCGCAACCGCCTCCTGCTAGTTTTAATCTTATGCCATGTACGTTAGATTCTTCAGCAACTTGTTTAAAGTGTGCTTGAGCACCTTGTGTAATAGTTATAAGTTCTTCTTTTGATGGATCATATGTTTGCATACTACTATTTATTCAGTTTACATCTTAAATTAACAACATAGCGACTACCTTTTGTTACCTTCATAACACCATGCCTGTAGTCGTATGTAAGATAAACCATGTCCCCTTGATTTAACTCTTGTAATTCTTTCTCTACTATCAAATCTCCACCATCATAGTCATCTGGGTGATTCAACTGTATAATAACACTAAGGTCTGAATCCTCATGCTCGTGCATATCTAAGTGTTGTGGAATATGACTGTTAGTGCTATATTTTAAAACTCTTGCTTCTACTAATTCACACTCTGGTAAACCTTTTTTTGCTTCTTGCCAAGCAAAATCAAACTCTTCGTTTGAGAATTTAGTTATTAAAAAGTGTCCTATAAAACTAGGCCAATGTCGTTCTGTTATTAATCCGTTTAGATTAACCGTATTAGGGAGTTCCTTATACAGTTTAAAAATTTCTAATATTGTTGGTAACTTTAAAGTATTAGGTGCTGTTTCGAACATTACCGCTTCTCAACAATTTCGTCTGCTAGTCCCCAATCAATTGCTTCTTGAGCAGTTAAGAAATTATCTCTATCCATACCTACTATAAAGTTTTCATAAGTCTTACCTTTAGTGTTATGCTTAACATAAATTTCAGTAAGTTCTTTTTTCATACGAGCAATTTCGTGATATTGTATTTCAATATCAGATGCCATCCCTTTCGTGCCACCGCTTGGTTGGTGGATCATTGTTCTTGCTTTAGGTAGTAAAAATCTTTTACCTGGAGCACCTGCTTGGGAGAGTAAACTTCCCATTGATGCCGCTTGTCCCATTACAATAGTGCTAACATCAGGTGCAATATATTGCATAGTGTCGTACATTGCTAAACCAGAAGTTACTACACCACCTGGACTATTAATATAGAAACTAATATCAGCATCTTGGTCTTCTGCTTCTAGAAATAGTAGTTGAGCACAAATACTGTTTGATACTGCATCGTTTACTTCTCCATTGAGAAACACAATTCGTTCTTTTAATAGTCTACTATATATGTCGTAACTTCTTTCGCCTTGTGCGGTTTTCTCAATTACATATGGTACAAAGTTCATTTTATCTCCGTTATTTTTATTCTAGTTATTATACATTCGAATTTGGTTAAAGTCAAGTATTGACTATATTTTTTATATGATTTATCATTCCTTGTAAGCCTTTCTTCTTAGTTAGAGTAATATGGCCAGCAATAAGATCAAAGTCACTAAACTTTACTTGGTTAACTTGGTCAGTAGTCATACCGTTACATGTTTCACATAATACATGAACTATGCCATTTGTAAAAAGTGAATTGCTGTAAAAAGAGAACTCCCAAATATTATTGTCTTGTTTTCCTGTAATCCATACATTGCTTGTACACCCTCTTACATAGTTATTATCATTGCAAATACTTCTTGTATTTCTCGGTCCTAGATCACTACCTGCTTTTTTACCTACTTCCAACAGCCATGATTCGAACTGACTATGATTACCAAAGTCTGATACCGTTCTCGATATTTTTTCTAATGTTTCGATCATATAGATATTTATAGGAGTAAGTGCAAAAAAGGCCCACATAGTGAGCCTTAGTTGTTTGAGTGCGGTAACTTTAGAAGACTAATATAGGCTTCATTGCAACGTACATGAACCAAAACATGAACAGTAAAGCACTAACTGAGGCTAAATCGTCGCATGTTTGCCCGTTAGGGCAGTACTTGATCTTAAAGTTAGACCAAGCATTCTTAGTACGTTGAATTAAGTTACCATCACCGATTTTCGTGATGGTTGACATTTTTTATTCTCCGAATCTAAATTTATTAGCATCCGTATTCACATATCCTCTCGAACTATGCTCAGTTTAAAAAGTTCCTTAACTTTTAAGATCTCAATATTGTGCTTCTAGGCCACACTTGACAATCTACAAAAACTGTTGTGGAAGAAGGAGTGCTCATTTCTAACTTCCACCAATATTTATCTAACCATTAACTGATGCGTTAAGTTTATGGTGGTTTTTGAGCCAAAAATAAAGCCGCCAAAGCGACTTTATTTCACTCGAGTAAAATGAATTACTTTTGTTGGGATTTCACGCCAGCCTTTAGGTCCGCGATCATGCCATCTTTCTTTTTACGTTTGTCAAGTTCAATGCCAAACTCTCTACCCAACTCTTCGAGTTGTGCTTTTGTTTGAGCTTTTAACTTAGCAGGTGTCGGCAGTTTTTTAACTTCTGCTTTAACGCCTTTAGCAACGTTTGAGGCCGCTTCTTTTAAATCAGCGACATCAACTTTACCATCGTCATTAATGTCGAGGTCATTTTGATCTTTGTTAAAGTACCAAAAGGCTCCGCCAACAACTACTAGAACTATTACCGCAATTACGATTGGATCCATAATTTAACTCCTTAAGTAGTTATCCAGTTTAGTCAATACATCATATCTTTGAGTATCAACAGGATGATCAAGATTGAACGGGTTTGTACGTTTGTAAGTAGTACTCCTCACTCGGTCAGCGACCGCTTCTACAATCGCTCTATCTTCATCGGTTAATTCGTCCGTGTTAACATCGCCTCTTAAAATAGAAAACAATGCTGTATCGAACTCTAAGTAACTAAAACCTAATTGATCTTCGTCACCGTTTGCAATACCTAATCCGTCTGTTGGTACTGCCTCCACAATTGACTGTGGAACTCCGAGATGCTCTGCTAAGGCAGGAACTTCCCAACTTTTTGTTAATGCCTGGATGGGTGAGACGTCACCTACGTCACCATGCAATGTCCAAAAACCTAATGCAAGTTCTGAAAAATTATCAGTACCTGCTACTAAACCGTTATTCTTTGATGCAATATCATATAATGTAATCATTCTTAATCTGCATCTAATGTTACCTTGTCTAATTTTATCTTCTTCTATACCATCATGTACAACAGAATCAATCAACTCTATAACTGTTTGATCAAATAAATTAGATAAGTCTCTTTCAATATAATTGTCTAATTGTTCAGTACAGAATTCTTTAGATCTATCTAGTTCACCGTTGTGTTGATGTATTGGTAATATAACTCCTGTTACATTGTATCCTGCTTGTTTAAATAACAAGGCTGTAACAGCACTATCAATGCCACCGCTGATTCCTACATATACATTTTCTACATTGTATTTTGTTTTATATTCTATTAGATCAGTAACTATAGATGTTTGTAATCCTTGAATGTCGTTATGGTATATACCATAAGAAATAAGTTTTTCTAACTGTTCTTTGAACCAAGGACTTAACTTTGGATTCCTATTGTAACGAAATATGTCCGGTTGTATAATCATTTATACTAGTATTTATTTAATTAAAACCTGCTTTATTTATGTTTTCGGCTAGATATTTAGCAAATTCAGTGTGTGCTTGTTGATCAGGGTGGAAAAATCCACACCTTTCTCTATCGCCTTGAAAGTGTGTTAAGTGAAATTCTTCATCAAACATATAACGTTTTGCTCTGTTATATGTGTCTATGCAAAAGTCCCAATACTCCCATTCTTGTTTTGTTTCACAATGTGATTTGTATGCATCAGTCTGTGGTCTGTCCTCACCATCTACTTTTATATAGTCTTGGTTGAAGTGGGGTACAAGGTGTAGTTGGTAATTATTTACTTCAGCAAAATTAATAATACCACTTAGTGCAGAATAAAAACTGGCAACCAATTTATTATCAGTTAAAAATTCTGACAATAGTATTTCTTTTTGGCCACCGAAACGTTTAAGCATTTGTGATACTTCTGGATCACTAGAGTCTTTACCATCTGCATTTTCAAATGCAAAGTTATATCTGCCTTCTTCTTTGTCAAGTGTATATGTTCTTGTTGGACGGCACATACCAACAAATAGTATATCGTTATCTGGATTTATCCCACCGTTGCTATGCATGTTTTCTAGTTGCAATAATATATAATCCATACTACTTGCTGTTTGACAGTATAAAGCAAGTTCTTTGTTGTGTGCTTCTGCTAGTAAATATGGATAACTACTTTTTACAGGTCTGCCAATATAGTCCCAAGGTGACATGTTTGCTTGTTGTGCCATATGCATGTGCCACATAACTACTGCTGTTTTGAACTCGTACTGATCAATTAGTCCTTGTTTCATTACGTTTACTAGTTCAAAATCGTTATCAAGTACCTCATGGTCTTCAATCTCTAAACCACAAGTGTGTGAATCGCCAAAGAAAACGTATCTATTCATCTTCGGAATTCATCGCAGAACAAAGATATGTCCCGGTTTTGTCTGTATAGCATAACCCAGGTAATGGTTCATGAACTGCACAAGAAGTTATAAAAAGTATTGTAAAGAATAGTATAACAACTGCTAAAGGTAAAGTATCTAGAAGCCAGTTATTTTTAACAGATTCTTTTAAAGTTTGCCAAAATTCTTTCCTTGTGCGGTCTGATAACCTATTACGTTCTTCCCAGTCCATCATGCTAACCCTTTAAAGAAAAAATATCCTAAAACAAATAGAATAGCGGTTGTACTAGTCCAGAATACAAATGAGCTTATTAACAATAAAACATTTGGAAATTTTAATCTAGTTTTTTCTTCCCAATAGTTTGCTCTTTCTTTTCTTTGATTATAACTAGCCATTTTAGTCCCCAGTAGTATAACTTTCGTACATTGAATTATATTGTTTACTGTTATTTACTTGTACAAATGTTGTACGTTTACTTAGTTCTTTTAGCGATTTTGCCCCAACATAAGAGCAAGTACTACGAAGACCGCCAAGTATATCTCTAATCCCGGTATCAACACTACCTTTGTAAGGAATTTGTACAACCCGTCCTTCGCTTGTTCGATAATCTCTTGTATCATTATTTTTCTCCTGTGCATTGTTAGAAGACATTCCATGGAATTCTACAAACTTTTTTCTAATTCGTCTTGGTCCACCACTAGTACTTTCATTAGTTAGAAATTCTTTCTCAATAATTTTACCGCCTCCTTCGTCATATCCTGCTAACATTCCACCTAGCATTACAAAGTCTGCACCAGCACCAAATGCTTTTGCTACATCTCCAGGACTAGTACAACCGCCGTCAGCAATAATATGCCCACCGAGACCGTGAGCGGCATCAGCACATTCAATAACTGCTGAAAGTTGTGGATATCCAACACCAGTCTTAATTCGTGTAGTACACACACTATTATGTACTACTACACCTTCGATATTGTACGAATGATCGTCCTCTACCGTCAGATCATATACTTTACCATCATACTGATCTTCATAGTGTATGTCATCTATTTCTACTAATTCAAATTTTTTCATTTAATAACCTCTTGATTTCGTATAGTACGTCCCAATTATCATTGTTGATATCTTCTTCCCATATGTAAAATATATGGAATCCTTGTTGTAGTGCTAATCGTTTCTTTTCAGCATCTCGTTCTTGTTTGTAAATCTGTCGTTCATTTAATGGTCTCTTTCCTTTTCCATAAATGTTTGGATTTCCATGCCAATAATCCCCATGAACTTCTAGTAAAATATTATCAGATATAATGAAATCAAACTGTCCTACTTTTGGCAATATTTTGTTATACATGTATGGCAATTTTAATTCTATTAACTTTCCCTCTGTTAATTTTTCTGGAATCGTTTTTTTATATTTTTTATTTTTTAATGCCTTTATTGCTCGTTCAGATAGTTCTTTTCTATGCGTTTTTGCATACGCTGTTGCTTTTTCTGACATTAATTTTCTAGTTGTGGCAGTATGTTTTTTACCATAAAATCCATTTTCTACTCCACTTCTACCACTTTTTTCTGAAATTTTTTTCTTTGTTTCATCAGTATGTTTTTTACCATAAAATGGATTATTTTCGCCTGTATGTCTGCCTGACATATATTTAGAATGCTGTTCAATAAATTCGGAAGAATGTTTTTTACCATAAAATGGATTTTTTTCTCCGGTTTTGACACATGACATACAATAATATTCTTCTCTATTCATGATAGATGGTGTTAAATTAACACTGACATAGTTATTACATTCCACGCATTCAATTTCCAAATTATCTAACTCTTTTTGATATATTGTGTTATTGTCTGATAAATTCCAAACACATGATCTTCTAACTTTTTCTTTACAAACTAAAAAAACATCACTTCCCTTAATTCTTATTTTATGATTAATATACATAGTTCTACCTCTATAGCATAGTTTACTATGTTTATTTATCTTTTATACATGTTTTAGCAGAAAGTACTCCTTAGATAAATCTTTGGCTTCTATCCATTCAGCATAGTCATGGATATTGTCATCAGTAACTACATCTTTATATTTCTTATGTAATACATAATATTCATGGTTGTCTGTTGATTTTATTCCATTAACTGATATGATAGGTTTATTATTGTCATAAACTAACGTGTCCGTTACTTTCTTTATTTTACCAGTGTGTGTCTTTACGGTGTCGCCAATTTTAATTTCTTCAATAGGCTTTTCACCCTCAGATGTATGTACAATGGTACCAGGAAGAAAACAGCCAGGTCCAATACCAACTTTAACAATATCTGCTCCACTTAATATTAACTCTTCTGTAATATCAGGTGTTACAACATTGCCAGCCATAATTGTTAATTTAGGGTATTCCTCCCTGAACCGTTTTACAAAGTCTAAAAAGCCTTCTGAATATCCATTTGCAACGTCAATACAAACATACTCAAGTGATCTATTCATTTTTAGTATTTTATCAATACGTTGTTTGTCTATATCAGTAACACCTGTACTAACTGCCATATTTGATACAAAGTCAGACTTGTATGGACTATTATTTAACCAATCCCATAAAAATGCAGGATCGTCTTCTTTGATTAAACAAGTAAACATATTTTTCTTTGCTAGTGGTAATACCATTTCATATGTACCTACCCCATGCATGTTACTAGCAATAATTGGAATACCAGTGTAATGTCTTTTACTATTCTTAAATTGATAACTACGTTCTAGTACAACATTACGTCTACTTAACATAGCACTTCGCTTAGGACGAAATAGTACATCACTGTAATCTAACTTTACTTCACGTTCAATTCTCATTTGATAATTTCCTCTAGGTCACTATAAAAAAAAGAGAACCAAATACTAAAATATATGTAGCAATGCCTACTACTATTAAAAGTTCTTTTTTGTTTCTAGTCATTTGATAATTTTCTCTGTGCTACTTCATCTACGGTTTCGTAAAATGTTGTTTTTCTTCTTTTAGAGTACCAATAGTTGCCATTCCTTGATGTAGTTTTAAATGTTGTTTTAACTACTGGTTCGAGCCAAACTTGTTTACCATGTAAAGTTTTAATAGGTAACCAAGCAAACTCTCTTGTTATTTTGTGAGACATTTCTCTGTCTAAGAGATGTGGATATCTTGTATATACTGGGTGCCCATCAAACAGAGTCTTCTTCGAGCTCTCTTTCTTCGATCTCTCTTTCGTATTCTTCCCAATATTCGTCCATTTCCTCTTTTTTATAGTCTTCAGGATTGACATACTCATCTCTCCACTTATTGTTAATCCACCCTACGTCGGCTTCATAACTTTTACCTGTTGTGTCGTTTGCATCATAATTGTCTTCTAACAGTTCTTTATCATACCAAAGGTCTTCAACAAACTCTCCCATGTGTGTTTCATTAACACTCATAACTAGTTTGTTTTCATCAAAAGGTTTATCTGTGTCTACAAACCAAGTAGCAAAACCACCTTTCTCAACACTCATAAAAATCATTACAGGTGTTTCATCTTCTGGAGTTTTATCTTCTGGCTCTGTAGAAATGTAGCCGCCTTCTCTGCCTCTAAGCCAGTATGCTTCTACTTCTTTTTCTTCTTCATCATAGTTCCAATCATCTGAACCATCTGCAGGAACACGTGATACTGTAAAACCTCCATCTGCATAAGCGGCATTAATATGTTCTATATCATCTACCTCATACCAACCTGGAATATCATTACTATCTTCGTGTATAGAAGGTGAATCTGGATCTATATCCTCTTGATCATCGTCCCATTCACTTAATGAAAGTACATGTTCAATAAAGCCTCCATGAGCACCATATTCTGCTTCTTTAATTTTAGGTGCCCAGTACCTAACAAATTCGTCGGTTACTGTACCAATAGCACATTCGCCTCCGTATCTACCACCCTCAATTCTATATCTATATTTTTTTGCCATTTTTTTCTCCTAGTGATTTATCCAATAATGAAACACAACAGGAGATGATACAAATATCGTGAATATTATTCCTATAATTGTCCAAAGTCCTATTGTTATTAAATCTTTATTTCTCATACCTTTTTCCATTGGGTTCATTATATCATACTCTTCGCTTTCATATACAAACTCTGTTGTTTCGTCCCCGTCGTAATTTCTTTTATATTCTTCTAGCATCACCATGCATATCCTACATTAAATGATAAAATATTATCACTGAATGTTTCGTCAACATAAACATTTTTAAGGCCTATCTTTACTTTGTCTGTTAACAAATAATCAAATGAGGTCTCATTTCTAACTAACGGTGTGTTTGCAGATTCATAAAGAAACTTATTTGTGAACTTTATTTTAGGTGCAACTTTATAAAAGAACCAAAGACTGTTTCTAATAATAAATTCTTCTTCATTTAACACACCTATTGCAATTTCATTACTCAGTTTAATCTTTTCTGAATTTAAGATTTTATAACCGTAACCCATATTAATTTGTCGTCTGGAATTCATAGTCCTGAATTCATTATAGTCATATCGAACTAACCCAAATGCATATTGTTTTGGTTTGAATTCATATCTCTGTTTAAATGCAATCAACCCTCTGTTTGTTTTTACTTTGCCGTCTGAGTCTTTAAATCGATAATCAAATTCAACGTCATTAAGAAATCTTTTTCCTTGCCAAGAATAATCAACACTTGTAAGAATAGAGAAATCACCATCGTCAATTTTACCACCTAAGTCAAATTGGCCAGAGGCACTTGCTTTACTAGAAAAAAATGCTAACATTAAAGGAATTGAAATCACTATTGCAATTTTTATTATATGTTTATATAAAAACTTCTCGATATTCATATTCTTCCTAATCTACAAATGCTCTCTCAAGCAAAAAATCTCCGTTGACACCAACGTTACCTTCTTCCCATCCTAGACTTTTAAACATAGTTCTGCAACTTTTGTTTAAGTCAGGTGACCCACATACCATTACTGCATCTCTACCTTTCATAAAGCCGTCCGACAAGTAGTCCTCAATATAATTCCAGAACCTACCAGATCTTACATATGGTTCTTGCGTCACAGTATTAATATACACTAACTTGGGGAATAAGTCAACCACTTCTTCGATCTGTTTTAAATATGCTAACTCGTTTATATTTCGAACTGTATGGAATAAGTAAACATCTTTGAATCTTTCGTATGTTTCAAAGTCTCTTATAATACTCATATAGGGTGCAATACCGGTGCCTGTCGCTAACATAACTAAGTTCTGTGCAGGGTTACAGAAATCTATACATAAACTACCCACACATTTAGGTTTTATAAGCAGTTCGTCGCCGGATTTTATATTTTGTAAAACTTTGGTGAAAGGTCCGTTTGGTACTTTAATACTTAGGAATTCAAGGTGGTCATCGTAGTTTGTACTAACTAAACTATATGCTCTAAATACTTGCTTACTACCATTGTACTTTTCTTCTGGTAAACCTATCATAGCAAATTCACCATTTTTAAATCTAAATGTTTTGGGTCTATTTGTAGTAAAACTAAAAAGCCTGTCGCTGTAATGTTTAACTTGGGTGATTTCTACGGAGTGCATTGTTTCTCCCAAGGATAAACAAGCCAAACATCATCTTCTGCTTTGTTTATCTCATGGGAATAGTATTTTACTTGGCCAAAAGAACTAGCAAGGTTTTCTGTGAGTGTTGCAAATCTTACACTATCGCCCCAAATCATATCCCACTTCATATCATCAGGTAAGCAATTTTGTTGCCAATCTTGTTGCAAGTGGTTTAGAGTTGAACCAGTGTCGTTAATATCATCAACAATCAAAATTTGTTTGCCATTGTATGCATCTTCACTCATCCAACAGTTGGACTCAGTTTCTGCTTGATCTCTAAAACTGATTTTAAGTGCATGGCATGTAATGTCCGTCCAATTAGATATAATTGTAGCAGGTATATTACCACCTCTAGTTAAACCTACAATGTAATCTGGACGCCATTCATCTTTGTACATCTGCATAACAATGCTTTGGCACATAGATTCAATGTCTTGCCAACTATAAAAGTGTTTTTTTATATACGCCACAACTTCACCTCGTCATCGATAATTTCAATATGTGGTGAATTTGGAACGTTTTGTATTCCTGTCCAGGCATCTCTTGCAAGATGATACATCCATGCTTTACCATGTGTAGTAAGTGTCTGTTCTCGTTGATAAAAGTCTGGATAGCCTTCTATCCTGTCAAGGTCGTCCATTACTTCATCATCTACTGCCCAAACTTCGCCTTGGATTTTATATGTGCCGCCTTTAAAGACTCCCGGAAATGCACCAAGATCGAGCATTTCATAGTCTGGGTATGTAGTTACTGCTTTACCAATAATTACTGCACCGTCTCCAAACTGATTTAGACCTCTAATTGATCCACCTGATTTTAATGTTCCGTAGACAAATACTTTATTGTTCATTTAATTTTTCTTCAAGTGCTTTGATGCGTTGATTCATTATTGTAAGTAACCTACTGCCATCAGCATCCATAGGAATTGCTCTGCTTTCTATAGCCATTTTTTCTAACTCATCAACTCTAGCATTAAGTTGTCCAATCACATCGTCCTTTTCCTTAAGAACAGTGAAAAGTTCTGCTTTAGTCATTTGTGTGGTGCTCTTTTTCATACTACTACTTATAATTACATTGTTTGTGTTGTGTCAAATACTGATAAATTATAGTTCTTTGATCAAAGGTAAAACGTATTTTATTCTAAAATCACTTTCATAAACCTCTTTTTGCCACCAATCTTTACAAAGACTAATGTCCATCTTTCTACATACTTCTCTAAAATACTTTATATAGATAGTTGTGAATTCGTCTAGTTTAGTATCACCATATGCAGTATATACTCCATCTGTAGGACCATATTCTAAGTAAGAACAAAGTACAACATCATTTCCATTATTTACACATTCTTTGATGCGAACTTGTTCTTTACCGTCGCTTATTAAGTCATGAACACTAAAATCACTATGTATGTGCCAATTGATTACTTCCTCTGCCGGCTTTGCCGCAACAGATTCTGCACATAACATAAGGAACATAAATATAACAAGTATATAAAATGGCATAAAGTTTTTATCAAAATTGCTTAATTTGAATTTCTTCACACTATGTAATTCCATACAAGGACTAGCCAAAATACTACAAAAATGCAGTTCCATACAGTAATGTCTTTATACATATTCTTCCTCTGGGTTAGTTAATACTGAAGGATCAAAATCATGTAATGCGTCTTCTTGATAATCTTCTAACATATCTATTACACAAAAACATTCATCTAACTGTTTTCCTACAGTAGTGTTTAAGAAAAACCCTTCACCTACATCTGATATATTAAAAGTACCATGTTCTAAAGTACCAGTAAAATCCATAGAAGGTTCAAAATACCGCAAATCAATGTTTACATCGTTATTATTAATTAAGTATCTTGTAAATGCTTGATCTGGTGGCGACCATGCAGATTCAAAATATCCTTTAAGAACTGCTCTGCCGTCATCTGTTTTAACAATTTCCATATTACCGATATCAATTTCCCATTTAGTTCCCCACTCTGTTACAGCATCTTCATAATCCCATTTACCTAATGGAACCATATGTTCGAGAAAACTTTCATCCTTGCCTGCTTCGTGCAATGCTTCGATCTTTTCTACTGGGCCTTCTATTTCTGCCCAGTTATTACACCAATTAGGCATTTACCGCCTCTTGCTTTTCTTTATAGTCTTTCATAGTATCTTTAATCATTCTACGATACTCGCCCATTAATTCCCAACCGTTCAAGTCACCAGGTGATTGGATATCAAATCCATAACCTTCTCTAACATGTCTTCCAGTTGGTCTATAAGAAACTTGCTCTACAAAACCAAATTCGACTTTATAGTATTTCTTTTGGTAATAGTCACCTCTTTTGTCGCCATGCAACCAAAAAGAATCTTCTTTACCCTGAACAGGAGTCATAATAGCACCTGTGCAATGTTTGAGAAACTTTTTTAAGTCCTCTGTGTCCTGATACTCCGATGCAAGGACAGTTGTATTTCTATTTTTAATCATGCTACCTCTTTTTTTGAATCATCCCAACTTTCTAAATCTGACCAAAGTTTGGGATCGTTCTGATCAAACCAACCATTCTTAGTTTGAAAAGAACACTCGTATTTTTCTCTGCCACCGCCTACAGTAGGCTTCCATTGTTCAGCCTTACTATCAATTCCTTTTCTAACATACTCATCTTCACCGTAAGTGTGATGAGTTCTGCAAATCCATTCACCACCCTCAAAATGAAACTCAATTGCTGTTTCCCAATTTTCACATATTGGACCTTTACCATCTCTACCTAGATCACGTATTTCCCAATTTAGGATATATTCTTCCCAGGCCTCGTCTTTGTTTTCAATCAATTTAGACAAAGTTGGAATACCATTATTTGCGATCTTACTGATCTGATTAGAAGTTAAATTAGAAACAAAGTAAACTGAACCACCTTTCGATTTCCAGTATTGAGGACATTCGCCTTCGCCGTCCCAATCGTGAGCACCGTAGTTTTCACGAATCTGAGTCTCAATTATTAATGTTTGCATCTATAAATTCTTCTTGTTGTCTGTCTATTTCCCAATAAACCGTTGTTGCAATTTTGTTGGCTTCTGCCAAACCCATGTTATGTTCTTTTCTAATCGCATTCATCAAGCCAATTTTGTTGATGTTGTCAACAGGCATTTCAATCTCTTCATTTGGAGAATTTGGAGAATTTGGATCAAGTCTTAAATTCATTGCTACTTACTCTCCCCAATCCTTACGATCTGTTTCTTCATCGTATGCTTTATTATAAGCGGCGATTTCTTTTTTAGTTAAATCAATTGTGTTAACTCTTGGCCAAACATTAGTACCATTTGGAAACTTATGAGGGTTTCTGCTACGTCCATAATAACGATCACATGACCCTCTATCTGCCGGACTCCCATGTATTCTTTCTATTTCTGCCATTTTATCCCCAGTCTTTAAAGAACCCTTCTGCTTCGTTATCGTCATACCCTTTTAAATAAATCTTTATTTGGTATGGGGTTAACTCTGTTACCCTAGGGCCGTTATGTGTTCCATCGGGGTAATAGTGAGGATTTATACCTCGTCTATAATAAGAATCGCAAGTGCCTCTGTCATAAAGACCACCATTGATCGTATGTTTTTCTGGTATTCCTTCTGTATTATATGGGCTCATTTTATTTTATTCTCCTACCTTTTTACTAACTTATAAACATATTATAGCAAATTTCTTATGTTTGTCAACCATTTATTGTCTTAAAACCGTCCAATAGTACCTTTAAATGCTGGTTTTGCTTAATTCTGTAATCTTTTAATGATGTTTTAATGATTGATAAATACTTTTGTAACAAAAATGTAACATTAGTGTTGTTTTTCTGTAACAGTCTCCATTAGGGGTGAGTTATAATAGGCACTTAGTTACGTTTTTTTACCTCAAAATTAGGAGAATACTATGGTGAATCCAATAGGAAAAGTAGCCATGCTAACTCGTCGTTACGCACAAGGATACTTTAAAAAATTTGATAAACTAATGAAAGTAGGCAGAATTGAAAACGTTGCCGCCGCAATTTTTATCTAAAAACCCAAAATAAAAGGGAGCATGGCTCCCTTTTATTTCGTTATATGAAATAACTTAGTCGTTTACCGTACCACCCGACATATCTGCATTACCTTCCTGTGTGTCTTGCATGTCAACGTTTGCTTCATCATGATAGTAAACATCAACATTTGCTTGTTCGTGAAAATTATCTGCTGGCATTGATGTATCTGTTGCCATTGTTGGTGCTGGCTCTCCTACTGGTGCCATTGGTGCTTGATCAATTTCATTTATGCTGTATTCTGTTTGATCATTTATCGGTGAAGTCATTTGTACTTCAGTTGATACTGGTGGTTCTACTGGTTCCATGTACTCTTCTACAATTTCTGTAGGAGCAACGTACCAATCATCAGCATAACCATTTGACCAATCGTTTGCACTTTCTTCTACCCATACGTTACCGTGCTCTGGTAAGTATGTCATGTCTGTGTGATAGTTTGTGAATAGGTTGGAATCATCCCAATCGTATTCGTTTGGTGCCATCCAGCATTGACAGCACTCGTCCCAATAAGCACCTTCGCCTAGTCCTTCTGGACATTGGTGAGTTGGTGTAGATGGGTGCATGTAGTCGCCTACTACAGGAGGAACAAATACTTCTTCATAAAGTAAAGTAGGCTCCTCATTGTGTGGAATTTCCCATAGTTTCATTTCGAGTTTGTTTAACTGTTCACGAACACCATGTATCATTTCCATAATTTCTTGACGCGGGTCTAACATAATCTTCTCCTGTGTTTATTGTTATAACAAGGTGTGTAATATATACAGTTGTATTTATTAATAAAATGCGTTTGATGTATCGCTATGGTCGGTTATGTCACGAATCCCTTTTAGTTCAGGAACCGCTTTTACTAGTTGTTCTTCAACACCATATTTTAGTGTCATATCTACTTGGGCACAACCTTGACAACCACCGCCGAAACTTAATATTGCAATTTTGTCTTCAGTTATTTCAACTAAGTTACATTCTCCACCATGTGCCGCAATGCCAGGATTTATATCATTCCACAACACATAGTTTATTTTATCTTCAAGTGAAGCATCTTCTCCTACTCTTGGCAACTTACTATTAGGTGCCTTTATAGTTAAACTGCCTCCAAATGATTCAGAATCATAATTAACAGTTGCTTCATGTAAAAATTTAATACTACGATTATCTAAATAACAATCAACTTTGTCAAACTTGTATAGTTTTGTACCGTCTTCACTACCTTCTCTACAATATGTAAGTAGTGTTTCTGCTTTAGGTGTTCCGGCATTATCAACAAATAATCGAACACCTATTACGTCATCTTGTTTAGATAATAATTCAGAGAGATACTTCTGGGCACCTTCTGTAACAGTAATACTATATTCGTTTTGCGTCAATGTTGACATTTTTCTAATCCTATTAGACTTTCTTCTAAAAAGTCTTTCCCACTACCTTTAGCGGCTTGATAATCTATATCATAATATACAGTATTTATCCCCGATTGATGTATTAATTTTGCACATTCCATACAAGGCATGTGTGTACAAAACAAAGTAGCATCTTTACAACTCTCAGAACTTTGTGCCATTTTTGCTATTGCATTTGATTCTGCGTGTAGCACTTCTGGTTTAGTTTTGTTGTTTACTTCGCAATCGTTACTCCAGCCACTAGGCATACCGTTATAACCTATACTAATAATTCTATTTTCTTTTACAATAATACAACCTACTTTGGCTCTGTTTGCCGTACTGAGTTTTGCTGTTTCTTTAGCAATAGTCATATAGTAAGGTATCATCTTACTTTTCATATTTGCTTACACTAACAGCAGAACTTCTTCCGCCAAATCCAAAACTTGTTTTCATTAGTTTATCATATTGAAAATGTTTTTTAGTATCAAACGTAAATGAGAAGTGTGTAGTATCAAACGGTTCAACTAATCCTGCGTTACCCGGAACCACATCTTGTGTCATTGCTTCTGCACCTAATACAAGTTCAATTAAACAACTAGCACCCATCATGTGTCCTACTTGTCCTTTATTACTGTATAGCCACGTGTCTTTGTTAAAGTATTCTTTTAACACATTAAACTCAACAGGGTCACCAACGGGAGTTCCTGTAGCATGTGCATTTATAACATTGTAATCATCAACAGTTGTGCCTGCTTTTTCCATTGCTTCTTCAATTGCCATTCTACCGCCTGTCCCTTTTGGATCAGGTTGTGTAGGATGGTGAGCATCACTAGCAATACCTATGCCGTCAATTACCCAACGAATATTAGCACCACGAGCTTCTGCTTTTTCTAACGGCTCGACAATCAAGTACACACTTCCTTCGCCAGGAATAATACCATCTCTATCCTTGTCCCACGGAACACTCTTTGGTGTTTTGGAGTGAGCACCTAAGGCTTGGAAATAATATAATGTTGTACTTGATGTCATAAAGTCAGTAGCACCGACTATAGCCACGTCTGTTCCTGTTTCTAAATATTTTTCTGCTGTTTGTAATGCTTGTACGCCTGATATACATGTTGCGGCAATAACACTACACGGTCCATGTATTTTATAATGTTCTGATATAATATTGCTAACGTATTCTTGTGCAGAATTTAATAATACTTTAGGGTGTATTTTTCTTCTTCCTCTAATTAAATCTGATACCCAATCTAGTTCGCTCAAACAACCACCTTGAATACTTCCAACAAATACTGGTGTTTGTTCCGGTAACTTTTTGATACCACTCATACGAATTGCTTCATCAACTGCTATCATGCTTGTTTTACAAATAGGATCCGAATATCTCATTTCCTTATCATCGATTAAATCATCAATGTGTACATCTTGATAGTTTGTATGGAATATCTTCGTTAACTTCATTAGTTGTGAAGCAATAGGATCTTCTTTAATCCTTGAATCAACTAATGGAACTTCCATGTTAATTAAATTATCCATGTTACTAGGCAAGTCATTTCCTAATGGAGAGACTACTCCGACACCTGTTACTGCCATCTTCATAATATGTTTTTCCTGTTTTTAATTTTTATACCTCTCTGCAAGGTACTTTTCGTGTTGTACCCATTGCCCTTCTTTTATAAATCCCCATTCTCTTAAACGTGGTCCTACAAAAAATAAAGTCCAAACTTCAACATTTGGTTCTAATTCTACCCTATGTAGGGACTTACTACCAGCAAATTTAATAGTTCCTGCTTTACGCCAAAACTTTCCTTTGGGTGTATGTTCCCAATATCCGCCTTTTAATATAATTGTGCAATAGGGCCAAGGGTGGTCATGTAGGTCATCGGAGTCACCTTTGTGGAAATTGTGTAGGAAAAAGTTAAAAGGGAACCATTTTCTGTCTTTTAGGAACAAATAGTACCTAGTTAAGTATGGCTCTTGGTGTATTCGGTCCAGTATTACTCTTTTTCTACCTAACCGTTCTAGTAACCCTAGTATCATATTAACCTATCTAACAATTTCTGATTTGCTTTTGTGAATACTGAATATAGATTTTCTGCATAGTGGAATACTGCAACATATAACCCTGTACTAACTGCTAGTTTAAAATCAAATGGTACTGCCGCAATATATGTATCTAGCAAAGAACCACCGTGTACGAACCACTGAGATGCGTTTACAGTAACATGCCAAATTAATATAGCACTTGTACTACCCCAAAAAAGGCTCTTTGTATGTCGACTTACAGTAGGCGTAACAGCGAATACTAATAGCATAGTTGCTAGTATAATTGCATTTACTGGTTCTAAAAACAAGTTACTGAACGCCATTATACCTACAGGAAGTAAATATTGTATGCGTTTATCGTCTGTTAATCTTGGCATAAAAACTGCCAATGCTAACATTGGAGTAAAATTGGGAGGTAATCCAATAAACCTACTTGCTATTAATAATGCTATTAAAAATGCTAAATTTTTCCACATACTTTATCTCTTAGTTAATACTACTATTTACTTTCTTCTGCCTGGACTCTCTTCCGTAAACTGGTGCTACTAAATGAATGGTCTCTGCCATTGTAAATGATTTTCATACCTCTTTGCTTGGCAATGTCTTTACCAGTATAGTCTTTTGTTTTATATTCGTCACCTAGTATTCTAACATTAATAGGTAAAGTTAAAAGTAAGTCTAATAGGTCCTGTTCTGTGTTATAAATCACAATCTCATCTACATACTTGACTGCCGCTAACTGTATTTGTCTTTCAACAATACTTTGAACTGGCGGGTTTTTACTATCTGGTCTATCAAGTGTTGGATCATTTTGTAAACCAACAATAAGATAATCGCAGTGATGTTTTGCTTCTTCTAACATTGTGATATGTCCTGCGTGAAGGAGATCAAAACTTGATGCTGTGAATCCTATTATACCACAGTCTTTATAACTTAATCTCATATCAACTCTCTAGGTTGTTCTGCAAACTTAAATGTGCATATCCACACATCATCTGAGTAAGCAGAGCTGTTCAATATACTATTATTACATACTTCTGGGATTACGTCAACCGTTTTTATTAATATTAATCTACCAGGTTTTGCTGAAACTTGCATTTCACAAACTTTTAAATCTACGTCAGTTAATGCTAATACACCTAATGCTAGTATTTTTCCATGAGGACTATTTGCTACTGGACTTTCTGTTATTTTAAGCGAATTAAAACCTTTCATAGCAAGGGTACTGTTTTCTTTAATATTATATAAACAAATATAATTTAACTGCTCTAATGTGAGTCCAGTAATTGTTGATACTGTATGCGAAATTAATTTTACTACATCATTGTTATATGGGCTCAAACGATATGTTTCAATGCCCTCATGACTTATACTTTCAGTTAACTTTGGTCCTACTTCCAATAAATATTGTATGTCGGAAGGAGATAAAAAATTATCTATAAAAACTCCCTCAGGACTTTCACTGAATGTCAGCAGATCCAGGTTTGTTATAGATTTTATTTCATCTATTCGATTAAGAAACATACAGATTACACCTAGTTAAATAATTTACTTAAATTATGATAAATACTTATATCAATAGACGTAGTAGGAACACTATAAATGGCTGATTATAAGAATTACGGGCAAAGTGGAGTAGGCAGAGATGTTCAGATTGGTAAGCAAGGACCAAGGCTAGTTGGAGACAAAGATGCCGGCACTTTCTCTTTTAAGAATCTCGGTGGATCATTAACCACTGCAGAAGGTGCTGATGGCACAGCCGCCGGGCATTTTGTAACAAAATCTCAATTAGACGCGGCAAACCATGGTTCAGTTGGAACAGGATTTACCCTCGGCACCCCAGCAGATTCTAAATTCTTTATTACACCTAACATCGACGGTGCCAGTGGTACAGCAATTAGACAAAGTGCTATTACTACATTAACATCTGCTACAACAGTTACAGAAGCAATTGATAAACTCAATGAAGCAATGCTTAACGTACAAAATGATACTTATGTAAGAGACGTATCTGCCACTGTTGATGTAGCAGTTGGTGGTGCTCCATTAACAAGTACTTTAACAATTAGTACCGAAGGAAGTCCAAACAAATATACAATTGACTGGGGTGATGGGCAATCAACAACTGGAACAACAGATAGCACACCAAGTCATACTTATACTAATAACAGTAACTCACCTTTTGATGTTGTAATTACAGCATTTAATGATACAGGTGCAGGTGAAGGTAGTACTGCAAGTATAACAAAATCAAATTTTATTACATTATATACTGCTAATCCAGTTGTAGGATTTGGTATGTATGCTGGAGCCTCTGGTGGTTCAGCAGTTACTATTGTTGATGACGGAACATCATTATACTTAGACAACGATACAACAAACGTTACAGGTATAGCAGATGCTAGTTACGAAATACAATGGGGCGATGGTACAGCAAATAGTTCAGTTACAGATAACGACTATCCCGGTGGTGCAAATGGTTCAAGACTAGCACATACTTATACTACGTCAACAGAACAAGAACAAACCCATACAACTAAATTACAATTAACTGCTCACAGTACAGCAGACCCAAGTCAAGTTCCTCAAGAAACTACAATCGCTGTTAAAGTGTATGATACGCATACACCAACCGTGGCTTTGTCTGCAACTACAGGTATTAATGAAGACGGAACCTCAGGGTTGCCTATTACATTTACAAATAATACTGAAAACACAATTGGTAGTTATTCTTCTTACGGAATTCAATATAGATATGTATGGGGTGACGGAACAACTACTACTGTAAATACTGGTAGTGGTGCAAATGGAGACACTGGTGGAACAATTAGTCACACTTATCAATTAACCGGTGGACAACAAAGTGCAGGAACAGATGTTGACTTTACAGGTAACTTAGAAGTTATATCAAGTCATACTAGTTCACCATTTAAAACAGCAAACTTTACAGTACATGTTGAGCCTGATGTTAGAGCAAGTATTACTGCTTCAGCAGTAAATTCAAGTTTAAATGATGCTAGTGGTGACAACATACGAACAGTTTATAAAGGTACAGATTTAAGCGGTAATGATAGAGCAATAATTACGGTAGACAATACTACACAAAATGGTGATAATTATGTCTACACATGGGGAGACGGTAGTAACTCAGGTACAATTAATGAGTCAGGTTCACCAGCAGGGTCAGTAAGTGGTGCTAACATCACAAACGACTATGGTAGTGCATCAACAGGAAACAAAACATTAGCATTTTCAACAAACGGAACACCAGATATTACAGCACAGTCTGATACTGATTCAGAAACGATAGTAGTTAAAGATGTGCCAGCCGCACCAACATCGCTAAGTGGTAAGTCACTAACATGGAGTACTTCTTACTCCGAGGGTGGAAAACTAGCCAGTGGTGCAACAAATAATATGGGTACAGCCGCACCGGCTCAAGGTGCTTCATTAGAAACAACTACTCTTAGAAGATTTGAATCAGGTACTGTTCAAAGCAGTATAGCATCAGATGCTTATAGAAGCGATGCAGGAACATTAACAGCATTAGTAAATGACGTGGCTGATGGAAATAAAGCATTTAGTACATCAACAGGCGAAACAGGAACATTTACTTCATTAGTTGTTACATCAGAAGGCGATGCTAGAAACGAAATAGGTAGCAGTTATCCTTCAAACTTTTATCAAGTGTTTAGTGCTAGAGTTGCTAAAAGTATAACTTCACTAGCAACTGGAATACATAAACTTGAATTAAGTCATAGCACAACAGGTAACACTAACGAAATACAATTTGTTAAAGACAATGTTACTGTTGCTCCAACATTAAACGTTGGTAGTGCAACTGTAACTCAAGTTAGTGCAGGAACACTTAGATATATTTCAGGAATACCATATTACAATAGTGGTTCACCTGAAATTAGAATTTCAGGATTAACTGTAAACAACTTAGTTGGTGAAGCATATTACGATGGAAGCCAAATAGTACAGTTTACATCAGGTACTAACTATGAAAGTACATCAGGAAGTGCTATTAGTACAACTAACTTCAACTACGGTGATATAGATGGTGCAAGTACAATGCTTAGTGGCGGTGTACCAGTTGCACAAACAGGTGTAGGTAGTGCTTATGCATTAGGAGCCATTGACATAACATTAAATGCCTCAGCAGGAAAGGCAATTGAAACAATTAAAGGTAGAATACAAAACTTAAAAGGTTATAGTAGTTATGCCGCAGACTTAGGTACTAAAATACAAGTACACACTGATTCGCCAAGTGGCGTTAGTGAAACTGCTATTGCAGTAAGTGATAGTTTAGGTGCAGGACATGATGATGACGGAGTTAGAATTTCAGGATTAGGTTCCGCTTCAGCCTCACCAGCATTTAATAGTGCAACAAATTATTATACAGGTAGTGCATGGACAGGTGCAGTAACAGTAGCAGGAACATCAGAAGCAATTATTAGATTAGGTGATCTAGAACATTATACAACAGATTTAAGTTCAGGTTACTTACCAGCAGGTCCAGACTTGAATACAGGCAGAAGTGGATCACAATACTTTACTTTTGCATTTAGACGAACTACAATGAGTAACTTTACAGTAACATTAACTGGTACAATTAGTGGCATGATGATTGCCGCACCAGGTACTGACATTGATGATGCAAGTACAATAAATGGTTGGTTAGATTGTACAGCAACATACGCAGGTGCTGGTTGCCCAGGTGCTGATACAGGTAATGGTGGTAATGGTAGTAATGGTTGTGCATTTACATCTGGAGACAGGATTATAGACGGTTCTAGTATGAGTAGTGATGACTTTACATTTACGTTAGGTAATCAAAATGCTACAAATAGCACAGGTAACCAAGTACTAGTTAGAATTAAATTAGAGTCAGGCGACTCGTTAACCGCAGTGAGCATAGCATAATGGCAATTACAGATACTCAAAAAGTTGACTTACTTTGGAAAAAGGTTGGTTTTGGTAAAGCCAAAACTGATTCTAATGCTAATAAAAAGGCACCAAACGAAGCAACATCTTCTGATTTTATTATTAAAGTAGATCAGATATGGGCACAAAGTGGTTCCGTTCCAGGTGTTATTCCAGCGGCAAATTCTAGTATTTGTACAATTTATAGTGATGCTACAGGCAAGGCACATAAACTTACTGAAGATGCAACTTCTTCAGATAACAGAACATGGACAACAGGTCTTACTAATTGGATTGCTCCAAGTTTTGGTGCTACATATCAAGTTAAAATATATGCTTCGGCAACAGGCGATACTGATCCACAAACAAGCGGAACACAATTATTTGAAACAGGTTCTGGTAGTGACGATCAATGGTTCTTTGACTATCAATCAGGTGTGTTACACTTTATTGGTAATAACTTACCTACTGCAATAGGCACAGGAACAGCAAATGTTATATTTGCCGCAGGAGCAAGATACACTGGTTCAACTGGTATTGGTTCAGATGCCTCCGGTGCAAGTGCTACGTTTAGAAAGGCTAACATGACAGCCGTATTTGCAGACGATACAATTAACGAAGGCGATATAATTGAAGTTACTGATATTGGTGACGGTGAATATGGTGTTTACTTATCAAAACAAGATTCTCCGACTGCTACAGGACACTTAACATTAATTAGTACCCAAGACAGTTCAGGTACTGATGCACAAACATTAAGTGCAAGTGCTACATACAATGGTGGTACACTAACACTAGGTGATTTAAGTCAATCAAGTAAGCCAATGCAAGTAATGGTTAACGTTACAACTGCATACGATGGTAGTAGTACATTAACTGTTGGTGATGATGCTTCTAACTCAAGGTTAATGAGTACTTCATATGTTGATTTAAGTGAAACAGGTATTTATGTAACTAACCCAAGTTATGTATATGCTGATGCTGTAGATGCTAATAATACTTTAAAAGTATATCAATCACAAGGCACATCAACACAAGGCGCGGCAACTGTTTACGTTACTTACGCCTAATTATAACTTTCCCTGATATTGCGATACCCAATCAATCCCTTCAATAGACGGCTCATTCTCCCATATAACTGGTCTGTTATATTTGCCCGATTGATCTAAGTCTTCTAAATACACTAGTTCTGTAGGAACATCAGTTGGTATATTACACCACATAGTTAATAACTGATAATTTTGTGCATATATTTGTCTCTCACATGTACGAACTAGTAGTCTAGTCTGTTCAATGTCTGGTATAACTAATGGTTCTTCCCAATTACCATGAAAATTCATATCGTTTTGCATAGTTTTATAAAATGCAATAATAGCACTTTTAACTTGTGCTGGAAAGTTCCTTCTTAAAAGATAGTAAACTTTAGTAGTATCTTCAAGTAAGTCATAAATGAAGTTTTTCTTTCTCCAAGGTGATCTTGGTTCTGTAAGCATTAGAGGAAATATTTTTACGCAATTAGATATATCAGGATTTTGCCATGCTCTTAATACATTTCTAAATTGTGCTTTTCTTTCCTGGTCACTTTTAGAAACTGAGTCATACCCATGGTCAAGTGTTCTCAGACTTTCCATATGATTTATCATACCAGGATGTTCTTTTTCAATTTGGTTTAAAAACCAAGTACTGCCACATCTCGGTGATGTCATTAGTATAATGTTGCTCTTTTCTGGCATTATATGTTCCTTAATTCTAACTTTATACTTACTTATTGATTAAATACTATACATGAATGCTTTTAAGGTAACTTTCGAGGACGTTAAACCTATCTGGGAACAAGAACTTTGGCCTAATAGAAAAAGTGCTATTGAGCCAATGAGTGTGATGACTTGGCCGTTCGAGGGTGATCCCGAAGAATACGATATGAACATAATGGAAAAGTATGAACCTACGTTTATTATAGTAGAAGTAGAAGAGTCAGAGAGAAATGTTACTTATCGCAAATTAGTAGGTGTTAACAGTGGCCACAGAACATCTGATATGCATTATCGCAGTAGAGGTATATGGGTTGATCCTAATTACAGAAAAAGAGGAGTAGCACAAACATTATTCTTAATGACTGCTCACCAGGCTAAGATTGAAGGCTGTGAAATGATTTGGAGTATTCCAAGGGAGACTGCTTTAAGTGCTTATACTAAGTTTGGCTTTGAAACTGTTGGTGACTTTATAGAAACTGAGACTTCAGATTCTAATATTTACGTTAAGAAGATGCTGTAGCAGATTCTCTATTCTTTGCTTCGTGTACTTCAGTTAAGTAATTAATCATTGTTTGAGCATCACTTACTTCAAATGGGTCGCCTTCTACATTATCATTAAATCCAGGTTCGATAAACATCTGTTCAACAATACCATTATTAATAACCATACTGTATCTCCAACTTCTATAACCAAAACCTATATTTGACTTATCAATTAAGAAACCCATCTTTCTAGTAAACTCTCCTGCTCCGTCTGGTATAGGTATTACATTTTCAACTTGTAATGATTTAAACCACGAGTTCATAACAAAACTGTCATTAACACTGATACAATAAACATCATCGATTCCTAAATCTCTGATTTCTTTGTATGCGGCTTCGTAACCAGGTAAGTGTGTACTAGAGCATGTAGGAGTAAATGCTCCAGGGAGTGCTACTAATACAACTCTTTTATTAGTAAACATTTCTGGTGTTTTTATATCTCTCCATGCAAAACCAGGTGCTTCATCAGTTTGAATCCTAGTCTTAAACGTTACGTTAGGTGTTGTTACATAAAACATTTCTTTCTCCTTGACTTGTATTTATTTGACTCGTAGTAGAGCCGTTTGGAGTTCTTGGCATAGTTTCTCACAATCATTTCTGTCATTATAAGGTGCAAAAGATATCCTTACTATTCCTTTGCCACCACTAACTCTATCTACAATAGGGTGGGCACATACTCTACCTGTGCGTACTGCTACATCTGTGTTAGCAAGTAACATTCCTATATCACTACTATGTCCTTTTTCTGGTATAAGTGAAATTATATTATTTGTAAAACCTTGCATTGGGAATACTGTACAATTTGGTAATACATCAATCCCACAACTTAATAGGTCTTGTAATATATCTTGTTCTTGTAAGTATATAGTAGAAAAGCCAACATATTTTAACATTTCAGAAGCAACACCAAATCCAATTATATTTGCTATGTCTGGTGTACCAGGACAATGCTTATCAATACCTGTTTTTAGACTTACGTTTTCAAAAGAAACATTTTCTACTGACCCACCACCAAAGTATTGTGGCTGTAAACTATCAAAATCAAATGACGAGTATAAACACCCTATACCTGTTGGTCCATACATTTTGTGGGCACTAAATACAGCAAATTCTACTTGATTTTCTGTTAGGTCTATTTCTTCGTGTGCTACTGTTTGGCAAAAATCAACACATACTGAAGCACCGTATTTGTGTGACAAGTCTGCTATAGCCGCCCAAGGTTGTGTTACGCCTGTTACATTACTGGTAGCACATATACTAACAAATAAAGCATCATTTCCGTTTGCGTGTTGCTCTAAAATTACTTCTAGTTCATGCATATCAATAGTACCATCAAAATCATTTAAAGGCAATACTATTAAGTCGCCTCTTGATTTTGACCTGCCTTGTGTTATCCAAGGAACAATATTTGAATTGTGTTCTCCTTCTGTTACAAGTATAGTTTTGGATTGTTTCATCCAACGTGCAACTATATTTAGACCTTGTGTAGTACCACCAGTAAACATTATTGTACTTGGATCTACATTTATTAGATTAGCAACTTGACTCTTTGCTGTAGTAATTGCTAGGGTAGAGGTTTCACTTATTGTATATTCACCGCTGTTTGTATTAGAACGATAATGTTCATAATATCGATTCATTGCTTTTAACACAGAGTCATGTGTTTGTGTTGTGGCGGCGGAATCAAAATAAGCCAACTTGGGATTATTCCGAAGTGTTGGGAAATCACTTTTAAGGTCTAGCACTAAACTTCTTCTGTAATAATCTGTAACGGATGTCCTGCGTGACGAGCAACAACTGTTGATTCATGTACTTTTTGCTCGGCGATTTCTAAACTATATGTTGCAACAATACATTTGCCTTTCTCGTGAACTTGTTGGGTAATTTGTTGAGCTTCTTCAATATTTTTATTAAAGACCTCTATTAGCAAATGGATTACAAAAGGAACTGGTGTAAAGTCGTCATTAAGAAATATGACATTGTATCTTTTAGGATATCGAATTTCGGTTGTTGTACGTTCAGATGTTTTAGTTTCAGCCATGCCAATATTTATACTGAAAAGGATAGTGGGTGACTATCTTTTGGTAGCCACCCATCTACATTCTACATTATTTTATTTTTAGGTTGTTGATATTTTTATGATATAACGATTGATTTAGGCTTCATTGCTTCTGGAACATTCCTAAACAAGTTAATTCGTAAAATGCCATCTTCTAAAGCGGCACTTTCTACTTCTACATAATCAGCAAGTTTGAAAGTTCTTGTGAAGTTTCTTTCTGCAATGCCTCTATGTAGATATTGAATTCCTTCTGCATGTCCAACTCTGTCTTCGTCGAGGACGTCTGTTTTGCCTTCGACTTTTAATGTACCGTCTTCAATTGAAATATCGATATCTTTTTTTGTAAAACCAGCAACTGCTAATGTTATAGCATACACAGGTTCATCTTGACCTTCAACAGTTTGTTTAGTAATGTTGAATGGTGGATAACCTGATTGCTGACCAAATGCTGGATCGTTGAAAAACTGGTCTGCTAGTCTATCAAATCCAATGCTCATTTTATATAGTGGGGATAGTGATTCTGATGTGAATCGTAATTGCTTTGTCATATTAATCTCCTATATTTAGCAAGTTAATCTATCAACTTTTTAAACCCTTATGGCGAATAAAAAGTACGCGGAGTGAGGTCGTTTCCGTTTGTGTGTCTCTGTATCTCCTCACAACACTTGGTAAACTTCTTGGTTTCCTTTGATGTTGCCATCTTAGGTCCTTTGTTGGTTACCCCAATCCTAATAATTTCTGCGTTTGCACTTAGATACTATTAGGTGATTGTACCAGGGCGTCTACTTGAATTTGATTCCCTCTCCTAAAATATTAATCCGCTTGTTGCATCAGATATAAGTGATCGTAGTACAATCAGTAATGTAATGTCTCCCTCGTTTCTACCATTCGGTTTGTTTCACTTACGATCTACTTACCTTGTGTATCATCTCCCTAGACTTTACATACAATTTGAATTTACAGTAGGTCCAAGTTTCTTACGATTCTTTTTCCCTTGCATTTCCGAATTGCAAAGATATTTATCTTCTATAGTATATTATATAGTGTTTTTTGGGTAAAAAACGACCTATTTTTTAAAAAAAGTTGGTCCAAGTAACGATTTTCGTGGTAAATTAACAAAACTAGTAGCAAACAATCCTGCATCAGCACGTCTTTTAAACTCTGCTGTTACTCTTACTATAGGATAATAGTCACCTTTATGGCTCTCCCATGATTGCATAAAGTTAACTTGGCACCCTGTATCGTCTTGCCATTTAAAAAAAGGTTTCATAGAATGTTGAATCATGTCTTCTAATATCCAATCCTCAACAGAGTCATTATACCTTGCGTTTATTATATCAAGTTCTATTGTCATGTTCCACTAGGCGGTTTCCTATCTGTGCCATTTGATCCTTCGTGCGTTTTGCCCCAAATCTTTTCCCAAGCATCTGCATACTTTTCTTGATCACCTTTTCTTGATCTTCGCCTAGACCCTTTACCACCGTGCCATTTACCTTTACTTGTTTTATTTTCTTCTGGTTTGGCTGGCTTCTTTTCTTCTGATTTATTTGGTTTCTTTTCTTCCGTCACTTTTTTTATTCTCTTCAAACCATTTATGACTACATTCTGCATCACAAAATACATGCTGTTGATCAGCAGTATAATATTTTACGTCTTCGAGGACTACAGTTTTTTTACATGTTGAACAATGTAAAGTATGTTTGCTCATCGTCTCATCCTTGCTATATCTTTTGCTTGATTAGTGCCTTTCATCACAGGAACAGCATTACTTTTGTGCATAGTAGCAATACCTTCTATAAGGTCACCTGTGTATTTCATAGGTTCTTTTTTACGCATATTATTATCATTTGTTTTATTAAATGTGCCATTCTTCATTTGTGTTTCCATCATTGATGGATATTTCTTTCTATGCTCTTCTGCTTCTTTATTTATATCTCTAATAGGACCTGGTTTAATTTGATGATCACCAGGTTTAGGTCTTTTAACTCTATTATACATATAATCAATATATTCATCAAGAGTTTCGTATCTAAACTGGCTCATGCCTTTTTGCTTTAGGAATTTATTATGCTTATGCCAACTAACTTTAAGTTTTGCCATTTTTGCTTTTGTAATTTTTACTTTTCGCTTTTTGGTACTGATTGTTGTCAGACCTCTTGCTAAATGCATAGTCATAAAAAACTCCTGTTACAGCAAATAGTATAACAGGAGTAGATTATTTGTCAAGAGTTATTTAATAACTATGACGAGGGAGTGCAATACTTCCTTATATTTGTTCTGGTTCTTCAACAACATCTTCAACTGGTGCTAAATCCTCATCAAGATAGGCTTTATCATCAATTTTGATTATTGCCGTGCCATCACAATAATGCACCATCTTGCGTCTTCGAATTTCGCGTCTTGCTTCTTTCCCTGTGGAGTTTTCTAAGTCTCTAAGTTCCTGAAGTCGTAAATCAGTTATCTTGAGGTAACTTAAATCCATGTCCTACTCCATCTCTAAATCAAATTAGCAGTTCTCTTATGTTAATAAATTAATGGTATAAAGGAAATCTATACCATTTCATGAACTGTATTTATTAAAGATTAACGGTTACGTTAAGTTATAGGTTGTTTTTGAATAAGTTATTTTGATTAACTATTGAGTTGGCGTGTTGCTTTCTTTTCGTCCCAATTTTCAATTGCTTCTTTGATAGATTCTTCTGCTAAAACTGAGCAATGAATTTTAATTGGAGGTAGTTCAAGTGCGTTAGCAATGTCTTTATCTTTGATTTGTTGTGCTTCATCAGTTGTTATACCTTTAAGCATTTCAACAAACATTGTTGAACTTGCAATAGCACTACCACACCCGTATGTTTTGAATTTTACATCTTCAATTACATCTGTGTCTGGATTAATTTTGAGATCTAATTTCATAACATCACCACATGATGGTGCGCCTGTCATGCCAGTTGCAACATTTGGGTCGTTAGGATCAAATCTACCAACTCCATGTGCTTTTGGGTTATTTAAAACATCATTAAATCTTTCTACTACTTGTTTGCTGTATGCCATACTATTATTTATCCTTTTAGTGGGAGTTCCACTCAATTCCATTGTTCTCCGTCAACCATCATAATACTCAAGACGTTCTATATCGTCTTCAGTAGTTTCCTTGCCATATTGTATTTCTATAATATGACACGGTTCTTCACTTACATTATATACTTGATGCCAATCACCGACACCAATTCTTATTACTTCATCGGTATTTAGTTTCTTAAGAATAAAAGAGCCTGGGCTATTGGTATCCGTACCGTGTTTTATTAAACAACTACCTTTGCTAACAAACCATACTTCGCTACGTTTAAAATGTCTTTGATAACTAATACCTTTTCCAGGCTCTATTACAAGTTCTTTAACTTTAACCGTGTTATCTTGAAACAAGTCTGAGAATTCTCCCCAAACTCTGCGTTCTGTTGGATATTGCCATTCCTTTAATATCCAACTACTGCTGTTGGCCTTAAATCCGCCACCAACATTAAATTCGAAATTGTAACCACCAACTAACATTTCGGGAATGTTGTCTTTCTTTCTATCACCTCCGTTACAAAAGACATAATCATGCTCTTTTCCAAAAGCATTCCTTACTTCTATAAGTCCTTTGGTTACACTTCCGTCGGAATCATCAACCCCATACACGTTATCTACCATATGCATTCCTTCTAGTACAGTAGCACGTTCTTCAAAAGGCATAAAAGGTCTGCCCTTTTTTCTAGTTAACCATTCATCACTGTTTAACAGCACTACAAGTTTATCACCAAATGCTGATGCAGATTCTAATAGATTAATGTGGCCTGAATGCAGTGGATCAAATCCTCCACTAACGACTGCAATTTCCACAGTTACCACCAGCCGTTTTGTCTACGAACTCGAGCAACAGTCGCTTTCTTGTCTGAATATTTCCTTCTTTTTCTTTTAGATTTCATAAAAGAGAATCCTGATGGTTCTTGTAGAGGAGCCTCTCCAGATAAAATCTTTTTATTCATCTCTCTTTGTGTTCGTTTTTTAGCGGCATCCTTTTTGCGTTTTCTTTTAGCACTAGGCTTTTCAAAAAACTCTCTTTTTGATAATTCTTTTTGTCTATCAGCATTTTCTAGTATTTTCTTTAGTTTTCGGATAGCACCATTAATATCACCATTCCTAACTTCTACAGTAGCACCTTTAAACTTATCTAAATAATGCTCCTTTTCTTTAGGAAGACGTTTATTATACTTCTTTTTATAATTTGTTTGTCCGCTCCAATTCTTATTATTTTGTCTTGCCATGTATGCCTCGGTATATCCTATAATTTGTGTCTATTTCTGTTTGGCCATTCTCATATTTTAATAATGGAAAATTTGTTGCTTCTAATGGATATTTATGAAATTCAATTTCGTTAACACCCTTTTTCTTGAGTGCAGGTGCTCTATACATTACACTTAACAGTGTGTTCTCTATTAATGTTTTAAGTCCCCTAGCACCTAATTCAGATTCGCTGGCAAGTCTTGCTATCTCATCTAAATACTCTTGTTGTATTGTTAGTTTTATATCATCTAAGATTAATAGTTCTTTATATTGTGCAACAATGCTATTATCTACAGAGTCTAAAATCTTTCTCAAATGGTCTCTGCTTAATTCTTCTAGTACAGCAATAACAGGCACCCTACCAACTAGTTCTGGTATAAGTCCGTAATCTACTATATCCTTAGATGTTGTTTGACTTAGTATATTATTTCTTTCTTCTGTAGTAATTAGTTTTGAGCCAAATCCTATTTGTGCATTCTTAGTTATGTTCTTTTCAACTATTTTTTCTAGTCCTATAAATGCACCACCTAGTATAAACATAACATTCTTTGTGTCAAACTCTATAAATTCGTTTGAATATTTTACAGTTGCAGGTTTATTGCTAGATCTTACTTTAACAACTGTGCCTTCTATTAGTCTTAAGAGTGCTTGTTGTACTCCTTCACCACTAACATCGCGTGTAGCAGTACTAGATTCACTCTTACGGGCCTTTTTATCTATTTCGTCTATGTAAACAATACCTTTCTGTGCTTTTTCTACGTCCCAGTCAGCAATACTCAATAGACGCTCTAAGACGCTCTCTACGTCTTCTCCAACGTATCCTGCTTCTGTTAGTGTAGTCGCATCAGCAATAGCGAAAGGTACACTTAGTTTTTTTGCAAGAGTTTTAGCGAATAGTGTTTTACCTGTTCCTGTAGGTCCTACAAGCAATACGTTTGTTTTATCTATCTCTACTGCTGTCTGACCAAGTATTCGCTTGTAATGATTATATGCACTTACAGATAGGAGTTCTTTTGTTTCGTCGTGTGCTACAATATAGGAATCGAGGAATTCTTTTATCTCTTCAGGTACTGGTATTTCATCAAATGCTAATGCATTTTCATCTGAGTCTGCTGAAGATATTACAATGTCGTGGCTTATAATAATACATTCGTTGCAAATGTAAACATTTGGCCCTGCTATTAGTTTGTCTACATTGTCTCTATCTTTACCGCAAAAACTACATTGCAGATTTTTATTATCTGGCATTTATTTACTTTACCTCTGTGATTATTTACCGTTTCTTTCCGGTGTACTTTTTATTTGTCGGTTGTTGATGGTCTGACTGTAACGGCATTGCCCAAAATCCAATCTTCTTTTTAACTTCTTCTTCAGATTGTCTCATTAGTATTTTATAAATTTGTTCTTCAGTTAAGTCCTCTTTATTAAATTCACTTTGTGCCATTAGCCTAGCGGCTTCGTGTAAATCTTTACTAGCCTCTTTTTCTATAACTTCGGGTTTAGTTTCTACAAATTCTGTAACAGGTACTTCAACAATCTTTTCAACTTCAACAATCTTTTCAACTTCTTTTTCTACTATCTTTTCTACAGGTACTTGAACTTCTTTGATTACTTCTTTGATTACTTCTTTTTCTACTATTCTTTCTGGTCCTGGGACTTCCTTTTCGACAGTGACCACTGTCTCCTTTTCGACCTCGACTGGCTTCTCGACTTCAACAATTTTTTCGACGACTTTTTCAACTTCAATCTCCTTTTCAACAATTACTTCTTTAATCACTTCAACCGGGACTTCAACTTCTACTTCTTTTACTACCTCTACTTCTTTATTTATTATAACTTCTTTCGGCTTTTTAACAAGTTGTTTTTCTAAGAATTCAATTTTGTCCAACGACTCTACCAGCAACTCCATTGTGTTTTGGTATTTGCCATATAGTTCTTGAAACTTCTCTTTAACTTCTTGTTCCGTCATCGTCTAATTTCTTTTTAAGTTTCTTTTCAAGGGCCTTTACTGCTCGAGGTGTTTTTATTACACTTGCATCCATTTCTTTCTCAACTTCAATTTCCTTTACTACTTCTTTGATAACTTCTTTCTCAACGACTTCTGGTTCAGGAACATCGACTTTTCTAGGACGCTCTTCTATAATTTCGTCTACAAAATGTGCCGGTCCTGTTTTTTCTAAATTAATACCATAACGTAATAGTGTTTGGTTAGCCGCTATAAGTAGCATAACTGCTAATGGATCAAACACAACTACAAGCAATATAATAAACAAACGTATTGCATCATCTAATATGTCTGCAGAACTTGCACCATAAATTAGTTCAGCAACATATTTGATTGGACCTATTTCTTTTTCTAAATCTCTAACTACTTGTTCTGCTACAAACTGTTCTTCCCTAATCAAAACTATGTCTTCATATATTACATCAATCTCGTTGTTGTAATCATCTATCTTTATAAGATTTGCATCTTGGTCAGCACTACTATTTTCACGTAAATTATTTATTTCTATATTAGCACTATCTATATCACTTTGTGCTTGTTCTCTATACCTATCTATATTTCCTTGTTGTGAATTTATATCTGTTTGGGCAACGGACCTTAGCCTTTCTTTTTCTGTTCTTATATTGTCACGATCGTCTGCTTGTGTTATAAGTAACTCTTCGGCTTGTTCATCATACCGTATAACTTCAACTTCATCACCACCAAAGGCTCGTTCTCTAACTGTAACAGTTTCAACTCCTCTGTTTCTTAAATCAGCAACTGCTTGTTCAAGTGTTTCTAGTCGTGTATCTTGTGATGCTAGATCAATTCTTAATTGCTCTCTAATATCGTCTATTTGTCCTTGTGCATAATCTATATCGCCTTGAACTCTATCCCATGCACCATCTCTTATTGCTACTTGTTGAGTAATACTTTGTGTATTATCTACGCCTGTGTCATTTTGTATTCTTCCAATACGTTCTTCTATTAAAGTAATTTTATTGTTTTCACGTTCTATCTGATTTTCTAGTCTTTCTACTATTGCAAATGCATCAGCACTATTACCAGATACTTCTTGGTGTGCTTTAGATAGGTAACCAAATATACCTATAGATGTTATAAGCATTAGAAATACTACAGCGAGTGATAGATAAAATTTAGTTAATAGGGCAGTTTCTTTCCAATAACGATAAAGCCAACTAACTGTTACAAGTTTACCTACTTCTAAGGTTCCTGCCATCACAGCAATACTTAATGCCGCTCCTTGAAAGAACGTCATAAGACCTACTATACTAAACCAAGCGGCAACTCCGGCAATGGCTAAAGCAGTAAATAATGTAAGTAAACCGAATAGCATACTCATATTTATCGGATATTGTTGCCAGGAGTCACGAATTCTAGCACACGTTAATTATAAATATAGGACATGATACACTTAGAAAAGATTTCTACAGCAAGATCAGATACTTATACAGATTTACAGTATTCGTTCAGCGATGCTATGGATCACCCAGGTCTTATAGGTATATTTTATAATAATCCTGAGTTTGCAGTAGAGATAAAAAAGCAATGTGATAAAAAAGGACTTGCTTTTGGATCAAAATTTGGTGCTAAAGGTGTAACAGTTGATGCATTATTACAAGTACATGAACCTAAGTTAAGAAAAAACCTAAAACATAGTACACAGTTGCATAACTATTGGTTTGAAATTAGTCCAACTGACTTTATGAGTATTCCTACATCACAACGTGAAGAACTTATTACTTTATACAACATCATTGTGTTTGATTACATTGATGGCGGTTACCATGTAGAACAAATTTTGCCTAAAAGATATCTTAATGACAACAGAGTATTAAATGCCAGTGGTGCGTTAGATAAGTTTGGTAATGAAACAATGTGTATTCCGGTGTTCCCTCATATAACATATCAAGAAGCAACTAGAACAGGAAATATTGTACCTGAAAGTGTAATAGACAACAAGAAACAAAAACGATGTTTGTTTCCTAACCACAAACCAAGACCTGGCAGACTTGCAACACTAGCAAGACTAGATGAGTTAGATATTTTAGATTTCCATGTGGACTGGAGTTTAACTGTAAATTGGGAAGAAGATGGTGACTTAGGAGATTACTTTAAAAGTCCAAATGTTGGCTTAGGTAGATATGGACACTCGCTTATTCAATCAGACTTGGTTAAAAAGTTTGTGAAAAAGTATAAACATACATTACCAAAAGTTTTAACTGACAGCACTATTGAATTGTTTAAAGATTGTATTCCGCTTAACAAAAGATATGCAGGTAATTACACTTGGAAAATTGCATGTGAAACTTACCCTCACATAAAATTTAATACAGAAAAAACATTCAAAGGCTTTATGGCTGGCATACCTGTACTAACAATAGGTCCTAAAGATTTAAACAAGTGGCTAGTAGATGTAGGATATATAATGGAATATACAGAACTGTATGATCATTTAGAGTTTGGTGAAGAAAGAATTGAAGCAGTAATTGATACTATGGTATCTAAACAACCTAATCTAGAAGCAGTAAGACACAACTATAAGTTATCACACGATGTAGAATTTCTTGCAAGTTTGGTAGTTGAGCCTTTAACAAAAAGACTTGTTCCTAAAAGAAGTCTAGAAGCCCCCACTCGTCAGTGAGGGAATCTTCTATTTTCAACACTTTTCAGTCTCTCATATATTATTGACAGCATTCGTTCGTCAACTAGGCCACTGTCGGGACCTATAAAATAAGTTGATGAGATACGGTACACTTAGGGACTTTAACATGGAGCGGTTGATCTACTCTTTTTCGCTTTAATCCAAACCCAATTTACGAAATACCATTCGAGTACCTCATCTATTCTACTCTGATCGGTTTATAGACGTTGATCAGTAGTCTTTTATCCTACAAAAAGGTCTTCGTTATCTTCTCGGTGACCTTCTCTATATGCCATGTTAGTCTGTGTTTCACGAACTTCTACTCTAAAACACCATAGACGTTCTGCTTCTGACTGACCCCACATGTCTGGGATATAAATTCCATTAACATATCTGTATAATTGATCTGCTAATCCTTCACAACCAAGTTTTGGAAGTTCTATTACTTTTGCAATGCCAAGTTTGTCGGCTTCCAAATACCAATCTTTATGAGGATCATCTTCTGCTACTAATAATGTATGATCAAATTGATCTTGTAAAAATCCTTTTAAATCTCTAAGGCCGCCATAATCTGCTACCCAGTTACGAACATCTAAACTATTCGCACCAAAGTAAAACTTCATGCTAAAACTATAACCATGAATAATATTACAGTGACTATCAGCTCTCCATTGGCGATATGCTACTGGAAACTGATCCACGTATTCTTTTGTGCTTACATATTTGTAATCCATTTATTCTCCTAAATAATTAGAAGGCCATTAGTGCGGAATATTTATAGTGGGACGATGCCTAACTGTTTCCATCCACTGTTGATAATATTATATTATACGACCTATTTAGGTTATTGTCAACCAAAATCTTACTTTTTTTGGACTACTTTGTATGTTTTGGCAGTTTTGCTTCTACAAACATTTCATGCTTTCGTTTAACAGGATTGTACTTTTTAAATTTAAGTTTTCTATTTTCTGAAATTAATGTTTTAGTTTTAACTGCTGTATAATGATAAGTGTGACTATCCCTAGTTTCACTTTCTGGAATCATATATACTATTACATTTTTCTTTTTACTACTACTTGCCATTGTTATTAAGCGACTCCTGCTTCTTCCTCAGTCATTTGAATAAGGCCTTCTCTGATTAATTTTTTTCGATTAACCATATGCTTCTCTTGGATTTCTTCTTTACTGCCTCCAAAATAAGCAACTGCATGTCCTTCTTCTACTAAAATGTCTGTTACCATTCTCCATTCACCGTTATGTTCAACAGTGAAATCACCTAAGATACGACCAAACTTCCCTTTCATGTCTTCGCCTTTCTTATTGATTTGTGTTTTAAGAATTGGTCCTGATTTGCCGCCTACCATTTCTTTCAATCTTTTTGAACTGGCTTTTCCAAACTTCTTCTCAACTTTATCTCTTGTTCTACTTTCTGGTGTGTCTATGCCCATTAGTCTAACTCGTTCATCTCTTAGAACTATTCCAAATCCTAAATCTATATCTACGTCTACGGTGTCACCATCAACTACCTTCAAGACTTTACATCTATACTCGTACATACCTACTACTCCTACATAATTGTGTGTATTAAAGTAGTATTTATCGTATGTTGCTAAAAAGTTACACCTTAGAAACTAGTTTCTTGTTTGTGAAATACATGATTATCAATCCTTGCAACCATCATGTATGCGTCTGCCCAAGAAGGATCTGCTAACTTGTCATTGTAATAATGTGTTGCACCATAAGTAGGATCAGTCATCTCATTTTTAAGAATTGTTGTAGCAACTTTAAGACTTTGCTCCCAAGCCGCCATGTTATGTTTAATAACTTTTCCTGTTGCTGTCTTCAAAACAATGTTATCGCTTTTACCATCGCAGTACCACGAGAATTGACATTTGTGTCTTCTAGGTACTAACTTACCTTTCCAATTTAGTCTCATCTCTGCTTGATAAACTACATCGCACACAGAACTTGGATATCTATTACTCGTAACTCTATTCATAGTTACATGTGCAACTGCAATTTTACCTTTAATACTTTCACCACGTGCTTCGTGATAAATGTTTGTAGCAAGACAATGCATTTGATTTATATCTATTGGATTGGGTGGTAATAATGGTTCTGATGCAACTGACACAGGTTCAGGATCTAATGTTGCAACACTTTGAGGCATAAATGCTGGTAAAGTTTTACTAATTACTACAGCACTTACCAAAAATACCAACCCAGTTAAAAATATGTTTCGTTTCATTTAGGTCTCCCTAATTTGATTCTAGCATTTTTACACTAGTGTTATATCAGTGGTATTCTGTTGGTACGATTTTGCAATCTCTTCTTCTGTTTGCGTGTATGCAACCACTGTTGTTTTATTTATGGAAATTGTTGCAGATTGAGAAGTTATCATCCATGGGATAAGTCCTATTCCGCTTTGTCCTTGTGCTATGGCTCTAACTTTAGAGATACTTAAAATATCATCATCTTCAGTTTCAAACCTTGCAATTAATTCTTCACCACTGTTTAACTTAACAGTAACTATCGATCCTTTTTCTATTGGTTTCTCTAATAACATTATTATTTTTCCAGGTTTATATACTATTATATACTGTTTTAACTCTTTGTCAACCGTAAATTTGGCTAAAAACACCACGTTTACCATATAAAAAATCGGATTGTTGTAAATATTAGTATGGACAGACTTAATTCAGTCTAACAAACGATTAATATTGCCTCCATCTTAGAATAGGCTACATAGCAGAAGAGAACTGCAATATCTGTCCAGGATTTAATAGAGTTACGTGGCGCCACTATGCTTTATAAAAATAAAGTTTGTTCAACTTGCGGAATGTTATTTTCTGCGAAGTCTTTCATTAAGGATAGCCTATCCGTACTTCCTCTACTTCCATGAACATGTACAGCACTTGCCTCATGTAAGTCTATTTGATTAAACTGCTTGTTTATTCTATTACCTTGTAAGTGTGCAGGATCGTGTAGTAGTTGATATGCAACTCTTGGGTTATAAACATCATCCGGACTAATGTCTTGGCTCCATAACATTGCATTATATATAATTTGTTCACTATCCCATCTATCAGGGTTCCAATTTTCGACCATCTTGATACCTAAATCCCAAACGTCTTGACTCATGCTCTTAGGATAATATCTAATACCACAGTTAAAATATGTTTCAAAGTTAACTCCATAATGATCACATGTTGTCTTTACTGGGTCTGTGAGATTGTACATTCTAAAAATATTATTGTTAGCAAAGTAATTTGCAGGCTGTGTAAAAATAACATCTAAGTCTGTATATAAAATGTTATGTCCTTTTTGCCAAAGTTCATAAATCTCATAAAAGTTCTTTTTGAATACTTCCCTGATATTGTCTGCTTCTCCTCTAAAAACTTTTATTTCATTTAGTCCTTCTAAGTTTTTAAGAGCAGACGAAGTAACAATTTTTTCCATGCCATTGTAATTTTCAACAAGGTTGGTTTCGTTAGTTCTATCATCATACCATTTGCTATGGTCTGTGACTTTGTAGTTTTTTAAAACAAGAAAATTTTTACTCATCGTAAATCCAGATATAAGAAGTTAAATCGTCTTCAGCAATTTTGTAATTCATATCTTTCATAAGTTCAGCAATGTCTTCTGATTCCATATTTTTATCTTCAACGAAGATTGTAGGCTTATATTTTGTAATAGTATCTACAGCACCTTCTAATATATCTAGTTCGTAACCTTCAACAACAATTTTAATAAAATCTATACTTGCTGAACCTTCAATAGGAGTATCTAGCATTGTTTCAACAAATTTATCTAATGTGTATTCTGTAGATTGCTCGTCGCAAGTATAATCTGCAGTAGTTGTAAGTGTTGAGTTTGTTTTTACTCTATCGATGTCAAGTACTTGTTCATGTCTACTTCCTAAACCAAGTCCATGTATTTCAAGTTTATGTTCCCACTCATTTGTGTTTTTTTCTAAACATTTTATATAATCTTCTACTGGTTCAATTGCAATAACTCTATCAAACTCTGTTAAAAGTCTATGTGTCCAAAATCCTACATGAGCACCAACATCAATAGCAACACTATTATCTTTAAAAAAAGGTTCCGCCATTTCAAACTCTTCTTTTTTGTATGACGGTTTCTTAGTTAAGTATGTGTCACCTGTTGGAATGTAAAAACTAGTGTTTCTTATTTTCTTCATAACGATTTCCTAATAACTACTATTTAAGAGTATTATTTTTTAGCATACCTAAAGTTTGGTCTATTGTTTTCTTAGGATCCGGGTCTTTTTCAAATATTTTAGCATCTAGGACTGGTTTAGTTAAAGCCTGCATCATATAAATCATGCAATCATTTAGTTCTTGCTTGTCTTCACCAAAAGGTGCTATGCCGTTTTCCGTAATCATGTTTGGTTGGCCGTTCTTGTAGAACACTTCATGTATTTGAAAAACTTCTTCGTCTTTATAACTGTGCTTTACTACCCGATAGTTCCAACTCATCTAATTCTCCTTGTTAAAAAACATTATACAGCATATTATCTTATTGTCAATCTTTAATTTTTGATAAATATGTTGTATAGACACTTTCAAACTTTAGGAATAATAACTATGGCAACGGTAAAAAAATACAATTTAGCAGGTTTAAATGCTAATGTTGAACTGGGTAAACAAGGCTCTTACATCACTGGAGCATCAGGTAAAGTTGGCTTTTATGCTAACGGCGGTGCTTTAACTAAGTTGGAAATTGCAGATGCGACAGCATCAACAGAAGCAATTACTAAAAGTCAGTTAGATGCAGTAGCGGCCGACCTTATACAACATATTACTTTAGACTTTGATTTCGACTCCGCAGACTCAAACATTGCCAGTATTTCGGCAGGTAGTAGAATTATCAGTGTTACAGTTGATATTCCTGCGGCATGGACGGCTCCAAACAATACTGCAACATATATTGAGATTGGTGATTCATCAAACAATAGCAGGTTCATTAGAGCAGGTGATGTAGACATACTCAAAGTTGGACAATATCACTCACAGTATCAATATGAATATACATCAGCAGATAATTTACAAATTAACATTATAGAAGGGACTTGTTCAGCAGGTTCTGGTACAGTTAGTATAGTATTAGCAAGTGATAGTGTAACAGTAACTGATTACGGTTCAATTACAGCGGCACAAAATAGTAATACTGATTTAGGCAACATTGCTTAACTTAATAGGGGTTAATAAATGGTAGATGCAGTTAAAAATTATGGCTTAACAGGTGTGGATGCAACTGTTGAGCTTGGGAAAGGCGGCAATAAAATTGATGGTACAACTAGTTCGTCAAAAATATCTCTTAAGGCGACTGGTGGTGCTTTAGTAAAAGCCGAGATTGCGGCAGGTACTGCGTCAACTCATGCAGTAACATTAACTCAATTAGAAGCCGCTCAAGATGATAAAGTTGGTATAAGTAAACATACCGTTGCTTATGATGACAGTGGTGCCCAAAATTTATGTACTGTTGCGGCTGGCACAAGAGTATTAAGTACGACAGTAGAAAAAGGCGCCGGTAATTGGACAGGTGCAAACAGCACAACAGAAATTATAGTAGGTGACGCAGGCGATACTGATAGATTATTTTCAGGATTTGAGCCAGCAGGCGGACAACACATTGAAGAACGTGATCATTTGTACGCATCAGCAACTCAATTGACTGCTACAGTAACCCAAGGTGGTGCTTCAGCAGGTACAGCAATAATATTGATAAGATACGCCGGCTCAGTATCATAAAATTAAATTATGAAATTGTCTGATATACAGGTCGAGGCAAAGCAAGTTAAAGCCTCGAGTAAGAAACCAAAAATAGTAAAACCTAACAAGGGTGGCAGTTCAAAGCACCCTTACCAAGGTAAACTTGTTGGTGAAGCCGAAAAACCAGAACCCCCAAAACAACAAAACCCAGTAGCAAAACATTCCAGAAACAAAAGCGGTGCTGGCGCTCATAAATCACCTAAGGATTATGATAGGAAAAAATCTAAACAAGACCTTAAAAAGCAATTAAAAGAGGCACCTTTAGTAATGCCTTATTCAGCAACATCAAATTTTGCTTTAGATAAAACCAAAGACTGGATACGCTCACACGATAGTAACGACAAAGACAAGAGATTAAAGGCTCTTTCACAATTAGGCAACTTAGTTGGATTTACCGTTGAAAGACGAGGTAGCGACAACGTAGTTTTCAATAAATTTTTCACACAAACAGACGACGAATAAATAAATAATAATTAAGGAGTGCAATCATGAATTATTTAAATATAGCGAAAGACTGGGTCAAGGCTCGACTCGGTGAAAGAACGTCATGGGACGGTGGTGTCATTATAGCAGTTAGTATTCTAGCTCTTGTGGCAAGTCCTTTGATTAAATGGGCCGCAATCGGTGGAGTTCTCTACGGAGCATACGCCATTTATAAAGAAGAATAAATCTAAGATTTATTTTTCCTTTCTTTGATAAATACTACTATGAAGGAAAAAGACATAGTAGTATTTTCAGAGACTGCCGAAGATGAGGCTTTATTAGATAAGGCCGAATCAGCATTGTCTCAAGCCAGATCGGCTACTAAAAATATCAAATATGACGATTCAGCATTAAATATAATGGTGGAATTAAGTAGTATTGTTGATGAATTAGGTGTTGAGGAAGTAAGAAAAGAACTTGAGTACTTTGAAGATCAAGTTAGAGAAGCAAATAACAAATTAGAATCTGCTGTTTATGGTTTAGAAGAACCTTTCGAAGATTTAATCCGCACATTGAGAAATAAAATCGATGATGAAGAAATGGATAGGCAAGATCAAGAATGGGAAGACCAAAAACGAAGAGAGCAAGAACAAGAAAGCAAACTTGTTGCGCCTACTGCTAAAGGTAAAAAAATGCTAGATCATATGCGTGAACCACTAGTTGATGATGTTACTTTATTAGATCCGGCTATAGATGCAGAGTTTATAAACTGGATTAAAGAAAAAAGCCAAAAACAACTGTTTCCATTTAAATTAGGAGATTTACAAGATCCTAAAGTTTTACTAAAACTTAAACAAGAATATCATAAAGAAACAGATCGATATGCTGGGGACGGAGGTAATCTAAAACACGGAACACCACGTAACAGACGAGCCCAAGCAGAAGAAGGCGCACATAGCGGATACTATCTAGCCCAAAAAGCCGCTGACTTATGGCATGCAGACAATCCTGATAAAAAGAGAGATGGCTATTGGAGAGCAGGCACAGACGTGCAAGACGAATACGCCCAAAAAGCAGGCGGCAAGAAAGGCAAATATCTAGGCAAAGGTGCTAGTGAATGGACTAGAGAAGATAAAGAAGATATGAGTATTACAACTACAGAGAAGGCGGCAGAAATATTACATGATATAGTAGAGCCTATATTAGATAGTTTTGAATCACGTGACGAAATAGAAGCCTATATGACAAATAATATGCCAAAGTTAGGTAGAGATTATGAAGATGCAGAAGCAATTAATCAAGCATTTGAATTATTACCTATAACTGGCGATGCTATGCCAACTGAAAACACTAAAGATGAAGTATTACCAAAGTGTGAACTTTGCAAAGGTAAAGGTTGCGATGCATGTGATAATACTGGTGAAGACGATGGATACTTTGGTGGTACTAAGGAATACGAAAGTATTATTAGTGGACCTACAAGATTAAATTTCAGATTAAACGAACTTAGTCCAGTAAGGGATAATAGTGCAAACGAAAATAAAGTTGCAGACTTAATTAGAAGTGCTTTAACTAATCCAAGAGGTGAAGACGTCTATGAATTATTTGCAGAGTTAGAAAGCATAAATCCAGAACTAGCAGACTTATACAAAGATGTAGCACTACATCAATATGAAGTTCAAATCGAAGAATCCCTTAACGAACTAAAACGATGGCAAGGTATTGCGGCAATGGTTGCTATACTTGCTGGTTTATTAGGTATTAATAATAAGTTAGCCCAAAAAGCATACGACAGTAGTCATCAGTTACAGCAACTTACACAAATGTATGCTGTAGCACACGAACGTGACGACAAATCTAAGATGAAAGAATTAAGAATCAGAATTAATAACCACAAAGGCAGACTAGACTTAGGTAAAGGTGATGTAGACTTTGATGGTAGGCCAGGTAATGACGATATTAAAGATTTAGATTATATGAATCCAGTTGGTGATAGAGGTGGGGCAGATTTTAGATTCCCAGGAGATCCGGATCAACAACAAGAAGCACAGAAGCCTACAACTAGCAGTAAGCACAGTACTGAAAGAGAACTAAAGAAATATGATCCAGCACACGGTCACACAAAACCAGAAGGCGGAAAGCCTGGTGTATGTAGTTGTATAACATCATCTGGTCCTAGTACTGATTGTGCAAAATGCGGTGGTTCAGGAGAAATAATTACTCCTAAACGCAACGATCCTAAAGTAGAATCACTTAAATGGAAGCCAGGATCAGACAAAAAATCTTGGTGGGACAAATAACTTCTTTATAAATAGTAACATGCCCCATGTTACAAAACTTGACTACAAAACAAACCCAAAACGTTTAAAAGACGCTCTAGATAACCTATTAGAAAATGTAGGACTAAACTTTGGGCAACTGTCTTTAACAAGTGTATTAGGTGAAGATAATTGGAATGAGAGCACTGGTAAGATAAAAGACTTACGATTTCCTGAAAAAGCATATAGTGTAGTAAATGAAAGTTTAAAAGGAAGTTACATTGAAGAACTTATACTTGCTTTTCCAGATTTTACACGTTGGAGATTACTTAAATTAGCATCAAGATCTAATTATAGTATTCACAGTGACAGCGATAATGGCAAACAAAATCTTAGAATACATATTCCTATAATAACTAACTCCGATGCATACTTAATGTTTTTTGATAAAAGAACAGAGCCTAAAATGTATCACATGGAAGTAGGTAGTGTGTATGAAATAGATGCAACTGGATTACATAGTGCTGTTAATTTTGGAACAGAAGATAGATACCACATAGTAGGAGTTAAATATTTAAAATGAAAATAGCAATAACAGGACACACAAAAGGAATAGGCAAAGCCTTATATGATAACCTTTCACAACAACACGAAGTAGAAGGATATAGTAGAAGTAACGGTTTCGATATTTCTAATAGTGTTGATATAATTGTACGAGCGGCAAAAAAGTCAGATGTGTTTATTAATAATGCATTCCATGGCATGATGCAAATGGCATTACTTAATAAATTTTGGGATATATGGAAATATGATGAGACTAAAACAATCGTTAATATTTCTAGTCTTAGTAAGTATCCAGGGTTAAGTAGTAATGAAAATGGTTACTCAGCAACAAAGGCCGCTTTAAGTCATCAAGCATTTTTATTAATGTTTGCAGATAGAGAACGTAGGTGCAGAATAATTAATGTTAATCCAGGGTATGTAGATACAGAAATGACTGCTCATGTGGATCGAAATATTAATATGCTTACTCCAGAAGAATGTGCAGAACCTATTGCTTATGCTATTAATCAACCACAACACATTGAAATAGGTGAACTTAGTATCTGGCGTCCTTTCTGATAAATACTAGTATGAAAACAGTTGTTTTATATCCAGGAAGATTTCAACCAATGCTACCGCACCATGCGGAAGTGTACAGACACTTACAGTCTCAATTTCCTGATGCAGAAGTATATATTACAACATCAAACAAAGTAGAAGCAGGCAAATCACCATTTGATGCTGAAGAGAAAATAAGCATCATGACTAAACAACATGATATACCCGAAGATCGAATACTTATAACTAGAAGTCCTTATAATTGGAAAGAGTACGAAAAGAGCTTTGATTCTGCAAATACTAAACTAATTTTTGCTGTTGGTGGTAAAGATATGGAAGGAGATCCAAGATTTAGTTTCAAACCTAAAAAAGATGGCTCACCAAGTTACCTTCAAATGATAAATACAAATAGCGATAATGCATTACCAATGAATCAAAGTGGTTATGTTTATTCTGCACCTACTATAGGTGATGCGAATGAAGCCGCTAGTGCAAGTGCATTTAGGTCTGCTTTATTGAGTGCTCCGGCCCTAGAAAGTGCAAAAAAAACTTATACTAGGTTCATGGGAGAGTTTAATCAAGAGATCTTTGATTTGGTATATGATAAGATAACAGGTAATAATATGAAAGAGTCAATAGAAACTTTAAAGAAACTAGCAGGTTTGCTAGACGAAGCACCTATAAACTTCAAACCAGGAAAAGGTGGTTTAGACTATGAACCTGGAATTAGCAAAAAAGATCAAAGAGCGGCGGCTGAAAGACCAGCCAAAGCGGCGGCAAGTGATCCTAATACAGTTGGATTTACTAAAATTGCTCCAGAAGATATGATCAGTGTTGATACAGGGAAACCAATTAACAGCAGACAACGAGCAAGAAGCATGGCTAATCAGTTTCCAGCAGGTGCTGATGTAAATGATCCAGCAGTTAAAAAAGAAATGTTTTTAAAGTTACTAGCACAATCACCAGGATATGTACTAGGTGAAATTAATGCTAGGTTGGCTAATGACGAAGAAGGATTTGCAGTAAGCGATAGATTAAGTGGTATAGTTGATGACTTACCAGAAGGTGGTATTATGGCATTAAACGATGAAGATCGTAAATGGACTATACAACTAGTAAACAATGCAATGAACAATATGGAACTACATCGAAAAGATTCTTCTTTAGATAAATTTGATGACTTAGAAGAACCTGAAGAGTTAGAGTTAGATATGGACGAACCTGAAATGGTTTCTATGGATGATCCAGAATTTGATGCAGAAGATGATGAGTTAGAAATGGAAGAAGATCTTAACGAAGGCTGTCCATGTTGTAACGGTGGTAAAAGTCCTTGTTCACACGGCAAAGACGTATGTGGTACATGTGGCGGAACTGGTAAAGTAGCAGAAAGCAATGAAAAACCTAACTTTAATGAACTAAGACAATTAGCAGGATTACCTGAAGGCAGAATGTCTGACATTCATCAAGATGCAAATGAAATGGATAAAGAAGAGTTTGCTAAAGAGTATCCAGAATTTGCAGATGATTGGGAAGGTATGCAAAACCATGATGATCCTAATGAACCAAGTCAAGACGAAATAGATGCTCAAGATGCTCATTACGAAATTTACAAAAAACATGCAGAGAAAGGTAGTCAAGAAGAAAATTTAGATCTTTCAAACGTTGTTGAATCAATAGTAGGCGAACAAAGAATAGATGAATTAAATTTTGTCAAAGATTCATCCTATATAGATCAAGTGCTTAAGGCTAGAAGAAGTAAAATAAAAAACTCAATAATGCAAAAAATAGCATCTAAGTTTGGTGCTAGTGGTGCAGAATGGAAACATCTTGAAAAAAGGCTAGTAACATCTTATAAGAAAACTGGAAAGGACCATAAAGAGCTAGGCACATACATTACAGTAGATGGTGAAAAAACATATGGTCCTTACAATGGAATAGAAGAATACGCGAAGGCAATGAACCTTCTAGCCAATTCATTAATAATGAATAAAGACAAAACGCGACCCAGCACATATTCAATAGCAGAACCTGGTGAAGTATCGCAAGATGAATTAGATAATGATCCAGAATGGAACAGAAGGGTCCGAGATTTAAAGACTAAGCAAGATCAAGCAGAAATAGATGCTATGCCAGTTGCAAAAGAAAGTGCTCCATATGAACCATTAATTAGTGAAATGAGTTATTCAGACTTACTAGATTACTTAGGTGTAACAAGAGAAGAAGCATTAATGGACTTGCAAGACTATTATGCTCCGGAACAAGTTCACAAAGATAATGTCGAAGAATACGAAGACAAATACAGAGAAGATGTATTAGAACCGGCGGCTGAAGAAATAAGTTCAGGACATGCAGAACCTGCCGAACCAGAAGACGAGTATCAAGAAGAAACAATAGAACTTGATGAATTTCAACCAGATGATGTTGCATTTGCTCCAGATGAAGAGCCTGATTGGATAATTATTGACAAAGATGGTAAAGAAGTGCCAGGTGGTACAATGTTAAAAGGAACTAGAGAGCCAACATTTATGATAGCCGCTATTCCTCCAACTAACGATTCACTTGCTAAGATTCAAACAAATAATGGAAAACTTACTATACCAAATGATTGGGGATATGATGTAAAACGTAATCAACCTAATGAACCAAAGCAAGGAGAATTACCATTACCTACACCAAGTCCACATCAACCGAACCTTCCAAACCTTGCTACACCACAAGACGACCCTGAACCAGCAAAAGAAGGTGCAGAAATAATCGAACTTAAAAAAAGAGCAGGACTATAAAATGAACGAAATAGAAAAATTACAACAACTAGCAGGTATTACACCAACTATAGTAGAACAACCTCGTTCAACTACACTCTTAGATGAATATGACGTTAATGAAGATGAAGTAGTAGATAAAGTATCAGTAGGACACGTTGATGACGAAGTAGGCATGATTAAAAAAGACTTATTCCAAATGGGTTCTTATTGTGTTGAATTGTTTAAAATGCTAGATAATTTACCTGATTCAGATTTCCCGCATTGGTGGCAAGCAAAATTAACTAAAGCAAGTACATACATTAGTGATGCAAAACATTACTTAGAAAACGAGTTAGAAGTACCAGGAGATGAAGAGCCTGTTGAGCCAGAAGTTGATACAGATGACTTAGACCCAAGTGGTGTAAGTTAATTTCTATTCTTAACTAATTCACTACCATATTCAGGCCAAAACTTACCTGCCCTAGGACCACCATTACCTTTCCCATCTGATTCCCCAGGAATTTTAATCCATAAAAAAGCATCACACTCTGCAACACCGGTGTCTGTAGTAGGTGGTATTCCTAATGCTCTTCCCGGAGGATTACACCACTCATTACCATAGGGACCGTTGCCATTACGACTAGTATCAATAACAAAACGTTTGTTAGACGTGTTCTCTGTAACTCTAAGAGCCCATTTTATGCTCTCTTCTGTACTTCTAAAGTTACTTACATTAACACTAAACCCACGTACATGTTTATTAGTAATAGAGTTAATTAACTTACCTGCTACATCAGGTTCTAGCCAATTACTGTGTCCTACATCAACATAAACAATAGCATTACTATTGGTCGTTAGTACCTTAATACCTTGACGCATAAGTTTTATACGAAATTCGCTATCCGCTTTATCCATTAAAGTGCTATGTGGTAAAGCATCTGGTTCGAATATAACAATGGGAGAATGATCACCAATTCCATTACAGAACTGAAATAAAAAGTCTAAATACTCTTGTTCGCCACTAGCACCGCCTTTGCTATAATGTCCCATATCTCTTGAAGGTAAATTATATATAACAAATATAGGTAGTTGTGGTAATGTTCTATTAAGTAAACGTGCAATACCTTTGTGCAAGTCTTTGCAAGTTTTACCGTTACGTTGCCCATACCAGAAAGATACAGGATGTTCGAATATTTTGCTTACTTCGGGATATGTTAGTTTATGATCTTTAACTCTATCGAAGTTATTAATAAAGAAAGGATAATCCATAAGTTACCTTATGTTTTTTTCATTTTTAGTAGTTGCTTTACCCTTTTATTACGTTTTGTAATTGCACGTTGTAATTTCATATCACTAGCATATTCTAAAAATAGTAATCCTTCTAGATGATCGTATTCATGTTGAAAGCATTGTGCATCAATACCAGTAAGTTCTAATTCATAATCTTCTTGAAAACAATCTTGAAATTTAACAACACAACTTGCAGGTCTTGTTACCATAAAAAATAATAAAGGGAACGTTAGACAACCTTCTTCCCTACATATAGTTTCGTCTGATTGGGAAATTATTTCAGGATTATATACTCCAGTATCTCCAAGTGTCGAATGAGTCATTACAAACATTCTGTAACTTGAACCTAACTGTGGAGCCGCTAAACCTATTCCAAACTTATCTCTCATAAGTTGAAACATTTCTTTTTGTCTTTCTACCCAGACAACATTTTTATCAGAAAACGGATCAATGTCCGCTTTCTTATGTAATGCCTGATGGTTTGGCTGAACTAACATACTAGTATTTATTTAATATGCTTACAGTTTCCTCTGAATGTGAAACCAGGACAACTACATTTACCATCTTGTATAGTGTAAATGTTGCCGTTGGAACCTTTAACAGTAATAGCATCAGGAGCAAGTTCTTCAGGCCTTTCACCTATTTTTTCAAACTTACGTCTTGATTTTGAGAAATTCTTTATAGGATTCTTGAATACTTTATCGTTGTACTGAACAAGTTGTCCTGCACTATTAACATGATATACGCCATTAGAAATATTGAGTTTACCCCAATTAGTTACTTCTTGTAATATTTCAATCATTACTTACCGTCCATAATTTGTGCAAATGCTCTTGCTTTAAGTGTTGCATCTGCTTTATCCAACAAGTTTAAAGTGTTCAACTTCTCTATTTTGTATGTTTTCCAAAATGTCGGAGCATGAACTGAAATATCAATACTGTTATGAATCAAATCAGCAACTTTAACTGTTTGTGCTTCTGCAGAACCTTTTGCATTGTGTTCCGCATCTAATTGCTTTCTGTGTGCCCTGTTACCATCTTCTGGTTTAGATACATCTGTTAAGAAAAATACAAGTTCAGAAACTTTTTCACCAAACTTCTCTGTAATCTGTTCTATGGTTACAGATGTGTCTTCAACAACGTCATGCAAAACAGCCGCCACTAACATCTCTTCAGTGTGCGGAACTGTTTTTACAATTTCCGCAACTGCCAAAGGATGTGTAATGTACGGAGTGTCATGGTACTTTCGTACTTGGCTTCCGTGTGCCTCTGTGGCAAATTGTATTGCTTTGTCTAACATTTATGCTACTTCTACCTCTTCAACATAGTTTTTAATTTGCATGGTAATGTCTTCAAATCCCATACCAGCAACAATGTGGAATGTTCCGTTGTTAACGTCTTCAACAACATCACCTATTGATAGTGAATGCATATCTCTAAGAGTTATAACTTCGCCATCATTACGAGTGAACGTTTTCATTTTGAAGCCAGTTACATAATTATCAAACACATCATCTTTTTCTGTGTCTTCATCATAGTAACGACCATTAAGGATTGAAAATACTTCTTCTAAACCATTAACAACATAAGGAGTATCATCATTGCTATTTACAAGCGGGCCTTCTTTGTTTACTGTACAAACTTTAGTGAAGTGTTGGAAGTCAGTATCTTTGAATTCTACTTCGTCTCTAAAAGAATGTCCGAGTCTCATGCGAGCCTCATAAATTGGGTATTTTGCTTCAGCACCTGAATGACCAGTGTCATTGCTATTCACGTAATCAGAAACTTCTTTGTTGATCTTAATTTGGAAAATATTATACATAAAACTCCTACCTTTTTATTTAATATACAACTATTATAGCAAATTCTGGCCATTTGTCAACCATTATTATAGGGTGTAACTACTTGTTTTTAGTAGGTTTTTTATTTATTTTTGATGGGTTTTGGCTCAGAAACCAGCATTTGAGCCCATTTAATCATGAAATAGTAAGTACCATCCATCATACCAAACCTTGCTGTATTTGGGTTCCAATGGTGATCTGCATGGTATAATTCGCCCATCCAAAGGATAGCAAGTAGTGAACTATTGCGTGGTTTTAACTCTTTTGAATGCCCTACAAGGTTTAGGGATATTTGGAAGAGATACGATATAGAAATTAGAGATACCATTACTTGCCAACTTAAAAAGTATGAAATTATTAACTGTAAGATGATTGCTATTTCCCAATAGTATTTTGCTTGTTTAGCATATAATCTATCCCTAAGCATCCAACGAGGTATATGTCTTATTGGCGGTACTTTGTTAAAGACACAAAAATTGTCCCATACACTATGTACCCAACCGTGTGGATCACCTTCTTTGTCTGTGTGAGCATGATGGGCTGAATGTATTGCCGCCCAACCCATTGCAGGTTGATTAAGTAATGCTGTAGTACTACCTAATAAAAATACTTCTAACCAACGTGGCATTCTCCAAGCTCTGTGTGAACAGTATCTATGTAAGAAACCTGATGTAGTGAAACCGGTGAATATAGTTGCACTTACAAATAGTGTTAACCATTGTGTAAGTGAAAAATGAAATATTGTTAAGTATGCAAAAATGGCAGTACACAACATAAAAATAGTTGTGTGCAAGGGTCCATTTTTTTTGCCAAATAGTTTAAAAAGCATTAGTCCACCTCAATGAATTCAATAATGCCTTCACTCCCCTTTTTCCATTTTAAGTAACGTTTTTCCATTAGCATATCAATAGTATTAACAGAGCCATCCCTGACTCCTTTTTGAAAACCCCAATGTAGTCCCAAAAGAGTACCTATAGCATACGGTACAAGTAATAATAATAGTTGGTCCATTCCTTACCTCTTTAAAAAGTTAAAAGCATGTATATTATAACATATTTATCGTTCTTGTCAATCATTAAAAAAATTATAGGTTATCTTCTAGGTGATTGTATATTTTTTATTTTCTTCCACCATTTGCCTATTGTCGATATCCATGTTTCTGATGAATACATTTCTTTTAGACTTATATACCGATCGTCGTAAGGTGGTACTATTATAGTATCACCTGCTTTACCTACTGTTCCTTCGAATTCACTGTCTCTATTAAATTGTATTTTTTTACCACCATGATTATAGTGTATTATTATCATACCGTCCCTGCCTTCTAAGGCAGATGCACCTTCATACATTTCGATGTCTGCAAAATCCTGTGCTATTTGTTTTATCTTGTATGTGTATTGGCTCATCGGACTACGTTAAAGTGCTTGTAAGACTGTTGTACGCATACTGCTTGGTAGTATGCATCAGCATCAGCACTATGTAAGTTTTGCTGTATTTCTTTACGTGGGTCTGTAGGCATAATGTTAAAAAGTGTTCTACAATCCATTATTTGCCAAAAAGCCCAGCCCTTGTGATGGTTAAATTGTGTAAACAAGTTTTCAAGAATGACCATATCAAACTGAGGTCCTTGACACCAAATCTTATCAACACCAACAAGGTACTTGTTTAAGTCCTGCATAAAATCAGCAAGTTGCATTCTACCTTCTTCGTTGAATGCTTCGTCTTGGATATGTTGTGGTTGCTTTGCCCACCATTCAAGTGTGCTGTCTAATATACTGCGTTCGGCAACTGTTTGCTGATCTACGTTAGGTTTCCACAATGTTTTAGCATGTGGTTCTTGAGAATTATACGGGTCAAACTTAACTGCACCGACAGACAGCACAACACAATCTGGCTCTGTGCCTAGTGTTTCTATATCAATCATTGCATGTGTAGCCATACGGATACTCCTTAAATAGTAATTATACTAAAAAAACAAGTATTTGTCAAGTATTATTTTGTGATTTATGTATTTGTTTTGCAACAGTCTTAGCAAAAGTTTTATGAGAATTTTCATCTGCATGTCCATCTTTTGTTGTGCCAACTGGGGAAAACTTCAAGACTCGTAAGTCATTCCAGTGTGTTCTTTGAATACTTTGCCAAGGTATCATAGCATGTACAACTGTTTTTATACCAACATGTTTTAAGTATAAATCAATATGCGACATGTATAATTGTGTGCTTATATTTGCATCTACTTCATTGTGAATATGTTTATAGTATGCATGGGACATGTCATCTTCTATCCATGTACCTATCGAAGTTTGGTGCTCTGTCCAAAATTTACCTGTAATGTGTTCTGGAATACGCCACTTCTCTGTAGTATATGGGTCTTCTTGTGGAGTATTAATTGTACAAGTTCTTGAAGGGTGGGACCACATAATAACAACAATATCAGCAGGAGAAAGTCTGGTTTGCAATACAATGTTCCAAATCTCTTTGTTACTTGCACCTGGTGATGCAAGGTTAACAGAACTACACCCAAATTGTTCTGCTAACAGTTGCGGGTACGCACACAAACTAGTTGGTCCATGCTCAACATAGTCTGGCAAGCCAACACCATAAGTAAAACTATCTCCAAAGCAAAGTATTTTCATTTATCCACATTTCACAACTCTATTATTTCGTCATCAGAAATTTCCGGCTCTTTAGGATTTAATTGTCCTGCTCCTTTAACATCTTTAGGCCATATCATTTTCTCAAATGGATCTTGTTCTCCTGCAACAACTTTATCCCAAAAATGTGAGTGTTGTCCGATTCTATCTAAAAACCATGCAAGTTTATATGCACTTCTAACTCTTTGGTTTTGCATATCAGGGTGTGAAAAGTCTGCTGGATCTTCGGGATTACCTTCCATATACTTTCTGTTTTTAAATGTTTCGTCATCGTTGTTACCTGTTAAGTCTGCACGATCATGTAAAAATGTAATGTCTATTCTTTCAAATATATCTAGCATGTAAGCGATATGGCTTAACCATGCATCGTTCTGTGTATTCAAACTTAAATGATCCATAAGTCTAAACCAGTCCATTGGTAAAATAGGAAGTATAGCATAAGGATGACCGTTGTGATTATCGTGTGGTGCAAACAATTTGAACTCACCATTTTTACTTTCAATAATATCGTCCCAACCGTCAGTTTCCATTAAAGCATCATCATTCCAAAAGAATAGCCATGATCCTGACGCTGATGAAGCCAACGTGTTTACATATATGTTTAGTTTTTCATATCCTAATGGCTCAAAAATATTTGCTCTACATTCAACACTTTTCTCTTGCATAAAAGGTGCAATATTTTTTTCAATGTAAGGTCTTATTGCTTCGTCATCATCATCAAGTCCTAAAAGTATTTCTAATCTGGAAGGATCACTAGCAGTATTAATCAAACTTTCTAAACTTTTCTTTAAAACATCTGTTCTACCTCTTGTAGGTAATAAAATAGATATAACTGTTTTGTCTATTTTACTTTCGATTTCTTTTACTTTGCTTGCCATTACACAGGATCTCCAGTTAATAACTTTCTAATGTTTCCTCTAAATGTATAATGTCCAATATGGTTAAGTGCTGTTCGAGGATCTAACCATACATCACCGCCCATTTCTTGCCAACGTCTACAAAATGTGTAATCTTCTGACAAGTAACGTCTGCTATCTGGATCAATCATTGTATCAAACAATGCGTACATGTGTGGTTCAAACTTCTGATCAACATTAATATCATTTACATATTTTAAGTCTGGGTTCTTGTCAAACATTTTTTGTATAACTTCTTTTTGAATACACATAAAACCTGTGCCAGCATCTTTTAGTTTAATTAAGTTGTCTGATATTTGTACTTGTGGTGTTTTGTCACCATGCTCATCTTTTAAGAAATCAAAGTTTACAACATAGTTTGAACTATGGCCTTCAATTGTTTGTGCAGTTTCATCTGAATTTGCTCTAGTAGCATGTACGATACTTTCCCAATTTATAGCCTTTTTAGGATATGCACCAACTGTAATAGGCTTATCGTAAGCAACCATTCTCAATAAATCTTCTGGTTCAAATTCAATATCAGCATCAACGAAGAACAAGTGTGTTGCTTCTGCGTTTTCCATAAAGAAACTTGTTAATGTATTTCTACCTCTTGTAATTAAACTTTCATTTGCTAATGTGCTTATAGTGTAAGGAATATCATACTTATTACACATTATAGCAAGTCTCATCATGCTTCTAAAGTATGGTTCTCCTAATTGTCCTCCATAACAAGGTGTTGCTATGAAAATATGTTTTTGCCTAAGTAAGCCTACAGGAATCTCAATCTTTTGATCAAGAAGCCTGTGCATTATGTCGTCGGATGCTTCTTGTGGCTTCTTATGTGTTTGAGGTGTTGCTTTAGGTTGTTTTTTCTTTGCCATAGTGTCCTGCTATATTAAAAGTAGTGTTAATTGTATTTATTATTTCCGTAGTTACAAATCTGCCAGATTCTGGTGCCTAATATAACTAATTAAACACTAAAATTCTTTAACTCTTCGATTGTAGATGTATCACCATTTACTACTGCTCCCCAAAGAGGACCGCCTTTCCCTGAACCAGTATCAAGAAAAGTAACATACCCTCCTTGTTGATTTTTAACAGTTAACGGTGTAAGTTGAAAGTTTTCAAAATCAGGCACACCTATCATAGGTCTTGGGTCGTGTCCTACAAAAAGATTTATACCAAACGGAATATCTTCAACCCAATCGTATAACCTAATAGGATATGTTTCGCCCCTATGTTGATAAAGAGTAGACGGGTCAGCATAACCATGCATCATTTTATCACGCATGTTAGTATTCATTTCGTAGCCTTCCCAAAATTCTTTACTCATACTTGCATGAGTTACAAACATTGTTTCGTTAAGTTGTATATAATGTTGTGCATTCTGCATCATGTTTACAAAAACATCTTTAAATTTAGGTTCAGCAGTCATTTGATCAGTAGTTATTTTGTTGGGAGGTGTTATTGTAACATTTCTACCTAAAATCCACTTATGTATTTTCCATTCATGATTACCTATAACAAGTGATGCGTTGCCATCATTAATAAGTTGGTTAAAACTACTAACAACTTTAAATCCGTCTGGGCCATTATCAATAAGATCTCCTACACTTACAATGTGTAAATCTTGTTCTATTCCATAATCCACAGCATTAAGATATGATTCATAGTTGCCGTGGACATCACCAATTATTAAATATTTCATACAGTCCTAGATATAAAATGGTGGAGAATAAGAGAGTCGAACTCTTAACTTCACCGTGCAAGGGTGACGTGATCCCATTTCACCAATTCCCCAATGGAGCTCGGAAGAGGATTCGAACCTCCGACATTCTCCTTACAAGGGAGATGCTCTGCCATCTGAGCTATCCGAGCCTCAATTTGTTATGTTGTATTTACAACCAAAAGGTTGTGGATGGGTATGTTTTTTGGTGTGATTATCTATCGCCGAATGGCTTTTTAGATACGAATTCGTTTAGACGTTCTGCTTCTTTAAGGACATCTTCCGTCGTAGGCATGTCTTCAGGAGTCTTGGCCTTCGCTTGTAATATTTCCTTTGCTTCTTTTACTAAGTCTAACCTAATTTCATAAGGGGTCTTTGACATGTTTTTTTAAATCCTTTCTATAATATGAAAACAATTATTTCTATACCAATATTTATCAACCGAATCCATTTTGAATAAACATAGTTTTAAGTTTTCGATAAATATTCGCAACTACAAAAATTAATTTGTACTTTAATCAAGAAATAACATGCCAACAAAATTTAAACCGAGTTCAAAAACATTTGTCAAAGGAAAAGGTTCTCCGGTCCTCGAGCATTACTACATCAAAAATATTTCCAAAGAAGAACTAATTAAATATATCAACAACGAAAACGGCAAACCTAAAATTAAACAAAAGGTCCGTAACGAATTACAAAGACGTGGTATTAAATTAGTATCTAAAACTGTTTAGTGAAACACTTTCGAAAGCATTGATTTGTCTATGCTATTTTATTAATAATAGGAAGCCTGGATTTATTTTTTAGATACTACACCTATTGGTGCGATCGCTGTTAAGTTTTAGAACCCCAATACAAATCATATAAACTATACTCTAAGTTATAAGCCTCTACTTCAGATTCTTCAATTTGTGTAGGTTCTTTTCTAATGTATTGTTTTGCATGTACTAGTTCGTGTGCTAGTGTTACAATAATCTCTTTATATTCGTATGGGTTAAATTGCTCTAAAAGGTTGTCGCCTTTTGCAATTTCTACTACAACGTGTGAATGATCTCCATAACAACCACCTGCGACATTACCATCTAATGTTTTAGATATTCTAATATCTATATCAATGTTTCTTTTTAGTCTACCTTTAAAGAAGTGTTCCAAACAGTCATAGCAGAATTCTTCGACTTTCCTTTTGTTCCTTATTTGGCCTGATATATAAACGTGTAACATTACCAATCAAAACTATACACGTTACATGACTCAGGCTCTGTCTCTCTAACACTATTTAAAATTATATCTTCTAATTCTGTGTTATCAATACCGTGCCAGTCTAATGGACTTACTTTTTTTGAAAATGATATTCTACTACCTGCATCAAAAAGTCTAGGGTTATACCAAGCAGTTTCTTTTGCTATATTAAGTAAAGGAACTCTATACTTCTCATCAAATTCATCAAAGTTACCTGTGATTGATGCAAGATAAAATTTTAGGCTTTCGAATCCTGTACGTTTTGCAAGAGGAAAAACAAAATCAAATTCTTCAAACGACTTGTAATAATTTTGTTTGTAAGGCTCTGGATTTCTTCTTTGATCTGATGTTTCTGTTACAACTTGGCCAAATGATTCTATAACATATTTGTTTTGATAGTAACCAGCATACAGTATTTCTGGTGTTAGCAAAAATGGATCTTTTATAATATGTAAACCATGCTCACGTTCTAAATTTATAAAAGGTGCATTATATATAAAGTAAAAGTTAGATGGTGAACCTGACCCTTCTATGGCATTATTAATATTGCCTTCTTCATCAAAATAATTTTTACGTTGTAGATAAACATTATTCATGTCTTTACTTATAATACATGTAGGTGCTTCTCCACCTAACATCATTGTTCTATCATTAAACTTAGAATTTTTAATTGCCGCAAGTTGTAATGATATTTGAGGACTTAGTGTTGCATATTTCCTAGTGTATTCAACTAAATTATTTTCTAAGTGTTGCCTTGCATCAATATCTTCGTAATGTAACTCTAAGTCTATTTTATCTGCAAACTGTTTTGCTGTTACAACATCGTCTGCATTCATTACAATTTCGTCCCATATAAATCTAAAGCATACCGCATTTACATCTTTGCAGAATTTTTTGGCCAAGTTGGCTGAAAATTGACTGTCAAGACCTCCACTTAAACATATAGTAACAGCATCTAAACCTTCTAATTGTTCTTGATATAAGTCCATTAGGTTAGGTTGGCTAGGTTTTTGTAAATACACATTAGTAGAACCTGCTTCAAAATCAAGTTCTATTGTTTTAGTATTGCCTATCGAAATATTAGTGTTGTCCATTAAAGGTTAGTTTCCTTGGCGTTTATGATAAATACTTAGTATAAAATAGTTTCAACAAAGAACTTTATTGGAGATAAAAACATGGCAAGATACTTAGTAAGCATGAATAGTGCCGATGATACGGCGGCTCAAAGTGCTATAACTACAGCGGGTGCCACCGTAGTTAGTACATTAGGCTTTAACTTAACGTACGAAATAGAGGCAACCGAAGTACAAAAAGATGCGATTACTGGTGTAACTGCTAGTCAAGATGCATCAGAATCAGTCACTGTCACTGCTCAAGGTACCACATTTACAACAGATCACTTAGATAGGTGTATTCACTCATCTGGTGAAAGACCCTGGAACCCTGCAAGAACAGGTACAGGTAAATTCGTATATTTAATTGACACAGGAATTAACACAAGTCACCGAGAATTTGATGGTGCAACCATTCAAAACTTGTGGACTAACTTTGCAGACGATGGTTCTATAAGTGATTATGGTGACGAAGCAGGACACGGAACAACAGTTGCGTCAATGATTATTGGTCAGAACATTGGTACTGCACCAGATTGTACATTACAAAACGTTAAACTGATGAATGAAAACGGTGGTAGTATAACAGTTGGTGAAATTATTAATTCATTAAGTGCTGTACTTGTACATCACAATGCAAACACTAGTTCAGACGTTAAAGCAGTTTGTTTACCGTGGTCATTCCCTACTAACGCATTTGTTGATGCTAAAGTTTTAGAATTAAACGCAAATAACCTAGTCGTTGTGGCATCGGCAGGTAACGCCGGTGTTAATGTTGACACTATATCTCCAGCAGGTGTTGACGAAATTATTACTGTAGGTGCTTTTAATGCAGACGAAGAAGTAACAACATTTACTAACGCACCTCATAGTTCAAGCGACGGTTTTATTAACTATGGTGCTCAACTTGATATTTTTGCATATGGAGTTAATGTTGATTGTGCAGATTTTGAAGACGTATCAAATTATCTTTCTGGTACAGGAACAAGTTTATCAGCAGGAATAGTAGCAGGTATTGCAACACATTATATTCAAAGAGATCCAACACTTACTTCAAGTGAAATTAAAGAACAAATGCTACAACAAGGTCACGCAACTGGTATCTTTAACTTAACATTCGATGATTCAAGTGAAAGCATTGATTATTCAGCAGTTTATAAATCTGCTATTACAACGAAGAATGTAGACTCAAGAGTTTTAACAACTGTACCATCCGGAAGAATTGCAAACGTAAAACATGGTGCCGCGGCATCTACTGTTGATTTAGGTTTAAACGCCGAAGCAACAAGTAAAAAAGTACTTGACTTTGCTCCTCCTCCACCATGGATAAGTGTTAACATTGATACAGGTATTGTAACAATTGATACAACTGATGCAAGTACATGTCCGGCTGATAAAGCACCAGGCATATACTTATTTGCTATGAGAGGTGGTGTTCCAGGACCTGGTGACGGACCAATAGCAACTATGGTAGAAGAGTTTTCAGTTGGACTATATGCAACCAATGAATCAGAATTAGACATTGATAACGATCCAAGTACATTCTACTTTGATACAGATGATGATTCATACGATGAAGTTGTAAACTATAGGTCTGCTAATTCACAAAAACCGTAATAAGTTTTAATATAAAAATAACCGTGCTAAATAAAATAAACAGCACGGTTTTTTTATGATTATAGATCCTACAACACACAGCACAGTCTATAACCCATTAAGTTCGCAAGGACAATGGGCACAACACCGTTTCGGTAAAAGAGACTATCCAGAACTTAACTTAGACTTAGAAACTGTACTACACGGCTTAGATAGTATCTCTGAGGGGTTCTTTGTATTTGATAGACCTATATATCTTAAAAGTACTTATGGAGATGCAGGACTTTGGAAAGATGCAACTCGTATATCTAAACTAGTAGGTGGTATGCTTACTATATCTACATATGGCATGATACCATCTAAAACAGTTGAAACACTTAAAACTCATCAAGCAATGATACATGTATTTTGCGATGGGTTTGAAAATAACTGTGGTAAAGTATTTCTTGGTGCTAAATGGGAATCTATTGCTAACGTGCTTAGTTTAGCAAACTCTAATACAATGATAGAGTTCTTTGTGTACGAACACAATCAACATCAAATACCTTACATTACAACTTTTTGTGCTCAAAGGAGTGTAAAAATTAAATTTACTCCAGGGATAAAAAACGATAATATAGGATCTTGTATTATAGATCAAAACGGTAATTGGTTATATGATGTTATACCAGTAGATTTAGAAACAGATATGTTAGATGATGATTATGATCATGTGCAACTTAGAGATATTAAAGATAGATTTAATAATTTAAAACCAATACCACTTAAAAGACATTTAGAAAATTATAATAGTTTAAGAACATTTGTATCAGAAAAAGACGGCAGAGGACTATTACAATCCCCAATGGTAAGTCAATTAATTAAACACAAACAATTAGAAAAGTTTGACGACCCAAACAAAGATGATATACACATTACTCCGTCAGGACATGTAACTGAGAACGCAGAAGAGTTTTACATGTTTGTAAACATGTTAAGTCCCGATTGGAAAATGAATAATAAAACCGTATCTAAAATAACTCCACCTGATGATTATGCACTCAAAACATTATACTATGCACAAAAGTTTGATAATGAGTTTTTAGAAAAGAGAAAAGTACAGTCGTACTTTAGTTAGATAGGACCTACTTTAACAGTAGGAGCACCTAAAGTCAATGGATGAGTACAAGTAGCAACTGATTGTGTTTCCATTGCAACAGGCTTAAATTCTGCAAATACTGTTTTACTGCATGAAGATAACATAATAGTTGGTGCGGCAAGATGGGCGTTCTCACCATGTGGTGTAACTATATCTTTGGCAACACTAACTGGCAAACCTTCTGCCAATACTGTAGGTGCACCTGGTCCGGTTACTTTGCCAAGACACATTGATAAACCTACTTTACCTATTGGAAAACCTATCATACTATTATTTATCTTCTTTAAAATTTGCTTCTGCTTCAGTTTCTTCGAATACAGATTCTAAATAATCTTTTTCTGCGTCTGGCAACGTTGGTACAACACATAAGATATTGTTTAATTGCATAGGGACTACATCTGCTTTTGCAGTTAATAAGAATGGTCCAATAATTACATCTGGGCCATTTATTAATACTGATCTTGGGTTTTGTATAACAATGTGGTCATCAGCCATTGATATTAATTTACCAATAAACTCGTCATTATTAATACTCCTAACTGTTACTGTTTTTGCTATTAAATCATGTAGTATTTCTGTGTACATTAAATACCTCCTAAGGTGCTTGTATCTATTACTTCTTTGTTTAATCTTTCTTTGATTCCATTAACACCAAGTCCTTGCAAACCTTGAAACCCGCCTTCTACAAAAAGTTTACCATCTTTATAAATTTGTGGTATAGTGCTATGTCCTTCTGATAGTATAAATTGCAGTTGTTTTGAGTCTTGATCTATATTAATCTCGTTAAAATCGATATCGTTGTATTTCAAAAGTGCTTTTGCTTGTAAGCAATAACCACAGTTGTTTTTAGAATATATTGTTAACATTATAAACTTAATCCTTTAAATGTGTCTTCTGTTACGTCTTGTTTAGTGCCGCCATTAACATAACTAGTAATCTCTGTTTCTTGTGGTGCTGGTTGTACATTTCCACCACTAATCCATTTTTGTGTCCATGGTAACGGATTACTTGCACTAACTGTATAAGGACATGTTAAACCAACTGCTCTCATACGTTTACAACCAATCCACTCAATATAATTTTTAAGTAGTTCTGCATTAAGTCCTATCATTGAACCATCTGCAAATAAGTAATCTGACCAGTCTCTTTCTTGTTTTATGGCTTCCATAAACATCTCTATTGAAGCACTCTCTGTTTCTTTTGCAATTTTAGTAAAATCTTTGTCGTCTGTTTTTAATAGTTTTAACATTTGCTGAGTACTCGCTAAATGGACATTTTCATCTCTTGCAATTAGTTTAATAATTTTTGCATTGCCTTCCATTTTCTTAAGTTCTGCAAAAGCCCAACTACATGCAAATGATACATAAAAACGTACACCTTCAAGTATATTTACACTCATTAAGCATAACCACAGTTTCTTTTTGATTTCATATAAATCAACAACAACTTTTTTGCCGTTAACAGTATGTGTTCCTACACCTAAAAGATTGAGATACCCAATGCTTTCAATAAGTTCATCATAATGTTTACTAATACTACCTGCACAATCTACAATTTCTTGTGTTTCTAATATTTCATCAAATACTTGACTAGGGTCTGAATAAATGTTTCTAATAATATGTGTATAACTTCTACTGTGAATTGTTTCACTAAATGCCCAAGTTTCAATCCAATTTTCAACTTCTGGAATACTAACAATAGGTAACAATGCTAAATTAGGCGAACGTCCTTGTACACTATCTAAAACAATTTGTCTTTTTAAATTACTAGTGAAAATATGCTGTTCATGTTTTGTTAGGTCTCTAAAGTCTTTTGTGTCTTTAGTAATATCTACTTCTTCTGGACGCCAAAAGAAACCTAACTGTTTATCAGTTAGTTTATCAAATTGTCTATACTTTAATGTATCATATCGTTGTACGTTTACGCCGCCTGACGTATCAAAAAACATCTTTGCTTTTGTGTGGTCTTTAGGCTTTGAATTAAATACTGACGACATTTAAATATTCCTTATATCGTACATGCATCGCAGTCATCTTCATCTTCAACAGTGGTTATAAAGTTTGCTTGTACATTTTTTGTAGGCTCAATGAATTCTATATCTATTTCACCTTGCCCGTCATAGGTATTATTGTAGTACAACTGTTTGCCACCATATTTATAAAACATGATAATGTGCTGTAACAGAACACTCATTGGGATTTTTTCATCCTCAAAGTGTTCTGGGTTATAACTGGTGTTCACAGAAATACCTTGATCAATGTATTTTTGTAGAACTGCCATAATTTTTAAGTAACCTTCAGGAGATGCTTGTTCCCATAATAGGTCATACTTATTTTTGAGTTTGGCGTATTGCGGAACTACTTGTTTAAGTACACCATGCTTACTTTGTTTAATACTAACAAAACTACGTGGTGGTTCAATTCCGTTTGTGCTATTACTAATTTGTGCCGATGTTTCAGCAGGCATAAGTGCCATTAGTGTTGAGTTTCTAATACCAGTTTCTGCTAACTGTTTTCTTAATCCTTTCCAATCTTGTCTTTCTTTATGCTTAACTAATTCGTTAACATCTTCTTTATATGTTTGGTTAGGTGTTATTCCATCTCCATATTTTGTTTCATTGGTACCTGGACATGCACCTTTTTCAACTGCTAAGTCAGCACTTGCTTTAATTAAATAGTAACTCCATGCTTCTGCATATTCGTCTACTAATTCTAAATTAGGATCTTGGTAATTAGAATCATTTTTTGCTAACCAAAATGCAAAATTAATAATACCAACACCCAAAGGTCTTCTCTTTTCTGTAGCCAACTGTGCCGCAATTACTGGGTACTTTTGGTAGTCTAAGAGTGCGTCTAAGCCTCTTACAGCAAGTTCACACGGCTTAGCAAAGTCGTCGGGTGTTTTTATTCTACCCCAGTTAATTGCACTTAAAGTACACAATGCGATTTCGCCTTCTTTATCATCAATGCTAATTAACGGTTTAGTTGGTAAATTAATTTCACAACATAAGTTACTTTGTCTTACAGGTGCTATGTCTTCTTTAAAAGCACCATGTGTATTAGCATGGTCAACATTCATTAAATAAATTCTACCTGTGTCTGTTCTTTCCGTAACAAATGAACTAAACAATTCAATAGCAGGAATACTTTTTTTCCTAATACTTGTCATACGTTCTGCTTTTTCGTATAACTCTTGAAATGCTTCTTGGTCTGCATAAAAAGCATCATATAATCCTGGTACATCGTGAGGAGAAAACAAAGTAATATTTTTACCATCGAGTAGTCTCTCATACATAAGTTTATTAAACTGTACACCATAATCCATATGTCTAACACGATTCTCTTCTGTACCTTTATTATTTTTTAGTACAAGCATATCTTCAATTTCAGCATGCCAAATAGGATAGTATAATGTAGCCGCTCCTCCCCTTACACCGCCTTGTGAGCAAGACTTAACTGCTGATTGAAATAGTTTATAGAAAGGGATAACACCTGTGTGAGTTGCATCTCCGTTCCTAATAGGCGAGCCAATTGCTCTAATCTTTCCGGCACCAATGCCAATACCTGCTTTTTGACTTACATACTTAACAATACTTGTTGTAGTTGTATTAATACTATCTAAACTATCATCACTTTCAATTAATACGCAACTGCTAAACTGTCGTTGTGGTGTTCTTACACCTGCCATAACAGGTGTAGGTAAACTTATATAATGTAAACTAGTTGCATTATAATAATCTTTAACTGTTTGTAATCTTGTTTCTTCAGGATATGAACTAAACAATGTTGCAGAAATCAACATATAAGCAACCTGAGGAGTTTCAAATATCTCCCCTGTTGACCGATTTTGCACCAAATATTTTCCTCTAAACTGTTCCATTGCGGCATACGTTAAACTTTCGTCACGTTCGTGTACAATGTAGTTGCTTAGTTCGTCGATTTCATCTTTAGTGTATAGTTCTAGAATTTCAGGATCATAAAATCCTGCATCAATATTTTTTTGAATAATGTCGCATAAGCATGGAGGTGTAAATGCTCCGTAAACCATTTTACGCAAGTGATAGTTAATTAACCTACCTGCAACAAACTGATAATTTGGAGTTTCTTCTGTGATAAGATCTGCGGCACTTTTGATAAGTGTTTCTTGAATTTCTGCACTAGCAATACCAGTATAGAACTGTATGTGTGATTTTATCTCAACTTCTGAGGCACTAACTCCTGTGATTCCTTCACAAGCATGGAAGACAACTTTATGTAACTTGTCTAACTCAAGTGGTTCTCTTCTTCCGTCCCTCTTAGTTATTTGTATTTCGTTTGGTGACATTCATGTTCCTGTATGTGCTGTGACTGCTCAGTCTAGTGTTTTATTCTTTATTATACATGCTATTATTTAGTTTGTCAAGCATATAATTTATCTAGTGTTATTATACTTGAATGAAAGGTAAGTGAGTTGTCTCTAACGAATTCTTTACTGGCGATTTCGCCAGGAATGAAGTTAAAAAAGTAATTATCCACTTCAAATATTGCTCCTTCGGTTCCTGTAACATGATTACTTATCATTTCAAATTTTACTGAATCAGACTTTATGAAGTCAAAATAATGTAAAGTAGAAGCCATAACAATTGATAGTCCTGTTTGGCATAAATATCCTTCTCTAACTATCTCAAATACAGTAGGCCAATTGTCTGGGGAGTAGTAATCTATGTAACGTTGCCTGGGTTTAATATCCTTAAACCCTTCAGCAACATGGAGCATAGTACCATCTTCTGGAAAGTTATCTCTGAAGTTGCGCCAGGCACGAAGTCGGGCGTCACCGTCCTGTGTGTTTATGAACATTTTAAATTTTTAACTTATTGCAGACCAACGGTCTTGGACGTATTTAACTTTTAATTGTACACCTAAATTATGTGTAATATTCGTATTAGATTCTGCTTCTAATTGATCGTTTACTAAGAACACTTTTATAAGACCTGTATTATCCATTTGAGCTCTAAATTTAGGCTCAACTAAATTATTTGTATGTGTTGTTATTTCTGAATGGCTTGAGAATGAATCATTAAATATAACAGCATTTGCTTGATCTGTGAAATCTTTTCTGCCTGCAATAGTCCATACTCCTGTTCTAATATACTTATTAGCGGCGGCTTCTGCACTTTCTGATATACTGTAATCTACTTTAAACACATTGTAAGTACTACCAGCATCAAATGAAGCAACTAACTTAGCCGCTCCTAATACTGCCGGCGTTACTGCACCTGTTCCTGGAATACCATTATCTCCTGGTATTAGTATAACTTGTTCCATACTGTTGAAACTTGTAACTTTATTACCAAACGTTGCGGCTTCTCTTGTAGATATTTCAATGTTGTTCTTGAGATTTACAAGTCCTCTAGTACCTTTGTTAGTGTCAAGTAACTTATCATATAAACTTGTACCATAAATTCTGTTTACAATGTTGTTGAATATACCTGATTCTTCTCTGCTACCAAATGTAATCTCATTAAATGTATTATCAATTGCTAAACTATATGGAGTTGAAATGTTTGTACTCTTTGGATTTAATGTTGCGTATGTTGTGCTATCTCCAGGAAACACATTACTGAATAAGTTTACATCTCTACTGTTTACAGTAGAATTTAACCAAGTTTCAAATTTTGCTTTAACAGTATTATTTGCCCTGTCGTACAATTTGTCTTCTAATCCTAGTACTGATAAAGTTGATACTAATTTATCTTCAAACAATGTAAATTCTAAACCACCCGTACTTACTGAAGAATAAGCAGGTCTTTGAGAAATATATACAGCATTCTTAACTTCATCGTCTTGAGGTATCCAATTTAACTGTGGATAAATTTGTACATTTGATCCTGCAATTTCAACTAGGTTTTTATTAACTGTTACAATAGCAGATTCTACTGTTGTATTTCCTGATAGGTTAATTCCTAGTACAGGAATAGCCTTAAATGCTGTACTACCAAACGTTAATTCTGACCTAGGCATAACACCTTTTTGAGAACCACCGCCAAGCATATCTGTAGTTGAGCCACCTGCTCCAAATTCTGTTAATAATGTTGCTGATGTTGCCATATTCACTGGATAATTTTCTACATAGAAAGTGTCTTCTGTAATATCACTTGCTGTACTTTTAATATCGTATGTTGTTCCTGCTACAGGACCTGTTGAAGTAAATACTGCTGGTCCTTTAATATGCACGTTTGACGTGCCAATACCAATACCGTGTGCTTCTGAAATAACTTGAATAGTATCATCAACATCTGCTGATGAACTACCATGATTAACATATTTAATGCCTCCTGCGGCAATGTTTGCTGTAAATGCGACATTTGCATTACCAGTTAATATATCACTTGTATTAACTCTAATATTAAAGTGACTGCCTACTTTAGTAGAAACAACTTTAAATAATGTATCGTCTAACTCACAAGCGGCCGGGTCGCCTAAGTTGTCAATAATTCTAACGTAATCATTTGCTTTAACTTCGTCTGCTTTTAATGTACTATCATAAATTCTAATAACACATGTTGTAGGTGATGCATTTGTAAATCCGTTACCTGGAAATACAGGATCTACTTCTACATTAGCACTTGCTGATCTTGATATTGTGTATGGTAATGCTGGCATATCAATTGTTACAGTAGATTGTCCACTAGTGTGAGCGGCTACAGGAAATTTAGCTCTATGTAAATATTCATCGTCGTAGCCTGTTTGTCCAACAAACATCATTGAATCATATTTATAAACACCTGCTAAGGATGACTCTTGAAACTTATCTGCTTCACTTGATGCATTAAATGTTACTACATAAGTAGCACCATCTGCGGCACCGACAACACTTGTTAAACCGAACTGTTCGTCTTCTCTAGCAATATATAAATTACCTAGTGTGAGTCCTGTTGTTGCTGTTATATTAGCACCGTCTGCTGTACTTGCAATATGAATTAAATCCATACCAACATATCCAACCCCAGTTGACTTACTTATTTGTATATTTTCTTTCTTAAAATGTTTGTAGGAAGGTAGTTTACCTGATCCCCACAATGTAGTGTTTTGATAAAAACTTGGCATCGGCACATGAGAAGAAATATTTCCTTTATGTGTTCCTGATGCTACACCTTCTATAGAAGCAATAACATTTGCATTTGAATAATATGTTAATGCTACTGAATCATAAATTGTTGGTGCGGTTCTCAATGTTAAACTATGAGACCCTGTACTTGAAACATTACTACCGTCAATAGCAAAATCTACATTTGCTGATGGTGTATATGTTGTACTAGATGCTTCTCCTGTTTGTGCTATAGATTTTTTAACAACTGTAACATCTGTTGAATGAAAAGCCTGATTTGTAAAAATATTCTTTTGATGCTTAGGAACAAACTCTACTGCTGTTCCACTTGCAATTTCATCAATAGACTGATCAATAGTAACTGTATAAGATGTACCTGAAACATGTCTACTTACTGTATTAACTTTTGGTCTTGTGCCACTGTATCCAGATATAATAATTTCATCATGTATTCTAATATTACCTGTTGTATCTGTTCCTGATACTATTGATATTGACATTTCAAAACTACCAGCGGCTTTAGTTGAACTTAATGTACTTGAAACTGATGCTGTTGATACTGGAGAGAAAACAGGATATGTAGAATCTGAAAATGCTGTTGCGGCTGAATCTGCTAGTATGCTTCTAGCATCAGTTGGTTGCCAACTTTTAACTTTACTTGTACCGTTAAATTCACCTTCAACATACCTAACACAAGGGACATTAAATGCAATAATATTATTATTAGCAATACTAGCCACATGATCTTTTGCACTTAACGTATTCTCATAGTAACTTACACTATGATAATCTGCTGTTGCAGGGTTAGTTGGGTCACCACCAATATAGAGTTGTCTGCTGTCTGTCGCTAGTCCAATCTCACCAGGTCGTAAAGGTTGAGGAAGATCCTGCTTTAAACCCCTTCGGTGTTGAATTCGTGATACTATTGTTTTATCGTTTTCTGCCACTGTTAATGTCTCCAATGTCTCCTGACTTAACAGTATTTATCACATTTAGCAATTACATTTTATTATAGTAGTCTGCTAATCTGGTGGCCCACTTGTTGCAATACTCTTCAAACTCATCGCCTTTTATAACAAAATCAGCATAATTGCCTTCTCTGTCTATCATTAGAATAGCAACTTGTTTGATATCTGTACCGAACATCTCGTTGTGTGCTAATGCGTATGCACAGCCTTGTAGGAAATAATCTTCAATCCATTCACGTTTTTTAATTTTCTTTGATGTTTTAAAATCAATAACACTTGGGACACCGTTAAACATACCTATTGCATCGCTTGTACCTGCGTATAAGCCTTTTGCAATTAAGGCTACTTCAACACCCCATATCTCATTTACTTGGCTTAGACCCTTGTCTATCATCTCGTCAAGCATGTTTTTAGCCATGATATTTATATGGTTATTGCCTTTAATTTCGTAGTCTTCTTGCAATACAAACTTTTCTAAAGCATTATGTACTTTAGTACCAAGTCCTGCGGCTTCTTTGCTTACACGGTTTGCTTCTGCGTCACCTACACGTTTACGCCAGGCTATTAGGGCAGTTTTATCACCAGTATCTGAAAGTACTGTGGTTACACTTGGGACTGGTTGGTCGTCGTCTCCAGTGTATTGTCGTTGTCCGTTTTTTGCTGTTACCCGTTTAAGTGCCGGGTATTCATACTTTTCTACTAACATAAATTATATATTTTATCCAAGTCTATTAATTATATATTCCGCAATACGTTCATGTGCTTGTTTATTTGGATGACATTCATTAGGTGCAATGTAATCATATTGCTGTATTTGTTTTATAATTTCCTCATTATCTATATCTGTTATATCTATACCACCATCGGGAAAAACATTTTCTCCAAATATATTTTTTAACATATTAGATGTAGGATGGTCAAAGAATTTCTCTGGAGGTACAATGTTTACTTCTGGCACTAAATTAACTCCTGTCCATAATGGTAGAATTTTAAGTTTAATATAACGTGATTGACAAAAATTCCACATAGCATTTAAAACCATATTTGAGTCAAAATCTACAAACTCTGGAGAACCTTTTGCTCTTTGAAAATCTAAAAGTTTATCTTGAGAAAACTGTCTTATTCCTTGAAAATGATGTCTTTTATAATTATAGTCTATACCGAAACCTCTTGATGCGGCTGTTGTTTGCACCCAGAAACAGTATTCGCAATCATATCTAAAATTTTTATTAGCATACCAATTACACATTTGGAAGTATGCAAATTCGTAACTTCCGCCTGTAATAGCATAGTTTTGGTAAACTGTTTCTCTATGTTTTGATACTAGATATGGATATGATAAGAATGGGTTTTGTGTTTTGTCTCTGAAGTTAGGAATTGTTGATTTGCTGAATTCTCTTATTTCTGCTAAAGTGAAATCTGATTGTAATTCATTTCCAATAGTCCAACTATCACCAAACCATATGTCGATACGTTCCATACATATATTTATATGTATGTTATACTACCAAGTAATATTCCAGGTTATTGTATCTGTGGTTGTTAAATTTTGTGCTACTTTGACACCATATCCTAAGTCTTTAAAATACTTAGCAACATAGTCTACTTGATCTTTTTTGGTTACATCTGTTGTGACGTTGTAATATGCTTTATAATAAGCATTACTATCAGTCATTGTGGTACCAGTTGAAACGTTTGCATATAATACACCAGCATCGATATTGCCTAACACGGCTGATTCAATGCTACGAACTTCAGAATGAATAACTGAATTATTTCTAGTGTCTTTACGAGCCACTGCCGCATTTGAAAATATGCTTGCCATTATAACTCTGCCTTAATATCTTTCATGGCTTGATTACCAGCCATTTTACCAACATCAACTGTCTGTTCTGCGTCTGTGTTTACATCTTTGCTCATGTCACCTTTTGCTCTGATGCTATTTTTATCAAAACTAACAGCAAACTCACTGTCATCAACTGCTTTAAGTAAGGTATCTATATTTACTAGTCTACCAGTTTGTGCTTCTACTTCTGCTTTGAATTCATCGGTAGGAATATCTACGTTGTCTTGCTCGTCTGCTGAATAGATACTAAGAATGTCTCTTACAGCATCGACCAATTCGTTTGCAGTTCCTTGATTTTCAGAACCGGTGACTTCTGAAATCAACATGTATTAAACCTCTGCTCTACCTAATGGCTCTTCTTCTGGTCCAGCCATTGCTGGTACGTTATCAGCAACTGGCTCATCCATTCCTAAATCATCTAGCCCAGGTTCTTCTGCTCCTAATTCAGCAGTATCTCCGAAACCACCTGGCATAACTTCGCCACCCGCTAAGGAATTAATTTGTGCATCCATTCCAGTTTTAACACCTTTACATGCTTCTAAGTGTGCCGCAAGTAACTGTGATGTAGCATCTGCAAATGATTGTGCAACATCGGCACCCATTTCATTTCTCATTGTATCTGCTATTGCAGGAATGTCTTCGTTCATCATTCTACCAACTCTTTCAACTTGGTCTTGAATGTCGTCTGCTAATGCTCTAACTGCCATAACTACTTCTGCTTCTTCGACATTAACTTCTTCGTTAATGATCTCATCAATAATTTGATCAAACATGCTTTCTTTTGTTTGTTCTTTTTCGTTTTCAGTATCACCTGTTACATTGTAAGTTTCGCCGTCTACTTCAAACTCTTCTTCGCCTCTAGCAATAGCATCTTGTCTAGCACCTGTAAACTTATTTTTCTCTGCAATCTTTTTGCCGAACATTTGAATGCCGCCTGCAACTGCATCTTCTTCTAAACCGTTTAAAAAGCCGACAACTGCATCTCTGCTTTTGCCACTAATGTTAGCAAAACCGTCTAACTTTTCTTCAATGGCTTTGTAGTCTTCCATAGTCGAAAGATCTACACCCATCTCTTTAGAAAGTTCTCTTAATAGTGCTGGACTTAGATCAGTTTGTGGTGCTTCTAATGATTCTGTTGATTCATGTGTAAGACCACATGACTCTTCGAACCGTTTAATTGCTGACATGACCATTGTTTCGGTACAAGCATCTTCATAACAATGTGAAGGGTCGTTCCTTACTTCGTTCATGCACTGGCTTCTTGCTTCTTCAGCGGTGTAGCCTGAATTACAAAGTGACATAATTCGTTCATAGATTTTAGCCTCTAGTGCTTGATAGCCTGGGCTTGATTCATAATACCCCTCAACAATCATAGTTTCTGAAATATCCTTTAGGCCCAAATATTTTGCATATTCTGGTTCTAACTGGAACTTCTTCTTACTACCTCTGATTTTATATAAAGCCGCTTTTGCGGTTTCATTAATCTTCATTAACTTTTCGAGGTTGATTGTTCCTGGATTGATTTTTATACCAAATTCGTCAGAGAGCATTTTATTAAGTGATGCTACCCTGCCAATTGATGTTTGATTAAATTCATTCAAAAACATAGTGATTTCCTAGTTATAAGTTAGTTATTACACTTATTTATCATAATTGCGAAATTTATCAAAACTTTTATAACTGAGATTTAAGTTGTTCTGAGACGTACCTTAATTTTAATATAGTTTCATGGAGTCTTACGAATGCAACATTTCTCATGAACGTTTTATCTGTTGTTTTGATTGTGTACTTGTGGAATATAGATTCTGAGTATAAATCAGCATACCTATTTAATAGTGATTGGCAATTTTTTAACATTAAAATTGTAACACTTGGATAGCCATTCTTGGGCTTGTTTCGGTGGTTTAGACGCACACAAAGGGCTTTTGCTACACTCTTTTGAAATATATGTGTCAGAACCACCCTTTTATTATGTAATGCATTTACAATGTCATAAAAATCACCGTGCGGTGATCGCATAACTACATAGGCACCGCGTTTGGATACATTTTGGGCAATCTTGTCTAAGTTTACTGCAAGTTGCTTTTTCTGTGCCTTATTATACTTTGGTTTTTTGCGGGTAGATTTTGTAGCCAACTTTTCCTTCCTTTGTAGTTATTTTACGAATGACGTTTTGCTTGTACATCTCTTCGCATTGATGTAGAGTTGTTTCGTCTAATGTATTTATATCTAAAAATTTGTCAAAGTCTATTTTGTTGAAGAGTTTAGCATCATGAGAACTGATGAAACTTAGGTGGCCGTCTTTGCATTTAACTGCTTTCATACTAGTCTCTTTGCCTTTTTGTTCTCATTCATTACTGCATCAACAATGCCGTCTTTATTGTCTATGTTTAATCCTAATGGTTCTTGCATGAAGTAGTCTAATTCTTGTGTTCCAATATCTTCATGACTTATACCTTGTAATGCTTGGTATAATTCTTCATAGTCTGCATCAGGATGATTTATATAATAATCATTTAGCCAAATTATTGCGGCTTGTTCTATTTCTGTTCTTTCTTCACCTTCTGGTAATTTTTTCTTCTTTGTTTTAGTAGTACCAAAAACCGAGGGATTAGGTCTTTTAATTACTTTGCCCATAGGTTGAGCAACGATAGCAATGCCACCGCTCATTGTTTCTGAAAGTATTTCTTGTATTAACATGTTACTAGTATTTATCTTAAGACGCCTACAACGCCTTTATATTTCTTTACAGTCATATACCATTGTCCGTTTTTAGATAATCTAAATCCTAAGTTTTTTAATTGTTGACTATTCGTTGAGGCTTGATGTGGCCAGTTATTCGGATTCAAAAATACATATTCATTACCTTTGTAGTTGCTGTAATTCCTCTTGTTAGGATAAGGTGGATAGTTCTGCATAAACTCTTCGTGTTCTTGTCTTTCTATATCCAGTTCTTTGAACTTACCTTCTCGCATATTATCTACGTTTTCTTTAGCCATTTTAGTTGCTGTTGCATACATTACTGCATCTGCATTTTTACCATATCGCTTTTTAAAATCTTTTTTATTCTTTTTCATACCTTTAACATACTTTTCTTTATCATCTTCTTCATCTTTTGTTAATGGTCTTTCATTGGTCTTGTCTTTCTTTTTATCCTTTTTGTCTTTAAGTTCTCGTTGTTTACGTTTGTCGACAAGACTCTTGAAATATGATTTTTGCCTTTCTTCCCTACTTGGCCTATTCATATAGTCTAATGTTTTGTATATTGGGTACTCTTCGTTTACATCATTTACTAATATATTAACAGGCTCTGCATACCATATTGGAAGACCTTGATCATATCTTAATTTAGATACTTTAAAGTGAAAATGTTTTGGATATTTACTTAAGAATGTATTAACACTATCAATATCAGCATCTAAATTATGTTGCTGGAGGGTGTCAGCCGCAATATTGCCTGTCTCTCTTTCTTGATACCTTAGTAAATCATCATCTGATACTAAATCAAATGATGTCCAATAATCTTCTGCATTGGCTCCTAGTTCATTTCCAATTAACTTACCAATTCCGTCATGGCTTATCCAACCCTCAGGTGGCTTGGCTGTTTCTGCTAATTTCTGTTGAACTTGCGATAACCATTGCTCTCGTGATATTTTAAGCACTCCTGCTTTACCAAACTCAGCCATACTAAAAGCATCTATAATTTTATCTGCTTTAATATTCTGCCTACTGCGTAATGATTTGCCATGACGGGTAAGCATTATATCATCTGATGGATCATCTCCCCAAATCTCTTCGCCATCTTGCATGTCTACTCGTATTATAGCAATGTCATCATTTGTATTTGGTATAATGTCGTTACGAAACTCCCATTCCATTTTTTGAGCCCACTGGATCGCATCTAGAGGATGATCGAATGCAAATATGCCTGCTTCTTGGTTATATCTTTTACCTTCTGGGCCTTTAACCCATAGACTTGTATGAAATTGTTCTAATCCTTTTGCTTTAATATTTTGAATATTTGATTTAAATGTAACATGATAAAGATACTTAGGTGTTTGTGTTGGTCCTTGTTCTTTTATTTTCTTCTTGATCTTGCTTATATTCTTTTCTATGTCTTTATATTGTTCTATCCATTCTGCCCTTTGCATTTTGTTTGCTAAGTCTATCTTCCAATCTAATTCAGGTTTTGGGTCTAGTCCAAGTTTCTTTCTTAGTTTGTTAGCAATTTCTCTTTTCTTTTCTGAATATTCAGGCTCGAATTGTTGAATAAATGTTCCTTCACTTGTTGTTTCCCATGGTCCCCAAGTCTGATGCTTTGTTATCATTTTGAATAAGGCCTCAGAATCATATCTTTTTATATTTTTAGGATCGGCTATACCATAAAATATAGATTTACTGCTAACTCCTAAATTGTCTGGCAAATCATCAAATCCACTTATTAAAGCCATAACATTTGTGCCAACTGTTGTATGATCTACTAATTTATTACCATCTTCTATCCATGCGTGACCATAAGTTCTACCTGCCATGTTGCCCAGTCTAGGGGTGATATCAGCATGGATTAATCTTGCAGTTGGTGAGTTATTGTCTTGGAATGCTCTACCATTTGCTTCATAACAATCACCAGTTGTAGATATTCCTTCTGGTATGTATGCTGGTAATTGTTTAAGGCCACCTTTTTTTGCTTGATAAACTCTGTGGAAGCCATCTATAATTGTTTTACCATCTGCATGTACCATAATTGGATCTTTAAAATTTACTCCTACTTCAGGGTCAACATCTATAATCCTGCCAAACTGATCGTCATATGCGTTATCATCTAAATCATCTATATTAACTAAAACCTTTTTCCATTTATGATTATCTACATATTTCCTAGTATTTGGATTTAAGTTTCTGTTAGAAAAGTTTGGCTTTCTATTTTTAAATACTTTATCAAAATCATCTTGGTTAAAAATCTCAGTAAGTACAGGTCCCCGACTAGGATCTGCCTTATTCATTGGTATTACATCTTCAATTGTTGACGATATTAACGATTCAGGGAGTAACTTAAATAATTTTGTTGCTCCTAATGTTTGTCCCATTTTAAATTGAGTTTGCTTTGTAAAATCTACAGGCTCATCTTGATACATATTACCTGCTTTATCTAATGGTATATCCTGTTTAGTTTTTTGATCGTATGCTACAACTTTATTTGGATAACGGTTTATTATACTTTGCCACATGTGTATTGCACCTGGAGTTTGTGTATAATCTGAATATATCGGAACTTTCTTCCAGGCACTAAAGGCTATGTATAACTTAATTGCTCTGCCTTGCTTTTGAATACTAGGATCCATTCCAACACCAGCAACTCTATAACCATCTTCAAAAGGTTTTAATTTTAAAAAACCTATTACATTTTTTTCTTTGGTAGGACCAGTTTGGTTTGCTTTTGGATTGTGTAACATTGCTGTTACAAATTTTTGCCAAAACGTTTTCTCAGGTACTTGTTTTACATCTTCATGTACATAAAACAAATATATAATACCATCTGGCATTACTATTACTTCTGTTTGTGATTGTATGTTAGGTATAGGTCCTAATGATTTGCCTGGCCTATAATCTCTTTCTGGGTCATATTGATACTTAGGTGTAGTATCTGTTGTTGCCGCTTTGTATGCATCGTTAGGATTTGGGTCATAAGTATCACTTGATCTATTTATAGGTGCTTCATTAATGGCTTTTATTAAAGCATTTATATCTTGTGATGCTTCAACGGTTTCATATACACCTTTGCCAAACTTAAATGAAGACTTTTTCTTTTTCTTCTTCTTTTTCTTTTTAGTTTTACTATATGCTGGCATAGAACCTATGTACATACCTCTTGCTGGAGAACTACTAACAGAACCACTGCCTGCTTCGCCTCCTCCTCCATCTGCATTTCCGTAAGCACCTCCACCTGAACCATCGCCAGGACCTGCTCCTCCACCTGTGCCTGCTCCTGCACCTGAACCTGCACCACCTCCAGCGGCTCCACCGCCTCCGGCTCCACCGCCACCACCGCCACCGGCGTTAGCGAAAAGTCTTCTCTTTTCTAATGCGATTTTTAGTTTCTGTTGAAATTCTGCAAGGCTGTTGTCTTCGTCAACAATAGGTGTGTCATCAACTGCTTGAGGAAACATATTAATTAAATCTTCAATATCTACTTCTACAAAAATTGCATCTACAGTATCAATACCTAGCATTCTTGCGGCATCATATCTATGATGGCCGTTAACTAAGTATCCATTTTGGTCTAAAATAAATGGTTTATCTTTACCGTGAAAATCTCTTGCAACTTTTTGTGCAAGGCCTGGTACTCGTTGAGTTTGTACTGGCTTTATTCTATCAATATCAATTTTTGCTCTCTTAAAAGGAATATGGTGCTTTTGTAGGTCAGGTAATTTTAACTGAGGCATGGTATTTCGATCAAACTTCTTCGAGCCTACATTACTTGGCAACTCTCCTGCTATTGCTTCTAAGATTGATATTCTCATGTTATACTTTACGCATTATCCTCAATATATTCTTTTAGTTGGCCTACTGTATGAAGTGATTCTGCTTCATCATCAGATATTTGTATGTCATATGCTTCTTCTATTGCCATTACTAATTCAACAACATGAAGAGAGTCTCCTCCTAAATCTTCGATAAATTTCATGTTATCTTTAATTGCATCTTGGTTTATATTTAATGTTTCGGCTATTATTTTTTCTACCATTGTTTTTTCCTTGTTTAGTATGCTACTTGTTTTTTAATTGTATCATGTAACTTTAATTTTGCATAACTTTTTAAAATACTTCTCAAATCAAAGTTATCACCAAAACTTGATCTTGCGGCTCTAAAATCTCTAATCATACTAGGATCTGGAATACAAATATACGCATTCATTTGTCCTTTTATATCATTAGACATCAACGGTACCGCAAATATTTCTTTTAGTTTTCTAATTGTGTCGTTGTTAGGAACAGCACCTTCTCTAATACTTTCAACTTTCATTGCTTGATAAAAATATTCAATTTTCATTATTAAAGGTTTAAGGTTTGCAATCACAGATGCTTGAGCTTTATTCATTTCTTCATTAGATATCTTATAGGAGTTTCTTGCTGTGTCAAGTGCTACTTGATATTTCTCTGGATTATTTAAATCCTTTATATCTTGTAGATCACTTTTTGCGTCTTGCCATTGAGTTGCAATAGACGAAACTTGGTTTATGCCTTCTGCTACCGCTTTAGCAAATTTTAACATATCTTGGACAGAAGAGCCTGCATCAGAATTGTTTGGTTGAAGTTTATCATTGAGATAAAGTATGTACTCTCTCCATGTTCCATCAACATCAAATAAGTGGTTTTGTTTTTGAAGAGTAAGTTTAAGCCACTTTGTTCCAATAGTATCTCTCTTTGGCTCCTTACTTTGTCCAAATATTTGTTGTACATGATCTTTGCCAATAATATAACTTAATACATCAAACTCATTAAGGAAAGTGTATGGCTCTTCTTTAATAAATTCTCCTTCTCCAAACATCTCTGGGTCTTTGTTTTTAACCATGTCAATTATTTTCTTACCACCATATAGTAATGCAACTACTGCCATTACAGGTAATGCGTATTGTTTTGCATATTTAAGAACTGGGTCGATAGTTTCTCCTATGCCTTTTAAATATTCTGTCACAGCCGCAATTTCATCTTTGTAAGCAACGCCTGTGCCTACTGCTACTGCTGTTTTTGGGTTTCTTACTGCTACTTTACTTGTACCTTTAACAAGTTTCCATCCATGTCTGACTAACCAAGGAGCGGCAACTCTCGCCGCAGACCAAAGAGCAGGTGCCAAAAATGCAATCTCGTTTAATTTTTTTGTTTCTTGTACACTTTCAACTTTCTTACGCATGCCTGTCCCTCTTACTTTTATTAGGTCTACTAATCCTTTTTCTTTCTCAATATAATTTCTAATGTACCCACTACTTGCTTGATACATTCTAACTGACAAAAAGTCTTTGCCTGTTACTTTGTTAAAAATAGTAATCTTAGGATGTTTAGCAGTTTCAATCATTTTTGCTTCTAAGTCAACTCTATCTTTGTCCATCATTCTGTCTAACTTTTTAAAGTCTAACACATAGTAGCCGCCTGCTTTTAAATCTGTAAATTGTACTAACTTAACCCTATCATCATTTAGTGTAGCAAAAAACTTAATTGCATCTAATAATCTTACTAGAAAATCTTTTTCTTTTTCTTCACTAGTTAAATGTGAATTTAATTGTCTTAATGCTTCAGTGTATGCAATTTTATAACCTTCTTCAACTGTTTCAGCATTTACAAAATCGTTTTCTATAGTAGAAATATCTACATCAAACTTCTCCCACATCTCTTTTAATATACTATAACGTACAGTTAACGGTTCTGTTTGCTTGCCGCCACCTACTTGACCCATTTGTTTTGTACTACCAACTTTAACACTCATATCAAAATGTTGTAATGTTCTTTCTGGAGCACCATCTAAACTATGTGTTAAGAATACATCAACTTTAGTATCTGTTTCTCCACTTACACCATCTGCAATAACTTTTACACTATCTACTTTACCGTTTGCTTGGAAATAGTTTGTGTACTTTTCTAAATTATCATTAACATACTCTGCTACACCCATTGTTATTTGTTGCATTACTCCCCACTTTTTAGGATCTATAAAATCATTATAAGTATCTGATTTGAGATTTATTGTTAATGTAAAGATGTCCGCAATAGGATGATCTATTTCTTGAGCAATAAGTGTAAGTTCATGCCAACCACCTAAGTCTGGTGCATCTGTTGGCAACTGTTTAATTACGTTTTCAATATCTATTGCTGTTACTGGAGCACTAGGACGCACTAATAAACGTGCAAACGTGCCGCAACCTAATATACCTTCTGCTACTTCACCTTTGTTCGAAACTGTAGCCAACCCTGTGTCACTAATTCCGCCTGCTCTTGCACCAAACTCTGTTGTTTTTTCTAATGTACTATACGGTACCATGACCCCGTCGGCTGTTGTAAGTTTTGGTGGTAGGTCTGTATATGCTTCAGCATTATCAAATGCATCTGCCATGTTAGTATCTAACTTAATTGTACCTTTGCCGCCGGCTAAAACAAAATCACTATCTGCTTGAAGCATGTTTGCAAAGTTTTGCCTTCTATCATCGGTATATAAATCATTTCTACCTAATACTTTTTCAAACATTTTAGTATGTAAATTGCTTATTTTATTTCTATCAATGCTTTCTAATTTGCTTATTTGTTCTTGTAAAGTTAATTTGTTAAACTTGTAAAAAACACTTTCATTTCTCATACTTGCCAAGTCTCGTCTTGCTTGGGCGAGGGCACTTTGAAAAGGTATTTGGTCCAATCCTGCTTCAAAATTTCTTTCTATTGCTTTTAAAGTAGCACGTTTGAATTCTTCATCATTACCTTGGTTATTTAAGAAACCAACTAAAGCATTTGTGTCTTCATTAGGCACATACCCATTCATTCCATTTTGCATCATGTGATCAAAGAGTTCATAATTGCCTCTGGCTTCTGCGTAATCAACTATGTTTAACTCATCTGGATTAAGTTCTCGATTAATAGCATAATCTGTAAGTTCATTGCTGGAATACGGGGTTGTTCGAAACCCTTTTGTGCCTGTAACACCTTTTGCCGCCGCTTGTTGTCTATCAAAATCAGTACCATCATCTGGATTCTTTGTTTTCTCCCATGGTACTAAAGGACTTTCGTTCTCAGACTCTCCTTCAGTTGTTGCTTCAACACCTGAACTTAAAAGTTCGTTTCTTTCTGGATAGTCTATTGTAACATACTCATCTGACATTAGTGCCGACCAAGAAGTTTTATAGTTTAATAAAAATCTTTTTTGTATTTCGTTTGCAATAGGTAATCTCCATTGCTGTGATTTTCCTAGAGGAGTATCTTTTATAGCATCTAACGTATCTTTTACTTGATAGGCTTCTTCTGCTTGTTTCCAATGTGGCTGAGGTATAACATATACACCTGATTGGTTTAAATCCTTTTCAAAAAAGTGTTTATACTCTTGTTGAAATGATGCTCTACCTGCTTGTGTAATATCTTTATTTGTAATATTTTTATAAATGTCCTGTCTTATAAATGCTCTGGAACCGTTTGGTATGTTAATCTTTGCAGGTGGTCTTTCTTGAACATCATTTCTAAATTCTTTTTCTCTCTTTTCTATATTTTGCTTGCCAGCAATCTCGTCTGATTGACTATCAAATCCCATTTTTTGTGCTATTTTATCAAACCCTGTCATCCAATCTTTTATACCTGCAAAACGTTCTTTAATAACGTCAGGCATTGGAGGAGTACTAAAAAGGTATGGGTGCTCTTCTTTCTTTTTATAGTATGCTCCTAACATACTTCTAATTACATCTGTTAGTCTGTCGCCTAAGTGAAAAGCAACATCGTTTTCAAAAGGACTAGTGTACTCTTTTCTTGCTATTCGATCCAGTACATCATTTATTTTTTTTGTTTCAAACTCTCCTATTGCTAAAAAGTAATCGCCGTCTCTTTCGCCTTCTACATCTGTACCTTTTAACTCAGGATATGCGGAATCCATTGTATTGTCAGATGTACCGTCTAATGATACTGGTTGACATGTTTTTAATAGCTCTTGAGTTATCTTACCTAACTCAGGAATTGATTCTACCCACAGTACAGGATTACTGTCTTTAATTTCAGACATGTAACTAAAACGTTTACGCAACTTCATAGTATATGAATTCAAATAATTTTCTATATAACTATCATCACTAAAAAGATTAGTATTATAACTAGGTGATACTGGTTCATTATAATCTTCATACTTGCTTGTAAATGCTATTAATTTCTTAAACATATCTGGGTAATATATCTCACCTGGTTGTGCTGGAGGACTTGTTGAGTTGTATCCTGAAGAAATCATTTTACTGTAAAAACCATTAAACTCTCTATAATTAAGATTGTTTTTGATTGTTTGCCTCATGTTGTGAGGCATATCACTATTCATATCTACGTCAGGACCAAAATTTAGTTTTATTAACAAGTCAACTAATTCATCATTTTCTTCTCGGCTCCATGTGCTAGTATGTATAGCATTCCAAACACCTTTTACAATACGTTCAGATTGTGGTGTAGTTAAAAACTCAGGTGCTTTAAGAATGTTATTACGGAATAATGTGTCAACACCATTCTTAATAATAACTATTCTTTGAGATGTTCTATCATTTTGTGTAGGAATATTTAAATCATTTACATTCTGTAATAAACGTTCACTAAATTCTTCGTTACTAAGTTCAAAATCTTTTATACTTTTACGAATTAATCCAACACTTTTAGCATTTATAGGCATTCTATTCTTATCTAGAGCAACATCAACAGCAAGTGTGGCTAATGCATTTAAGTATTTGTCCTGTGATTCTTTTAAAACATCAGGTGCTCTTTTACTTGGTGCTACTGGATCAGGCTGTATATAAGCTCGTATTGGTTCACCTCGTTCAACTTCGCCCGGTGCTTCTTCGATAGGCTCTGAAGAGAATCTTCCTGCAATAGTGTCTAATTTTTTGCCGGTACCTTTTTCATACTCAGCAACTTGCTTACTCCATTCTGTATCTGCGCCAGGTTGAGACAAAATATTATATTCTGCTTTTCTATTGTATGCATGTACTATTTTACCCAAACCTTCAAAGTAGTTTTCTTTACTTAACATACTTTTAAATAAGTCAACTACAGGCTCTTTAATGTTATCTAAATCATACCTATCTTTTGCTAAATCTAGATCTTTTTTATCTATTTGGCCTGCTGTATGTACAATTCTATATAATGTTTTAGCATACTCATCTTCATATTCATCAGTGTATCCTGCTTTCATTATAGTAGCATATCTAATTACTGCTTTTACAATTTTGGCCATATCAAGATGATAATCTTCACCGCCACCTATTCTAAATTCAATTAGATTGTTACCTTTATTTTCATCTTTCTGATTTTTAAAGTTTATACTACTAAACTTATCGTTACTAATAGATTTTGCTAATGTATCTTCTATGTATTTAAAGCCTTCTGTGCCTGTACTATCTTGCTTTAATAAACTTGCGGCGGCTCTCTTAATGTTTTGACTTTGCTGTTTTGCATAACTGTTTTTTTCTCTACCAAACGTTTGTAATAAATATTTGTCTCCTAATAATGCCGCTATTTTTAATTTGTTTGGTTTAACTTCTTCTGCGCCTTGCCAACTCATTGTGACATGTAAACCTGTTGAATTATTTGTTTCACCGTTTTGATCTTCAATCCAGTTAAATAACGATCTCATTTCATCAAGCATTAGTCTCGGCGAGCTATATACTGGAGAGATAATTTCGGCGCCTGTGCCATCGGATTCTATACTACTGTCTGTTTCTACTGCCCAACCATCTGTATGAGTACTTCCATATTCTCCTGTATCCACTCCATCTGTAAACAGCGAGTTATTTCCTGCCCACTCCTCGAGTCCAGAAGCAATCTCTTCTAAATCTCCGCCTTGTAATTCTGAATAATCAATACCAAAATCATCAAGGAAAGAAGTCATGCTGTAGAATTCGTTTTGAATCCATTCATCTATACTAGTATCACTTCCAGCGGCTTCAAATGCTTCTTGATAAATCTCGCCATCTTCATCTAATATTTCCCTAAGGAAATCTAAGAACTCACCTTCAAAGTCTTCATCAACATATTCCCTCATCCAATTTGTTTCGTCCCAACCATCTTCTCTACGGTTTTTAAATTCTATAGGATCTGTTTCTTTAAAATTTTCTTTGTATTCATCTACTGCTTCTTCACTAGGAGCATAATCTGACTCATCCATAAAACGTCTGTACCACGAATCTTCGTCTCTTGCTTCTTCAATTTTTTCATTCATGATATCATCATAATAATCATCAATTAAATTTTCTCTAATGTACTCATGAAAACTTTCATCAATGGCATTTGAATCTGAACTAGATATGTATAGCATGTCTGATATTTCGTACCAACCATAGTTATCAATATCATCATTTATACCACCGTATAAACCAGGCCATGATGTCTCTGCTTCAAATCCACATCTAACAGGTGCGTCTAAAGCCTGTGCTACTAGTTCTTTTTTATTAAAATTGATTTCGAATAGTTCTTCTTCGCCTAAACGTTGTCTAGACAATCTTTTAATTTTTTTTGCTATGGAGTTTTTCTTTGTTGCTTGTTTCTTTGTTATTTTTTTAAGTATGTCGTGGCTTATATCTTCATCTACCATAACTTGAGAATCAGGTTCATATAATTCATACTGTCCTTTTGCAGTCTGTACAACAACTTTATCAAATTTTGGCTTTTGTCCAAGTCTGGCTACAACTGTTCCTACTTCTCGTCCTTTTTCATCTTTAAATACTGCACCGTCGTCTAATTCCCTTGCTGGTACAGAAACTACTCCTGTCTCTTTGGGTTTCAACCCTGTTACATTAGGGCTTCCTCTTTGTGAAGTTACACCTAATGTATTTTTCTTTCCGCCAATGGCTTTACCAGCCTCTTTTCCGCGGTCTACTGCCGCTTTTGTTGCCGCAAATGCCTTTCCAAGTTTTGATGTGCCGCCAGAATCATATGATGGAGCACCCGACGATGCTCCGTATTCATTCAATTTCTTTAACAATGACTCTAGAGTCTGAACATCATTGAATTTCATATCACTTTCTTCTTTTGAATCTGGTTGGTTTATTCAGTGCGGCAACCCTACGACTTATAGGATTGTACTTTTTGGCTCTTTTTGCTTTACGAGCAATTCTGGCGCCCATTTTTGCTTTTGTTTTTTTGAGTGTTAAACGTTTTTTAAAATCAATAGGAGCACCACATTGAGAGGCTTTAGCAACAACTCTACCTTTACGCCTTCCAGAAGTACATCTAACAGCACGTTTTACTTTGTTGCCCATTTTACGCCAGACCATTCTGGCTTCAAATATCTCATTATCTGTGAATTCGTTGATTCTCATTATAACATAGTTCCTATTAATGTACCAACTGTGGCTAAAAGTGTTGTAATAGTTATTCCTACTATAGCAACAATCCACCCTTCAAGTTTATCAAGTCTTGCTTTTGTGTCGTCTTTAAATTCTCTAAGTTCAGCAGTAATACTTTCAATTCTGAGCATATCAGCAATAATATGTGCTTCTACGCCACCTTCTTGAATATACTGCTCCGGTTGTGGTGCTTGTTTAGGTTCAACTTTAACTTTAACTTTTTTTCTAGCCATTTTAATCTACTCTTCTATAATAAGTCTTGTTTAGTAAATTCCATATTTACTGTACTTGTAGTATCTATAGTACCTCCATTTAGTACTATCCCATTTAATTCATCTTTGAGAGTATCAATGGTGTGGACTCCTTCTCTTTCAAAAGCAAATTTAAAAATCCAACCTGCTCCTGTTAATGTCGGTGCTCCGTATCCTTCCAATACTAACTCACCTACTCCACTTAAAGCAACAGGATTGTTCATTACTACAGGCATTGCCCTTAATCCTATTACTTGTACTATACTTTCAAAGTCTTTTTGTGTGTTATCACTAAAATCACCTGTTCTGGTAATATCTAATGATGTAAACAATGAATAAAATTCAATATTACCAGATAAAACCTCCTGGTTATTCATTGCTCCGCTTCTTGTTAACGCCATGTGTGTCTCCTAGCAAGACATTAATGTACTTGCTTATACTATTTATCAGTTTTTATAAACTTGATTACGAGGCTAGAATGGTACGTCTTTGGAACGTGTAGTTACAGGAGTGTAAACTTCTTCTTTTGGTAGGGATTTATTTTCTAAAGCACGTTGAACAAATGCTTTTCTTAGTATTTG